>ERZ1370068.511-contig-10465_pt1 | contig 57906 bp, 64 predicted proteins | sample MGYA00561227_ERZ1370068 | MGnify/ENA primary metagenome ERZ1370068 (study PRJEB38410, sample SAMEA6850437) | metagenome | study: Metagenomic assessment of the ecological functions of the soil: analysis of the soil microbiota associated with the... | reverse complement strand
TATTACGTATTGCTGCCCGTGATGGTGCCTCCGTGCGCATCACCACGTGCCCGAGCCAGTTCTTGTAGGCCTGCTTGACCTCGGGCGCGGTGAAGAACTCGTGGTGCTTGTCGCGGCCGTACCACATCAAATACTGGTCGATGCCGCCGAAGGCGCGCCAGTTGTTGACCATCACCATGATGATCTTGAGCTTGGAGCTCGCCGGCTCTTGGCGAGCGTAGTCGAGCCGCTCGAGACCGTCCGGGCCGTCGTTGTAGGCCGGCGCCTTCTTCGACCGGATCCCAGTACTGAAAGTAGACGCCCTGCTTGTCGCCGCCGTCGGGATCCGAATTCGGAACGCTGCCGTCGAGCGAGCCGCGATCCATCATCGCCCAGATGCGCATCACGCGCATGTCGAGCGCATTCCGCGGCGTGGAACAGATCATCCACCACGGGGCGAGGCTTGAAGATCGGGTAGTGAGTTGTTCGAGCCCGCGAAGCAGAAGGGCTTGCCTGTCGAGCTCCGAAGCTCGCAGGCGGATTTTTCTTCAACGTCGAGACGTCGACGCCGCGTGCCGGTCGGGCGTCTTCAGGCACCCCATCGAGACGAGCGCGCAGGCCGCTAAGCCGAGCGCACCCCCAACCGGCAGGCACGGTTTCAAACGCGCCAGGCCAGCGGACAATCGCGTCAGCGGGGGCGCGCCGCTTGCGCCTGCATCGTGGGCCTGAGGCCGCCTTATCAGAGACTGCCGGCCCGGCCGAGTCAAGCGGTCATGCCCTCCCCTCGGGCGTTTGCCGCGAGGCCCTCAAGAGCGCAATCGCGAAGGATCGCGTGACGAAAGACGGCAGCGGCTTCGGTCGAGCTGCGCGAGGGCCGGGAGTCAGGAAGCTCAGTCCGTGCGGTCGGGCAGACGGCAATCATGCCAACTGGCGCGACGACCGGCGGTCAAGCTGAAAGAAGGCGTGGGATCTGGGCCCGCGCTGGAAGCTGATCGATCGATCTGCTCCGGCCGGTCAGCGCTCCCGCGGTAGATGCTGAAACTCCTCGTACGTGCTGCCGAAGCCGTCGCCGTTGACGAATTCAGAACGACCGAGCCAGTTGCTGTGGTCGAGAACGGTGCCGAGCCTGACTGGCGGCGGCGTGCCCCCGTCGAGCGAGTCGAGCGGCGTGCCCCACCGTAAGGTCCCGCCGTATTCACCACGACGGGCCTGATGTTCGATGGGCGGGACGATGAAACGACGAAACCGAGACGAACGCGTAGCCGTTTTGAGGCTCGCCGTTCGATGTAGACCGACATCAGCTTGTCCTCGCGAGCGACCGCCAACGGCGACCGCCGCGTGGGCTCAGCCTGCCCGGACGTAGGAGCCGCAGGCGAGTCGAGCGCAGTTCGCGCGATGAGCTCGATGCCTGCCGCCGCCGCGCTGTACGCCGAGCGAAGCTCGCACACGTTTGCACGCAGCTAGGGTCCCTGGTGCGTCGGATCGTTCGCGTCCGTGTAGTCCAGGCGTGGAGGAGGAACAGGTGTACGACGTCCCGTTCCACCGGCCCTGCGCGCCCTCCCCTCGGAGCCGTTGTTGGACCCGCAGGTCGAAGATCCGCTGCCGGGCGCCGCCGCTGTTCCAACGCTACCCACGCCTCGCAGAGCGTCACGCGAGGGGACACCGGAGACGAAGCCCGTTCGTGTAGACCGGCGAACTGGTCGAGCCGCGCGCCTTCGCAAGCACGACCGTGCCCGTCTGCCGAGAGGGCTCGGCATGGCACCACCTCGCCGCGCCGAAGGTCTCCAGGCCGGGCACTGAGAATCCACCACCGGAACCGAGCCGGCGGGCCGCTGTCGAAGCGTGTACCGATGCGCGAGAGGAGCGCGCTGGAGGTCGACGCAGCTCGCTCCGCCTTCCGGAACTCCGTCGGCCCTGGGAAGGCCGTGCACCCGCACGGTCACCGGGCAGCGTTCTTCGACGGAGTCGTCCGGGACACTCGTCGGCGCAGCCGGGACAGCTCCGTCACTCGTCGCGATCTGGTCGCGGCCACCGTCGGGACGTGACCCTCCCCCGTTCCGCAGTGTCACCCCGACGCTTCCCCCGCTGGTCGTTGCCGCCCATTCGCGCCGGCGGTGCCGCCGGTCGTCCGACGACCCTCCCGCTTGCGCCTTCGTGTCGACCGCATCGACGACTTCGCTTGGTGGCGAGCACGCCAGGGACAACACTGCGGCAGCTGACAGAGCGCGGCCCAGCAAGCAGGAGAAAGCGTCGTCCGAGTCATCAGAAAATCCCCACGGCGGCAAGGCTCAATAGCACCAACGGCGCCTCAGACTTCGGCCACCGTCCGCACCCGTCGATGCGGACGATCGTCAGCTGCCCAGGCACGGCCGACTTGGCCCTCGAGCCGCGCGAACCCCTCGTGCCGGCTGCAGCCACAACGCCCGCGCCCACCGACGTGAACATGCTCCACGTCCGCCTCGTCGCCTGTCCGCCGATCGCCCCGCGTCGTCCCGTCGATGCCCACCGAGTAGACGACTCCGCCCCCGCCGGAAGCACGGGCTGGCGACGCGCCTTGCGATCGAAGCCGAGCCGCGACGTCCGACGGTTCCGGAGGCCTTTGCGCGACCTTTGCCGCGGCGCCATCCGGCGCCGCTCACGTTTCGTCCGGAGCGTCGTCCTGTTGCCGAACGCGACCAGCGTGGCGCCGCGATCCACGGCGAACGGCGCGTCACCGTACGGAGCCTCGCCGGATCGCTCAGCCCGGCGCGCACGCGCGGCGCAGCGAAGCTCTGTAGCTGAGCCCCTCGAACTCCCTGGAGCAGCGTCGACCCCACCCGCGATCCGGCCCAGCGACCCCCGGCTCCTCGGGCGGCGGCGGGGTTTCGGCGGGGGCGGCTTCGGCGGCACGTGGCGGGCTTCGGGGGCGGGCGATCCTCCGTCTCGGGCGTCAGCCACCCGAGCTCCGCGAGCCGCGCCTTCAGGAGCTCCACCGCTTGCATCGGCGAGGCGCCGGTAGCCTGCGCCCGGCGTCGTCCGAGTCGATCGGCAGGCTCTGCACGAACGTGCGCCGCGACAGCCGATCCGACAGCCAGGAGCTCGATGCGGCGCGGCTCGTTTCGCCTCGGCCGGCCTCGAGCACGAAGATGACGGCCGCCGGGTGGGAGCCAGCGCCCCGTCGTTTCGCTGGACGCTCGCCGGTCCCCCTCGACCGGCCGGGAGCAGCACGACCTCGAAGCCCGCCGCCGTGTGAGCTCGCCGCGCAGCCGCGCGAGCACTTCGGTGCTCAGCCTCGTCCGTAAGTTCGGCTGTCCTGAGCAGAGACGACCCGGTGCCGATACTCCGCGAAGGCGCTCGGGGACGGCGATGACCGACCGCCAAGACGGGCGATGCAGCGAGGGCTTCGCCGAACCGCCGAACGCTGTCTCATCGCGACGTTACTACTATGGCTCGGACCGAGCGGGCTCTTCGACGATCTTCTTTGGCGGCGGCGGCGTACGGCGCCGCTCGGGTAGCGCGAGGTAATCCTCGGCGAGCGGGCGCGTCTGCGCGGCGCCACGGCGCCCGTAGACGAGCATCATCTTGCGGCCGAGCGCCTGCGAGGCGTAAGCGCCGTTGCCGCTTTCCGAAGGTAGCGATCGTACCACTCGATGGCGTCGCCGCCCTCGTCCTCGACGATGCGCCCGAGGAAGAAGGCCGCTTCTGATTGCGGCCGAGCGCGACCCGGGGAATCGAGAGCGTTCGGCGAGCAGCACGCCGACGGGCAAGCGCCGAACGGCGGCCGTAGCGCGCCGCATCGGCGAGCGCCGAGAGCTCACCGAGCGAAGGCCGTGGCGATCGTGTGATCGACACCGCGCTTCTCGGCCTCGTTCGAGCACGACCGCGAACTTGCCCTGACGCGACGCTCTTGGCCCAGCCGAGCTCGACGGGGACTTTCTGCGTCGACCGTTCTGCGCCGCGCGGCGGGCTCTTCTCTCGGTCGACGCCGGCAACGCCGCGGCGGCCGAGCGCCGAGCTGAACGTCGGGCTTGATGTCCTCGACCGACGAGCTTTTGGCTGCCGAGAGCCGCCCGAGACGCTGGCCACGCGGAAGCGCGATGCCGCCGTCGATGAACGGCCCCTCGACGATCACCGAGCCGCTCTGCATCGCGAGCTCGAAGGTCTGCTCGCGCGGCGACTCAGCTCACGTCGAAAGCCGTGCCCGTGACGCACCGTGCAGGGGCCTGCCGCGACCGTCCACGGCGCGCGGCTTCTTCGCGATGGCGACGGCGCGCACCGCCGACGAGGCTCACCCGCCCGCCGTGGGGCGTGATTTCGACACGCGCGTCGTCGTACCGGGCTCGAGCGCGAACTCGGAGCTGTCGAGAAGCGCACCGCGGTGCGCTTGCCGCCCACGATGCGATCGCCGTCGACGACGGCGCCGCGCATGGCCGTAGGTGATGGCCGGATCGCGGAAGCCGAACCAGCCGGCGACGCGCGAGGACGACCATCGCGGCCATGAGCACCCCACCGACCTGCGTGCGACGGCGGCGTGCGACCGCGCGCTGGGTGAGCTTCTGGTGGACGCGGAGAAAGCTCCCTCGTCGCGCCGCGCAGGCTCGCCCGCAGGTTCTCCTGCGCGATGCGCGCGAGATCGCTCACGACGCCGTCGCATCCGAAAGCAGCCACCGCGAAGAATCATGGCTTTTCCCCACGCAAGCCCTGAAGGTATTCCGCGAGGAACGGATCGCGGCCCGCGAGCAGCGCGACGACGCGCTGTACGCGCGCGTGAAGCGGCGTTGGCAGCGGTCGGAACGGAGGTCCGAGGGCGCTTGCCACGTCAGCAACCCATCCCGTCGATGAACCGCAGCACGAACGCCGCCCGATCCTTCGACCCCACGCGATCGAGGATCTCGCAGGAAGTCTGCAAAAGCGCCTGGCGCTGACTCGGTTGTCTCGATTCGACCACGCGAATGCTCGGGCAGCTCCCCCACCCGTGTCGCCGAGACCCACCCGCGCCCGGACCCGCCGCCGCCGCACCTGATACGCAGAGCACGGTGCGCACCGTGATCCGCGACGATGAAGGCTCTGAGCGCCGCCGGATGCGCGGCAGCGTTGTTACGCGCTTTCTCGAACAGGCAGACGAACGCGTCCTGCACCGCGTCTTCCGTGTCGCCTCGCCGGGCCGAGAACGAGCGCCTGACGATGCGGCGAACGAGCGGAGCGAGCCCGCCCACGCCACGCCCGGCGCCTGCGGGGTGCCTCCGTGAGCGCACGCGCCAGTCGCGCGCGTCCTCGACCTCCGTGAGGTCCGGAGTGCTGCGGGTCGGGGCCGGCGCCGCTTCGACGGAGGGAAACGGGCCTCGGCGGGGCTAGCATGTCCGCTAGAACCCACGGGGCGACCCTGGCGGCCGCCGGTTCAATGATCCGGTACCTCATGCCCCATGTTTCCGCAAGGCGTCGGGCCCAACCCGGGGATCTCGGTGGATCCCAGAGTGAGAGTGCCCCTCAAAGGGCTAGGTCGTTACACTCCCGCATGCCGTTTCAGCGACTCGGGCGGGGGGGGGCGCGTGGATCAGAAAAAGAAACTCCGGATCGTCGCTTTCCGCGGCGCTTTTGACCACGCTGCAGCTAGGCAGCGAAACCGCTGTTATTCGGTGGCGCGCCTGCAGGCCCCGCGCCAGTCTACCGGTTGATCCGATCCTCGTTGTGGCACTGGTACCGGAAATGTAGGCCAGCAGGTCCCCTCACCCGGTCGACAAAGGATCCGACCTTTTTCCAGGCGACTGCGTGATCGAGCCGCGGCTCGGCGCGGCATGCAGCGCGCGGCGCGATCGATCCCTACCGAGCGCCGGGAATGCCGGCCCGCGTAGCGCGACGGGCGCGTCAGGGCACCGATTCTGATCGGCAGGTGCTCGAAAGCTTGGTCCCGGAGCTTTTCGGAGCGCGGCGAAGATGCGCTCGTCTCGATAGAACTCGCCGAATCTACGATGCGCCGGCAATGCCCGGCAGTGCCCGCGATGAGCTTCGAAGCAACCGAAGCACGGCGATCGCCGTCACGTAGATGACCGCGTGCTCTCGAGCCGCACGCCGTTCCGCGCGGCCCGCACGATGGCAGCTGCCCGCTTCCGCGTGGACCGTGCGCACGCAGTGCCCGTCTTCCATCATGTGTGCCCTTCGGTCGTCGCAGTGCGCGATCCCGCGGATCGAGACTCGTTGTAGCCGGTCGCGAGGATCAGCCTCGATCGCGCGCCACGACCGCGCCCGTGACGTGTCTGCGATCTGCACGTCGAGCGCGTCGGGCGGCCACGCGCCCAGTATCGCCATGAAGTACTTCCGTCCCACAGCCGGGCCTTCGTCTGGCGCTCGCTCATGAGCCTCGGTCTTACTACCAAGTACGAGGCGAAGCCGCGGAGCCGTAAAGCGGCTAGGAGCGAAGCCGCGGGCGAAGCCCCGCCGAGACGAGCTCGAGGAGTCTTGGAGGACCTGGATCGACAGGCGATGGAGCGGCACCGCGCGCGCGATAAACTCGGCAGGCTGGCGCCGGCTGCTCAATGCAACGGCAAAAGGCCGCAGGGCGTCCCGATCGCCTTGACCCCACTCAGTCTCTTGACGGCTTGGTTCCGCCGTGTCGGCCGGTGTTCGCCCGTCGCCCTCCCGCCGTCTCGCGCTGCTCGCTCGTCCTCAGTGCGCGCCCTCGCGAGCGAGCCGGCCGTGCGCGCCGATGCTCTCCGCGCCAAAGGCGCTCGTCGCCGAGCGCTCGACGCGCAAGGCGTATGGCGCAGCAGCGCGCGGCGCGCGGTGACGCACTCGCGCGAAGCCAAGCGCTCTCTCACGCGCGCCGAGCGCGCGCGCCTCGCCGGGGATCAGAAGCGCGGCGTCCGAGCTCGAGTCGCTCGCCCTCGAATGGGCCGCAGCGGGGCGCGATCCTGCAGCACGAGCCGCGGCTGCCGAGACGGCGCGCCGCCGAGCTCGAAGAAGCCTTGACCGAAGCCGAGGCCGAACCTCGCACGACGCGCACGCCTCGCATCGAGCAGGCCGCCGCCCGGCGAAGCTCGTGCGGCGGCCAGGACCGCCGAGCCTCGCGCGAATGCTGCGGCGCCCGCGCAACACGCGGCCTCGGCGCCGGGCCACCCGCCGAAAACCGCTGAGCCGCCGCCGCCGGCCGCGACGCCGCCGGGAAGCCCGCCACGTCCGCCCACGCCAGCCGGCGCAGCCCGCGCACGCCCTGACGCTCGCCGCCGAAGCCGAAGTGAGCGCCCGCGACGGCTCGCGCGAAAGGCCGCAGCCGTGGCGCTTTTCGGCGCGCTCGCCGCGGGTTGCGCGCAAGCCCCGCGTCCCACGCGTGCTCGGCGCCGTCGACGCCACGCGCCAGAGCCCCACCGTCAGCGCCCCAGTCGCGCCCGGGCGCGCCGCAGGCGCCTGCGCGACGCGCCGAAGCACTGCGCCGCCAGGCAGGGCCGAGAAAGCGCACGACGACGAACAGCCCGCCACACGGCACAGATCCTCGGCGGAAAGCAAGCGCTCGCCGCGTACCAGCGCACCGTCACGCTCTCGATCGCCTGAGAGCGGCGCCGACGCGCGCAGCGGCGAGCGGCCGAGAGCCGCGCTTTCGCAGCACGCGGACGAGAAATCGCGACCGAACAGGCGCGTGAGCGCGCGCTTCGACGCCGACGCGCGCGCTCGTCGAGCTCAAGACTCAAGGTCGCGCGCGAAGCGCCGCCGCTGCCGAAGAGCGGGCCCGCCGGCCTCGCCGGAGCGGGAGAAAGCCCGCCCCGAACGCCGCGCGCGCCCTCGCGACCCAGGCGCGCTGAGCTCTGACGCCGCCGCGCGCCTGCTCGATCCGAAGCGCAATTGAGCCATGCCCGCCTCCAAGAAGCTCGGACGAGCTTCCGACGAGCGCCTGAAGGGCGGCGCGCCCTGCTCCCATCGACGACGCGCGCGCCCAGCGCAGCGCGTGCCTCAAAGAGCTGACGCAAACGCGCCGCGCGACCGCCACGCAGAAAAATCCGGCGAACGCCGCGACCGATACCCCCGCTCGCCCGCTCTGAGCGACGCCTCCGCTCGAGCCGAGCCGCGCGACGACCGTGGCGTCGTGGTCACCCTGCGGCACCCGTTCGGCAAGGACGACCAGCCCAAAGGGCGACGTCAAAAGCGCGCCTCGCCGAGCTCGCTGGGAGTCGCCAAAGCAGAACCCGAGCTTCCCGGTCCGAAGTCGTCGTTCACAGCGGAGCTGGAGATCCCGCCCGCTCGCGAGAAACGCTGCGCGCCGATCGCGCCGCCTCGGCCCTGCGCGAGGGCGGCGCACCGAGCGTATCGAGGCGCACGCCGTGGGCGCCACCCTGCCCGGGCTCGATCCCTGCCCGCTCCGGCTGGACCCGAGCGCAACGAACGCGCTCGAAGTCGTGTTCGTGGCTCCCTCGGCGAGTTAGTTTTTCGGCCTGTCTTTCGCGCCCACTGCTGGCCATTTGGGCGTTCTTTTCGCGCGAGCCGCGGCTCGAAGTCGTCGCATCGGCCCCGCGACCCAGTTGAAGCCCCTGGAATACAGCCGGGCACGAAAGCCCGCTGACAGCTGGACGCCCCCGTCCGAGAAATTCGGATGATTGGGAGAGAAGGCGCCGAATCTAAGCTCGATCGCGACTCCTTGTTCGGCGAGCGCATCGTCTGGGACCGGCCGGCCCGCCCTGATTCGGTCGTCCCCCTTGCTGCAGCTCGATTGCGGTCGTCGCCTTCGTCGGCTCCGCCATCACGACCTCGTTCGCGGCTGGTCCTCGCGCCTGCACGCTGCACGCGCCGTTCGGCGTCCCCTGCTCGTTCGCGTTTCGGTGCGCGGCGCTCGGCCTCGGCGTCCCTCGAGGGCCCGCGCCTTCTGCCTGCAGAAGGCGCGCTACGTCATCACCGACCAGCACGTGTCATCGCCATCTACGGTCCGCCTCGCGCCGCACCTAATCGAGCGCGCGCGCCGATCAGCTTCGCGCGCATCGCACTGGGACGAAAAGCAGACGGATGTCGGCAGCATCGAGCTCTGTCCGCGCCGTACCGACCGGCGCGCTCCGCCGCCGCCTGATGCTGACGCCTCGTCGGCGCGCGCCCCCGAGCGCGTCTGGGCCATCGTGCGCGGCGCCGAGACGCGTCGCGCCCCGCGGCGGCGCCGATCGCCCGCTCGCCCAGCGCCTCGACGTGGGCGAAAGCGTCATCTGGTTTCCGCTCAGCCCGCGCCAGAAGCTCCGCCGCTTCGTGCCCACCGGCCAGCGCGAAATGGGGGCTGCTCGCGCTCGCCGCCTTCCTCTTCGTCGGCGTCGCTGCGCATGATCCATCGCCGCGCTTTCCCGCGCTCGGCAAGGTGCACCGCGGCGGCCTGCCCGTTCCAGTCCCTGCACGTTCGTCGCCCTCGCCGTTCGGCGTCGGCTCGACCATCCTCCTGCTCTTCGCCATCGCCTGCTACCTCGCCCACGTAGCGCCCGGATTCTCCGCACCGGGCTACCCTCGTCGCCCACACGCGTTACCGCTGTCACCAACAAGCGCGTGCTCATCCAGCGTCGCTTCGAAGAGCTCCACCTCGACCGCTCGAAAAATCTTCGACGCATCATCGAGACGCCCGAGGCGCGACGGCCTCTACGGGATCTCTTTCCTCGTCCTCGACGGCCCCCGCGCCCGCGCCGTCGCCGCGAGCGGCGCCTTCGGCGAAATCGTCGCGCGGCCCGAACCTCCGCCCCGTCTTCGAAGCCGTCGAGAAGACGCCGAGAGCCGATCAGCAAGATCCTGCGCGACGCGGCAGCCTGACGCGCCCGCTCCGTCGCTCAGCCGACGCTAGCAGCCACCGCGACCACCGCGACCACCGAGACCACCCCACTGCCGCTGCTGGTACTGCCGCCACAGCCGGCCGTCGGAAGCTGAGGTCGAGCTCAGTCGCGGCCGTTGGTCCGCCGTATCGTGTTCTCGAGACCCATGCTGAAGCCGTCGGTGCTATCCACCGCGAGGCTCAGGCCGTTATTGGTCTCGGGTGAGTCGATCCATGATTGTACGAGTTATACGACTGGCCGGACCGAGCGTGATCCCGCGGGTCCGAGACTTATGAGGGACCAATCCTCCATTCCCGTAGTCCGATCCAGTGGACCCTGGGCGCCTGCCACTTCGCCAAGCCACGCCGCTGACACGCTGGCCCCACGTCGCGCTGCTTTCGACCACATCGGGAGAACTTTGGTAAGCGTGGAACCGGCGCCCACGTAGCATCCGTAACTTCGAGGAAGATCACCGCGGAGTTGACCGTGTATCCGAGAAAAAGTTTAGGTTCCAACGAAGAAGACATCGTCATCCCAGGTAAACTACCGGCGTCGCTTCTTCCTTTGCACCGGGAGTCCGTACCTTGGGTCGAGGCTCCTTCCTGAAGCGTCACGTCAGCATCCGTGGTGAACGTTATCTCGAACCTCGTGTACTTCCGACGTCTCTCGAACGCTGGATCTCCGCCGCGCAGGCGCCGCGAGCGTCCACAGCCCCAAGACGAGTGATCCACCATTCGAAATAGGCTTTCTCCCACCTCGATTTCTTTTTTCGCGTGTCCCGCACCTTTCCCTTCCACACCAACCGGTAGCGAGAGTACGCCTCGAGCCTCTCCCGACGCAACTCCGCGTCGCCGCTTTCGCAAAGCGAGGGGGCGTGGAACGGCGGGTCCACGGCGCCCGCCTGAACTCATTCCAACCGATCCGCATTCCAATGCGTCATCGGACGGGTAGCGGCTCAAGGAGGCGTGGTGTCGAGCTCAGTCGCGGCGGAAGGTCGCCGTAGCCCGCTCGAGACCCTATGCTGAAGCCGTCAAAGTGCTATCCACCGAGAGGTTCATGCCGCGATTGCTCGCGGGTGAGTCGACCCACGATTGTACGAGCGCGACCGGCCGGCCTGAGCGTGATCCCCGCGGGTCCGAGACCCGAGGATCAATCCTCCATTCCGGTCGTGCGATCCGAAGGACCCTGGGCGCTCAGTATTTGCCAAGTCACAGGCACGACGTCGCCACGATAGATCCGCTTTATCGTCGCCCGGCTTCGAACCAAGGCCTGAGGAACTTTGTGTTGACGTGAACCGGCGCCGACGTAGCATCCATGACTTCGAGGAAGATCGCCCCGGTGTGCAATTCTCCGCCCGTGCTGCCGGGGGAATGGACGTTAGGTCCCAACGCAGGAGACACACGTCATTCCGGGCTAAGACTACCGGCGTCGCTTCTGCTTTGCACCGAGTCCGCGCCTTGTTCGCGGCCCCTCCCGAAGCGTCACGTCAGCGACGCTCCGCGTGGTCTCGATCCTCTCAGACTTCCGATGCCGCCTCGAGCGCTGGATCCTGCCGTATGCCGCGAGCGGCCCCAGCGCCAAGACGAGGGAACTGTCTTTCGAAATATGCTTTCTCTCGCACCAATTTTTCAAAGCTCACGCACCTTCCCTTTCCCGTAACGCCAACCGAAAGCGAGACGCATTCCGCGCGAGCTCCCCACGCAACTCCTGCCTCGCCCCGGCATCTGCAAGTGAACGGTTCGATTGTTTCGGGTTTTGAAGGCGGGCATTTGGCGCGCGCCCGGGCGCGGAGTCGCTTTCCGTTCCACGCGAACGGCTTGATCGAGCTCAGGCGCCGAGCGCGCGCGGTGAGAGCGTTTTCGCGGAAGGGTTTGCCGTGTCCGCGGCGCGCGCGAGGTACGTCCCACTGGCGACTGCTGCCTGCAGGCGTCGTGACGCTCTTCGATCGGTCGAACGGCGGCGATCGCCATCGCGCGAAGCGCTCGGATGTAGTTCTGCACGGCGGGACGAAGAAAACGCCGGCAAGTCGAGCGGATCTTCGGCGGGGTACGGCGGCGCGGGAGCCTCAATGAGCAGGGCTTGTCGAGCGCGCGTGGTGGGGCGGCGGCAAGTCGCCGAGACGCTCTTCGGCGACGGTGAGTCAGCGGCGATACGAGGAGGCCTGCGCGCTTCGGCGACGGCTCCTCTGCAGTCCGCGCGCGGCGCCTGGGAGCTCGTGCTCGCGCATGATCGTTTTTGCCCCGGTTGTAGAACGAAAGCGCGCGGCTCTCGGGGTTCCAGGAAGCCCGATGACGCGCGTGTACGCGCGGTACTGAGCTGAATCATCGAGGCGGCCGAGCGCCGTGGCGGAGCGTGTTCCACGCCGAGGCGGCGCGGGAGCCCGGCGGAAGCCCTCGATGGAACCTTCGAGCAGCCGGCGCGCATCGGCGTCGCGTCCGATGTCGGCTTCGATGAGCGCCTGAGCCTCCATGCACGCAAGGCTCGGACGACGGGCCCGTCAAGCCGGATAGCCTGATCATCGCGACGGCGGCGCGGGCGATTCGACCGAGGGCGGCAGCCTGCTGAGTAGCGCGCCCTGATTCTGCGCTGTCGAGCATGCGCTCGAGGCTCGCGAGCAGCTTCTCGCCTCGGTCTCTGGGCGCGGGTTCGTGACGCGTTGCCAGACGGTCGGCGCGGCGAAGGCCGACGACGAAACGAGCGTCACGAGGAGCGCTATGAGCGGCTCGCCCGGGCGCTATCATTATTCTCCTGCCCCTCGCGCCGTCGAGGCCGCGGCGCGCGTGCTCGGCCCAGGACCCTGCCACCGGCGCTCGCGAGAAATGCGCCGTCAGATGAGCGCGTCGAAGGGCCGTGTCGCGTCCCTCGGCGAGCATGGCGATGGCGGCGCAGCCCCCTCGGGGAGCAGCGGATTTAAAGGCCGCGCGGAGCGCCACCTCCGAGCCTTCGGCGACGGGCACCTGGGTGCGGCGACGCGAGCGCCTGCTCGGCGAAAGCAGGCCTGGAGGTTGTACGGGCCGCTCGCTCTGCGCAGCGACGGCACGCGCCTGCTCACGCCGTCCGGCGCGCTTCCGGCGCGAGTGCGAGGCCGAGCACGAGGTCGCGATCTCCGGCTGCCGGAGACGCTCGTGCTTCGCCGAGGTAGCCGAGTGCTTCTTCGAGTCTGTCGGACCCCGCGCCACAGCGAGACTCGCCGCCTGATCGTTGCCGTCCGGCGGATCTCTTCGGAGCCGAGAACGACTGAGCGCGGCATCAGCAGCGCCGGGGGTAGAGGCGCTGCGTCATCGAGCGCCCCCGCAAGCAGAGAGCGGCGCGAGCGACGTCGTGGAGCGACGGGGCGTCGTCGAGCCCCGGAGCCGAGGCGAGACGAGCGGCGAAAACTGTTGCCACGCCTCGGTCACGCGCGCGCCCGAGCCGGAGCAGCGCGCGACCTTCGAGCAAGGCGCCGAGCGTTCCGCGGGGCGCGAGGGCGACCGCCCGCGAGCTAGACGAGTGCCTGGGCGGGTGTGCGTTCGGAGCGAGCGAGAGCCCGCGCTACCGTCGTGCAGAAGCGTCGACTTCGGCCGGCGCGCGCGCCCAGAAGTGCTGCGCCGGTCCGATTCCGTCCGGCAAACGAGCGGCCTCGGGCTCGCCGCAGCGCTGCGGGCACTTCCGACGGAAGCGTCAGCGCGAGGAGCAGCGAGCCGGTGACGAGCATCGAGCTACGGCGCGGCGGCCCTTCCGACGAACGGGATTGTGAAGCACGATGGCTCTGCACGGCGCGGGCCGACGCTGACGAGGTAGATGGGTGCGCCCGTTTCGGTTTCGAGAACCGGATGTACGCGCGAGCCGCGCTCGGGAGTTCGTCGAGGACGCGAGCGCCTCGAGCTTTTCCTTCCAACCTTCGTGCTCCACGTAGACGGGTTTCATCATCGCTGGACGATCGAGGAAATCGATGGGGAAATCCGTGGTGACCCGGACGCGGTGTGCGTCGCCGTAAGCAACGCATACCTTGATGCGGGGAAGCGCGGTCAAACGTCGAGCTTCAGAGTGCGAGACTGTCGAAGCTGTTCACGCGGGGACGCCGACTCGCCGCGATCCCCGAGCACGCGACGGTGGTGTTCGTGATGAACCATCGCAGCAACATGGACTACATCATCGCCTCGTACCTGTCGGCCGAGCGCGCGCGCGCTGTCTTACGCGGTGGGCGAGTGGGCGCGCCTGTGGGGGTTGCAGCAGCTGATCCGCGCGATGGGTGCCTACTTCGTGCGCCGCAATTCCAAGGACGAGTTGTACCGCCGCGTGCTCGAACGCTACATCGCGATGGCCACCGAGGCCGGCGTCACGCAGGCGGTGTACCCCGAGGGCGGGCTCACCCGCGACGGCCGCCTGAGAGAGCCGCGCTTCGGCGTGCTCGACTACATGCTGCGCGGCTTTCACACCCACGGCGAGCGCGATCTCGTACTTCGTGCCACTCGGCCTGAATTACGACCGCGTGCTGGAGAGACCGCACACAGCTGCTATCCCCCGATGCGAAGCGACCTGGGCGTGCGCGCGCGCTCGCCAACACGCTGAAGTTCGTGGCCAATCAACTGTGGCTGCTGTTGCGCAGCCGTTGGCATCGGCTGGGGTATGCGTGCGTCAACTTCGGCACCCCAGTGTCAGTGCGCGCGTGGGCGGCGGCGCGCGGCATCGACTTCGACCACCCCGACCGCGAGCGGCGACATGTCGAGGTGGCGGCGTTGGGCCACCACCTGATGGCCGAGGTCGGCCGGCTGATACCGGTGTTGCCGGTGCCGCTGGTGGCCACCGTGTTGCTGAGCGAACCCGCGCGGCCGCACAGTCTGTTCGACCTGAAATCAGCGGTCGGCCACGCTGGTCACCCGGCTCGAGATGCGCGGTGCCCGGCTTTACGTGCCGCGGCAGGATTGGGACTATGCAGTCGGCGCCGGCCTGCGTATGCTGACACAGCGTCACTTGGTCGATGAGGTCGACGGCCTGTACTCGGCGCGAGCGAGCGAGCAGCCGCTGTTGCTTTACTACGCCAATTCGATCGCGCATTTGCTGGCCAACAACTGAACGCTTGACCCGATCATTGCAATCGAAGGAATGTGTCGTCGGGCCGGACGGCTGCAGCGTTTCAGGGTCTGCCCGGTCGATTCGTAGGAGGTGCTCGTCATGCATTCGATCGCTATCGCCGCACTTTGAGTTTCGCCGCAGCGACCGCGAGCGCTGCCGGAGTCGTCAACGTCACGTTCGTCGACCCCGACAAGTTCTCTCGACGCTGGCAAAGACCAACACAACGTAGCCGAACGACCTGGCAGTCATCGAGCAGCCACCTGAAAGATCTTGGCCAGCGCTATCTGCCCGACGGGCAAGTGCTCAACATCAGCGTGCTCGGCGTCGACATGGCGGGCTACACGAGGCCGCCGCTGGCCCGCCGTGGCGGCAGTTACGAGATCCGGATCGCCCGCTTTGCCGCCGATTGGCCGCGCATCACGCTGCGCTACTCGCTGGAGTCCAACGGCCAGCCGATCAAGAACGGCGAAGAGGTGGTGGCCGACGTCTTTACGGGCGCCACGGTCCGGACTACGGCATCCTCGATCCGCTGAAGTTCGAAAAGCGCATGCTCGAGAAGTGGTTCCGCATGCGCTTCACCATCGGACTACTAAGTCAGCGAGCCCTGCAGCGGCAGCGGCTCGTCATCGTCGGCGTCCTCGCCGAGGAAGCCGCCGCTCTGGTGCGCCCACAGCCGCGCGTACAGGCCGCCGCTGCGCCAGCAAGGCTGCGGTGGTCGCCCTGCTCGACGATGCGGCCGCGGTCGAGCACGATCAGCCGGTCCATCGCGGCGATGGTCGACAGCCGGTGCGCGATCGCCACCACCGTCTTGCCCTCCATCAGCCGGTAGAGGCTGCGCCTGGATCGCCGCCTCGACCTCGCTGTCGAGCGCGCTGGTGGCCTCGTCGAGCAGCAGGATCGGCGCGTCCTTCAGCATCACGCGCGCGATCGCGATGCGCTGCCGCTGGCCGCCCGACAGCTTGACGCCGCGCTCGCCGACGTGCGCGTCGTAGCCGCTGCGGCCCTTCGGGTCGATGCAGGCCCTCGACGAACTCGTGCGGCCTCGGCGCGCTCGCGCGGCGCGCCACCATCTGCGCCTCGGTGGCGTCGGGCCGGCCGTAGAGGATGTTGTCGCGCACCGAGCGGTGCAGCAGTGAGGTGTCCTGCGTCACCATGCCCACCTGCGCGCGCAGGCTCATCCTGTGTCACCATGCGCGATGTCCTGGCCGTCGATCAGGATGCGCCCGCCGTTCGAGGTCGTAGAAGCGCAGCAGCAGGTTGACGACGGTGGACTTGCCCGCGCCCGAGCGGCCGACCAGGCCGATCTTCTCGCCCGGGCGGATGTGCAGGTCGAGGTTTTCGATCACCGTCGGGCGTGCTGCCGTAGGCGAACTGCACCTGCTCGAAGCGGATGTCGCCGCGCGCGCACGACGAGCGGCTGCGCATCCGGCGCGATCGACCACCGCCTGCGGCCGCGAGAAGCGTGTTCGATGCCGTCCTGCACGGTGCCCACGTGCTCGAACAGCGTGGCCATCTCCCACATCACCCAGTGCGAGATGCCGTTCAGCCGCAGCGCCATCGCGGTGGCCGCGGCCACCGCGCCGACGCCCACGCGCCCTTGCGTCCACAGCCACAGCGTGAGCCCTGCGGTGCCGCAGGATGAGGCCCATGCTGAGGCACGTGATTGACCACCTCGACGCCGGTGACCAGGCGGAACTGCGTGTAGGCCGTGCTCATGAACTCCTGCATCGCGCTGCGCGCGATGCACGGCCTCGCGCCGCGCATGCGAAAACAGCTTGACGGTGGCGATGTTGGTGTAGGCGTCGGTGATGCGCCCGGTCATCAGCGAGCGCGCGTCGGCCTGTGCTTGCGCGACGCGGCCCAGCCGCGGCACGAACCAGCGCAGCGCAGCCACGTACAGCACCACCCAACCGAGAAACGGCAACAGCAACAGCGCAGTCGAAACCGCCGGCCAACAGCACCATGGTGACGAAGTAGATGATCACGAAGACCAGGATGTCGCACACGATCAGTCACCGTGTCGCGCACGGCGAGCGCCGTCTGCATCACCTTGGTCGAGATGCGGCCGGCGAATCTCGTCCTGGTAGAACGCCATGCTCTGGTCGAGCATCAGGCGGTGGAAGTTCCAGCGCAGCAGCATCGGGAAGTTCGACGAGATGGCCTGGTACTTGCACGCAGGCACCAGATGACGACGACCCCGATGCTGGCCACCAGCACGCCGGCCAGCAGCAGCAGCGTGCCGCCCTCATCGGCCCACAGGCGCTCGCGCTGCAGCATGGCCCAGCCAGTCGACCACGCGACCGAGCATGCCGAACAGAATCGCTTCGAACATGCCCACAGCGGCCACGAGCCCGAACGATCAGCGCCACGTAGCCGCGCATGCCGCGTGTGCACGCCCAGACGAACGGCAGGAATCCCCGCGGCGGCCGCTCCGGTGCCTGCTCGGGATAAGGGAGAGATCAGTCGTTCGAAACGCGAAAACATGGTCCGATGCGCACTCTCGAAAACGAGAGCGTAGCGGATCGCGTGTTCCTCGACGGTTGGGGCACGCAAAGGCGACAACCGGGCGCCACACGCTGACACAAAAAACCGCGGGCGGCACCGGAATTCCGATGCCGCCAGCTGCCGTATGCGCATCAGGCCCCGTGCGCTGTCATGCATGTGTGGTGCGTCGCGACGCGGGCCGGCACAGGAGGCACAGCATGGACATCTCACGCAAACGTTTCGTCGAAGCGATGGTCATCCGGCAGCGCGGTGCCGCTGTTCACCGGCTGCGGTGGCGGCGGCGACTACGGTGGCACGCCGGCGGGCCGGCGCCCGCGCCGAGCCCCAACAGTTGCAGCCCGGCGCAGATTTCCGGCAACCACGGCCACGCGCTGGTGATCGCCAAGAGCGACTCTCGATTCGCCCACCCAGATGACCTACGACATCCACGGTGTCGCGGACCATACGCACAGCGTCACGTTCAGCGCGGCGCAGCTCGCGCAGCTGAAGGCAGGGACCGCGGTCACGGTTACGTCGACGACGAGCATTCGGTCACGAGCATCAGGTGAGCGTCACCTGCGTGCCGTAACCAGGGGTGCCCGAGGCTAGTGCGCTTCGGCGATCGAGAGCGAACAGAACGCCGGCGCGCGTCTTAAGCGCCGGCGTTTGGTCCGACGGTCAGTACGACCCGAACACGTACTTGTTGCCGGCCGCCTTGTAGCGCTCAATCGCCTTCTTGAGGTCGGTGTACTCCTCGCAGCCGAAGGTGCAGGCTTTGTCGAGCACCGCCAGGCGCTTCTCGGCCGGTGGCCAGGTCGCCCTTCATCAAATAGAGCTCGCCCGAATACTCCAGCGCGCCGCGGTGGTTGGGGTTGATGCGCAAAGCCTCGTTGTAAAACCGTTCGAGCCATCGAGGTCGGGCGTCTTGGCCTTGCGCAGGCTGTAGCCCATCAGGCTGTTCCAGTCGGCGCTGCCCGTGTCGTTGACACGCTTGAGTCGCATCGATCGCTTCGGTCCACTTCTTGTCTTTGATGAAGCCGCGCGCCTGAGGTCATCTTGTCGGGTGCAGCCGTGGTCGGCGTGTCGGCGGCGAAGGCTGCTGTGTTGCAACGCCAACGCGAGCGCGGCGGCCGAAGATGAAGCGAACGAGCGGTAGATTCATGCTGACCTCTTGGACTTATGCGTGCTTGGGGTTGTCGGATCGGTGGCGCATCGTGCCTGGGGATGGGCCGCCAGTCCACGTACGAAGCGACGGTGTCGGCGGACGCATCGGCTCGCCACGAACCACGGTGCCAGCGTAGCGGATGCGCATCACCACAGCTTCACGCAATGCCCGCTGGCGAAAAACGGCCCCGCCGGCGCGCGTGGGTCGCCGCCGAGCGGTTCGATGGTCAGCCCAAGACGCGCCACGGTGAAGAATAGCTTCTCGGCACTGTCGGTCAGGGCGAGGGTCGCCGATCCCCTTGGCCGGCACCTCGCCGACCAGGAACGGCGCGCCGTCGCGCGGCAACGCCCACAGCCGCGCCACCTGTCCCGGCAGGCACGTCGATCGGCTGCAGCAGCCTTCACCGTGATCGTGCGGCCGTGGCGGCGCGAACTGCGCCAACAGGGTGGCCTGTCCGGCGTCGCTGACCAGCAGCCCGACATAACTCTGCGGCAGTGCCTCGTCGCGCGTCTCGAGATCCAGCCACTGCGGCTGCAGGCGCAGCCCCGACAGCGGCCATCAGCACCCCGGCCAACACGCCGCCGAGCACGCGCGGCGCCAGCAGGCCTTGCAAGCGCTGCCACACGCTCGCGTCCGCTGCGGCGCCAGCGAACAAGCGCTGCTGCAATCCCTGCCAGACCTGCTCGCGCGGCTGCACAGCGGGCACGCTCGCAGCCAGCACGCCGCAAACGCTCCTGCCAGTGCGCCACCACCCGCATCGTAAGCGGCGCCTCGCGCAGCAGGCGCTCGAAGCGGCGCCGCGCCGCGCCACTGCAGCGTGTCCCAATGCATACTCGCGCGCGAGGCGGTCCAGGCGCTCGGGTTGCAACAGATTCATCCCGCCACCCCGCGCGCGCCTAAGCATTCCTTCAGCTTGTCCAGGCCACGCCGCACCCAGGCCTTGGCGGTGCCAAGTGGCGCACCCATCAGCTGCGCGATCTCGCTGTGCACCAGGCCCTTGTAGTAGGCCAAGGCGAGCGCCTGGCGCTGTTGTGGCGTTGAGCGCGGCCATGCAGGCATCGATGTGCGCGCGCTGCAGGCTGGCGTCGAGCAGGTGTTGAGGCTCCAGCTGCGGGTCGGCCTGCACCTCGAGCGCTTCGTCTTCGAGCGCACTGGTCGTGCGCCGCTCGCCGGCACCTGAAGCGCAGCGTGTCGATCGACTTGTTTCGCACGATGTTGATCAACCAGGTCATCGGCGTGGCCACGCTCGGGTTGTAGCCGCGCGCGCCATGCCAGGCGTTGACGAATGCTTCCTGCAGCACTTCTTCGGCGCGTTCGCGGCTGTTCAATATACGGAGCGCCACGCCCAAAAGATGCGCGCTGGTGGCGCGATACAGACGCTCGAAGGCCGCACGATCGTGCAGTGCCACGCGCGCCATCAGCGCGCCAAGGTCGTCGGGTGCCGTCATCGGGTGCCGTCGTCAGCGGTCATCGCGCAGCGGGGCCGCCATTGTGGCGTGCTCCGTCGCCGCTCGGCCATGGCGTGCAACGGCGCTCGGTGGCCTGCGAAAGCATGCCGTATGCTGCGCATCCATGGGGCACCGGGCGGTGTCCTGACGCGACCGAGCTCGGCAGGAGCAGCCCTTGGCAACCCCGAATTACGCCTACGAGAAGCGCCAACGCGAGTTGGCCAAGAAGCGCAAGGCCGAAGAGAAGCGCCAGCGCAAGCAAACGCGGTGGCAACGACGCGCCGACCCCGGCGCAGCCCGACAACGCAGCACCGGCGCCGGCGCCCGACTCTGATCCCTCGAGCTGAGAGCCCGCAAGGCGCCAGAAACGAAAAAGCCACGACGCGCGGGCCGTGGCTCTTCGTGGACAGCGAGCACCATCGGTGCCCGACGACGCCAGGCGTTCAGATCACGCGGATGTTCGCGGCCTGCAAACCCTTCTGGCCCTGCTTGACTTCGAACTCGAACGCGCTGGTTCTCCTGCAGGCTGCGGAAGCCCCCGTTCGTTGCGGATCTCGCTGTGGTGGGCAAACAGATCCCTTGCCGCCGCCCTCGGGCGTGATGAAGCCGTAACCCTTGCCGTCATCGAACCACTTGACGACGCCTGTTTGTGTGCTTTCGGTGCTCATGGAATGAAGTTCCTTCGTGTGAACTGTTGGGTTGAACCCCGTGCCGGGCAAACGCACCGGCGCGGACAGAAGCACTCAAGAAACGTCAAACCGGAAACTCGGGCCGCACAGCCGGCGCGGTACTGCTCGCATGCCGGGGCGGACACCAAAGACCTCTGTGGAAGCGGCCTCTTGTATGTCTGTCGGGCTAATGTACCCGCAAATTTGCTGCATTCCGTAACTGAACCAGCGGCGGGCGTCACTTCGACGCGCTCATCCGGGCGCCCGCGGCAGTGGGCTACCGGGCTGCGGTGTGAAGGCCAGACCCGCGGCGGCAGCGCCACCGCGGCGCAGCGTGCGCCGCGTGCAGGCTAATCAATCCTGGTCGGTGCAGCCGTTGTCGTGCACCAGGCAGCGCGCGAAGCCCGGGTCGTTCTTCAGCTTGAACATCGCCCGCGCGGCCACCGCGGTGTCGGCGAAGTCGGAGAACAGGCCGTCGACGCCGAGCTCGTAGAAGCGCAGGTACTCGTTGACCGGGTTGTTGCTGTCGGTCCAGCGGCTGGCGCGAGCGCTCGTTGCGGAACGTCCACGGTGTGCACGATCAGGCCGAGCGCGTGCGCGTCTGGCGATCAGATCGGCTGGCCGGCTGACACCACGCGGTCGGCCTCGTTGACGACGCCGTCGCCGTTGGCGTCCGACGCACGTCGTGCCGCCCGGCGCCACCGCCTTGCAGGCCGTGGTCTGGATGTAGTACTTCCACGGCCCGACGCCGTCGGCATAGGTGCGCACCTCGGCCAGCCCGGCCGGCGTCACGCAGGTCGCCGAACGTGCCGCTGACGCCCCGAGACCACCCAGTCGTACGGCTTGTCGAACGGCGGCGCGTAGTGATCGTGCCGTCGGGTGCGACGTCATTGGCGTCGACCAGTTGCACCAGCCGCAGCGGCGTGCGCGGGCGCAGGTACTTCAGGTTGGCGGTCTCGAACGACTGGATGATCACCGGCGCGTGGCGGTGGTTCCAGCCGGCTAGCGATGAGCGTGCGCAGCAGGCGGTCTTCCAGCGGCAAGCCGATGCTCTGGTGGTAGGTCGGGTGCTTGGTCTCGGGGTAGATGCCGATCTGGCGATCCTTCTCGCGCGACTTGCGCTTGACGAAGTCGATGACCTCTTCGAGCGTCGGGATCTTGAAGCGGCCGTCGAACTGCTGGCCCCGTTCCGGGATCGGCTGGATCGCGCCGAGCTGCTTGATCTCGGCCAGCGTGAAGTCGCTGGCCCAGAAGCCGTCGGTCGGAATGCCGTCGAGCACCACGGTGCGCCGCCGGTTGGCGAACTGCGGCAGCGGTCGACACGTTGGTGGTGGCGATCAGATTCGGCTCGTGGCGCGCGATGAGGTGGCCATCCTTGGTGGCCACGAGATCCGGCTCGACGTAGTCGGCGCCGAGCTCGATGCCCAGCGCATACGCCTCCAGCGTGTGCTCGGGCAGATAGCCGCTCGCCGCCGCCGCGGTGACCGATCACCAGCGGCGACGGCTCGTTGTTGCCATGCGATCGCGCCCATCGTGCGCCTGATGAGGAGCAGCCAAACAGCAGGCCGCTGAACGACAGGCCGCAGGCGATGCGGCGCAGTACGAGCGCAAGCTTCATCAACAGTCTCCTTGTGAATCCCGATCGTGCGATGCGCGGTGACGTCGCCATGACGCACATAGGCCACCGATCGACGTGGTTGTGGTGAGGGCCGGCAACGATAGTACGCTGCCGCGTCGCGCAAAGCCCGGCGTACCGATGCCCCTGCGACGCTATTCGACCTTGCCGATGCGGCGCACGGCCTCGGTCATCAGCGCCGCGTCGGCGTCCCAGTAGACCTGGAACTCCGGCGCGTCGAGGTATTCGATCGGGCTGCCGGCGCGGTGCGAATGGTCTGCTGCACCGGCCGGGTCGGCGGCCACCTTGCGCGCCGCCGCGCGCAGGCGTTGCACCACCTCGTCGCTGGCGGCCTGCCGGCACGAACAAGCCGGACCACTGCGCGAAGCGCACGGGCAGACCCAGGCTCGTCAGGCTCGGCACGCCGGGCAGCGCCTGCAGCGGCTGCTCACCCCAGTGAGCCAGCGCGCGCAGGCGGCCGGCGCGGATGTGCTGCACCACCGTGGCCGGGCCGCTGGCGATCGCATCGACCTGGCCGCCCGAGCAGCGCCACCACCGCCGGGCCGGCGCCGGTGAACGGGATGTGGACCATGCGAAAGCCGGCCGCCGACTTCGAGCATCTCCATCGGCACGTGCATCGTGCCGTAGTTGCCCGAGCTGCCGTAGTTGCAGCACGCCGGGCTTGCGCTTGGCGTCGGCGATGAACTCGTCGAGCGTCTTCCACGGTGCGTCGGCGCGCACCACCAGCACCGTGGGGTCGGCCGTGAAGCGCGCGATCGGCTTGAACTGGTTCAGCGTGAACGCGGGCTTGCGGCCGAACAGCGCGTCGGCCTCGGGCAGCACCGAGATCGACGACAACGCCAGCAGCACCGTGTAGCCGTCGGGCGCGGCGCGCGCCGCCAGGCCCATGCCGAGCGCGCCGCCGGCGCCGGGCTTGTTCTCGATCACCACCGGCTGCTTGAGCTCGCGCGCCAGCGCGTCGGCCACCGGCCGCGCCACCGGTGTCGGCGACGCCACCGGGCGGAAACGGCACGATCATCGTGATCGTGCGCTCGGGGTACTGGCGCCAATGCAGCCCGAGCGAGCCAGCGAGGAGACAGGCACACAGCAGCCAGCGCCAACCGCCACCACGACGATTTGCGCGCGCACCGCCTTGCCTGCACCGGTTCATCGCCAGCCCTTCGTGGTTGCCGTCATCGCGGCGCACTGTAGGGGCGCCGCTCCAATTCGGCCATTCGGGGCATCGATATCATGCCGCGCCACCTGACGCGGCCTTGGGGCCCATGCAACCGTAGGGCGCACACGTGCAATCGTTCGATTACCTGATCGTGGGCGGCGGCTCCGGCCGGCTGCGTGCTCGCTGCGCGGTTGAGCGAGAACCCAACGTGCGCGTGGCGCTGCTCGAAGCGGGCCCGCCCGATCACAGCGTGTTGATCCACTGCCCGGCCGGACTTGCCGTGCTGGCCAAGAATGGCCAGGCCAACTGGGCCTTCGACACCGGTGCCGCAGGCTGCGCTCAACGGACGGCGTGGTTACCAGCCACGCGGCAAAGTGCTCGGCGGCTCGAGTTCGGTGAACGCGATGGTCTACATCCGCGGCCACCGCAGCGACTACGACCATTGGGCCGCGCAGGGCAACGCCGGGCTGGGGCTACGACGACGTGCTGCCGTACTTCAAGCGCGCCGAGCACAACGAGCGCGGCGCCGATGCGTGGCACGGCACCGGCGGGCCGCTCAACGTGATGGACCTGCGCAGCCCCAATCGCTTCGGGCCGGTGTTCGTCGATGCCGCACGACAGGCGGGTTATGCAGCCAACCCAGACTTCAATGCCGCCGAACAGGAAGGGGTGGGCCTGTACCAGGTGACGCACCGCAACGGCGAACGTTTCAGCGCAGCCAAGGCATACCTCGCCGCCCGCGCGCTCGCGGTCCAACCTCACGGTGATCACCGACGTGCGCGTCACGCGCATTCTCACTCGAGGGCCGGCGCGCCACCGGCGTCGAATTCATCCAGGCCGGCGGCAAGCAGCGGCTCGGCGCCAGCCGCGAGGTGCTGTTGTGCGCCGGTGCGTTGCAGTCACCGCAGCTGTTGATGCTGTCGGGCATCGGCCCGGGCGACGAGTTGCAACGCCACGGCATCACGCCCGTGCACGACCTTGCCCGGCGTCGGCGCGCCACCTGCACGACCACCCCGACGTCGTGCAGGTGGTCGACGCGCCGCATCTCAAAGACTTGTTCGGCCTGTCGTTCGCCGGCGTCGTGCGCGTGCTGCAAGGCATGCTCGAGTGGCGGCGCCAGCGCAGCGGCATGCTGACCACCAACTTCGCCGAGGCCGGCGGCTTCATCAAGAGCAGCCCGAGCGAGCCGATTCCCGATCTGCAGCTGCACTTCGTGATCGGCAAGCTGATCGACCACGGCCGCAAGACCGTGTTCGGCCACGGCTACTCGTGCCACGTTTGCCTGCTGACGGCCCAAGAGCCGCGGCCGCGTCACGCTGGCGAGCGCCGACCCGACTGCGCGCGCCGCGCATCGACCCCAACTTCCTCGCCGAGCGCGACGACGTCGATCGCCTGGTGCGCGGCTTCAAGCTGATGCGCGGCAATCCTGTCGCAGCGCGCGCTGTCCGACCACGGCGGACGCGAACTCGAGACGTCGCCTGCCGCCGCGCAGACCGACGAGCAGATCGAAGCCTTCATCCGCGGCGCATGCCGACACGATCTATCACCCGGTGGGCAGCTGCCGCATGGGTCCGGGCCGCTCGACGTCGTCGACGCGCAGCTGTGCGTGCATGGCATGCAGGGCCTGCGCGTGGTCGACGCATCGATCATGCCGCGCATCGTCGGCGGCAACACCAACGCGCCGACGATCATGATCGCCGAGAAGGCGAGCGACTTGCTGCGCGCCGCCTGAGTCGGCAGCAGGCAGCCCTCTTCAGCCCTCGCAACGCAGCTGGGCGGCCTGCGCGGTGGCGCCACTGGCGGCGTCGGTGACCACCACGATCACACGCAACGGACGACCCGCTTCGCCGCGCGCCGGCACCGCGATTGCGTTGCACGAGCGGACCACTCCATGGCGCGATGCTGCCGTAGTGGCGCACCACGTGGTCGTGGTGCAGGCGAACGCCGCTGTTCTCGCCGGCCCTGACGTCGCTGTCGTGGCCGTCTTCGAGCGCCACCCACCAAAGCGACCAGCGCCGGCTGGCATCGTTCGTCGGTGCCACCTTGATGTCGACCTGATCGCCATCGCGTTGCAACGCCATGCGCAGCGACGCCGAATTGGCGCCACCCGGCAACTCGGGCCAGCGCCGCCAATCGGCGCCCGTTGACCAGCACCTGCGGCGTGTAGCTGAAACGCGCGCCCGGCGGCGGCCTGCAGCTGGGCCTGGCGCTCGCTGTAGCGCGGGCTCGCAAAGCGGTCCTTCCAGCCGAGGCGATCCCAGTAGTCGACATGAAACGCGGCGGCGAGGACGCCCGGCTGGTCTTTCAGCGTCGAGAGCCATCGGTCGGCCGGCGGGCATGAGTTGCACCCTCCGACGTGTAGAGCTCCACCACCACCGGCACCCGCGCTCCTGACTCCGCCGCGCACGCTTGAGCTTGCGCCGCGGCGGCGGCACCGGCCAACGTCAGCGCCAGCGCAGCACGCCGGCAGCGTGTAAACTCGCTTCATTTCACAGTCCTTGTGTGCTCGTCACTGCGCGCAGCATGCACTCTACGTCGTGCGCCGGCGTCCCTCTTACAGTGCGGTCGCCGGTGGCGCGCGCGCGGCCTGTTTCGAAGCAGGTATCCTTGCCGCCCTCAAGCCATGGCGGCCATCCACATCACCGACGTCGAGGCGGCCATCAACTGGTGGCGCGACGCGCTCGCCCTCGCCCGATGGCATCACGGCGTGCGCCGAGGTGCGTGCGTTGGCCGAGGTGTACGCGCTGCTCGTGTATTACCACGAAGACGAGTGCCGACGAGTCATCGATGCCTGACGCGGCGCGCGCTGCGTGGCTGCGCTGGTATGCCCACACGCCCGACGCGCCGTGCATTGCGATCTGCTCCACCGCCCAGGGCGATCGCGGTGTGCAAGGGCTGCGGGCGCAGCGAACGACGAGGTGCAGCACTGGCCTGCGATGTCACCGGCTGAAAAGCGCGTGGTGTGGCGCCGCATCACGCTGCAGGCCACGGCCTGGCGCTTCAACCGCTACGCCGAGCGGGCGCGGACAGCCAGCGGCGTCGATCATCCGCAAAGCGATACCAGCCGCACGCGCGAGCGTTCAGCCATGACGCGGCTGGCGGCAGTGACCACCCCGGCTCCGCCCGGGGCACCGTCCACGTCGCGCCGCCGACGACGCGCCCGCGCACCTGTGGCGCGACGATGCGCGCGCATCGCCGCTGGCCTGGCCGGTGCTGGTGGGCCAGCTCGCGGTGCTCGGATTTGCCACCGCCGACACCGTGCTGGTGGGCCGCCACTCGTCAACCGACCTGCGCCGCGCTTCGCAGTCGGCTCGGCCGCTTATGTCACCGGTATTCATCGGGCTTGATGGGCGTGGTGCTGGCGATCGGGCCGATCGTCGGCCAGTTGTACGGCGCCAAGCGCCTTGCCGAAGCCGGCAACCAACTGCACCAGGGTGTGTGGCTGGCGCTGCGCGCTGGCGGTGCTCGGCAGTTCGCTGCTCGTGTTTCCGGCACCGTTTCTCGCGCTGTCGCGTGCCACCCCCGAAGTGGCCGACAAGATTCGCGGCTATCTCGCTTGCGCTTGCGCTGTCGCTGCCGGCTTCGCTGCTGTTCACCGTCTACCGCGGCTTCAACACTGCGGTGTCGCGGCCGCAGGCGGTGATGGTGCTGCAGCTGGGCGGCCTGGCGCTGAAGGTGCCGCTGTCGGCCGCATTGATCTCCGGCGTGCCGGCGCTCGGCGTGCCAGCGCTCGGCGTCACCGGGTGCGGCCTGGCGACCCTGATCGCCATGTGGGCGCAGGTGCTGGCCGCGCTGCCGGTGCTGCGGCAGCGACCCCTTCTACGACCGCTTCTGCGCTCGCGCGGCCACGGCCTGCGCGCCGCCGCACCGCGCATCGCTGCGGGCGCTGCTGCGCCTGGGCGTGCCGATGGGGCTGACGATCCTGATCGAGGTGACCGGCTTCGCCTTCATGGCCATCTTCATCGCGCGCCTGGGCGACGACGCCGGTGGCCGGCCACCAGATCGCCGCCAACCTGGTGTCGCTGATCTTCATGATGCCGCTGGCGCTATCGAATGCCACCTCGACTCTTGTTGCGCAGAGCATCGGCGCCAATCGGTTGCACGCCGCGCGACGCCTCGGCTGGCATGGTCTGCAGCTGACGATGGCAATGGCGGTGATGATCGGCGCGTTGGTATTCGTGACCCGCGAGGCGATCGTCGGACTGTATACGCGCGACGCGGTCCGTGGCGGCAGCCGCGCTGTCGCTGTGCTGGGCTGGGTTGCGCTGTTCCACTTGGGCGACGCGCTGCAAACGTTCGCGCAGTTCGTGCTGCGCGCCTGCGCGCATCACCGTCGTGCCGCTGGTGGTGTTCGCGCTGGCGCATGTGGGGCTGGGTCTGGGCGGCGGCTACATGCTGGCCTTCGACGTCTGGGGCATTACGCCCGCACCGTGCGCGCAGTGCCACCGGCTTCTGGATTGCCTCGACCGCTGGGCTGTGCGTGCGCCGGCGTCGTTCTGACCGCGCGTCCTGCTGTGGATGCAAAACCAACGCACGCGTAATCTGGCCGCGAAGATTCAGCGCTCAGGCCCGGCAACGAAATCGTGAAGCAACTGCCGCCGCCGTCGCGCGCTCGCAGCGCACGCTGCCGCCGTGGCGCTCGGCGATCTGCTTGACCAGGCTCAGGCCGAGGCCGACGCCGCCCTCGCGCTCGGCGTGGCCCGGCAGGCGGAAGAACGGCTTCGAAGATGCGCTCGCGCATACGCCTCGGGCACGCCGGGGCCGCGGTCGCACACGCGCATCGGCCGTCGCCGCCGCGGCCTCGCGCTCGACGAACACCTCGATCTCGCCGCCGCCGTAGCGTCGCGCGTTCTCCAGCAGGTTGCGCAGCGCGCGGCGCAGCAGCCGCTCGTCGCCCGACAGCGTGCACGGCACGCCGCTCACCGCGCGTCGACGCGCGCCGCCTCTTCGGCGGCCAGACGCCGAGCAGCTCGACGCTTTCACGCGCTGCAGCGTCCGGCGCCGGCATCGAGCCGGCTGGCGAGCAGCACCTCTTCGACCAGCGCATCGAGCTCGGCGATGTTGCGTGTCGACCTCGCGCTTGCAGCGTGTCGCGCTGCGCCGGCGTCGGCCTGCGGCAGCATCGCCACCGCCATCTTCAAACGCGCCAGCGGCGAGCGCAGCTCGTGGCTGGCATTGGCCAGCAGGCTCTGGTGCGAGCGCACCAGCGTCTCGACGCGCTCGGCTGCCGACGTTGAAGCTGCGCGCCACCGCGGCCACCTCGTCGCGCCCCGATTCCGTCGACGCGCTGGCCGAGCTGAGCCGGCGCCGAAGCTGCTCGACGCCGCGCTTCAGCGCCTCGAGCCGCCGCGTCAGGCTGCGCACCACCGGGTAGGCACCGGCGGCGACGGCCACGAACAGCAACGCCAACAGCGCCAGCCAGCCCGACGCCGGTGGCCATTGCGGCGGCAGCGCAACGCCGGCCAACGGTTGCCCGCTGATCGCGGGCCGCCACGATCCCCAGGTGACCGGGCGAGCGCTCGGTGTCGCCCGCGGCCGCGCGCGCCGCCGCGCCGAAACCCCGGCCTGCGCCCGGACGCATCATCCACAGCGTGCGGCCGTCATCAGGCCGTACCGGTAGCCGCGGCGCGCCGCTGTCCGCTTCACGATTGAGATGGCGTCGGCCGCGCCGATGCGCTGACCGTCGAGCGTCGTCGAGTGCCATCGGCAAGCGCAGCGCGCAGCGACCACTCGCGCAACGCCGCCGCCTGCTCTGTCGGGCGCGCGTCGGCCGCCGGCAAGCGACCGCTGCACCAGTTCTGCCCCAGGCGCCCAACCGCTCGGTGGCGGCGCTTCGATGCGCTCGCTGCCTGCTCCGATGGTGGCGCTGCACGAACCAGCCCGACAGCCAGCGCGAACGGCGCCGAGCACCGCCGACCACGGTGAGCCAGATGCGCAGATACAGCGAGCTCATGACCGTCGAGGCTATTTCGTGAGCGAAGCGACGCAATGCGCGAGCGCTGGCATCAACCCTCGGCGTCCTGCTTGCGCGCGAACACGTAGCCGGCACCGCGCACGGTGAGCAATCGCGCGCGGCGCCTTCGGGTCGTCTTCGATCGCTGCGCGGATGCGCGACATGTGCACGTCGATGCGAGCGGTCGAAGGCCTCCGAGCGGATGGCCCTTCAGCCCATCCATGATCTGGTCGCGCGACAGCACGCGGCCGGCGCTTTGCGCCAGCACCACCAGCAGATCGAACTGGTGGCCGGTGAGGTCGCACGATGCTTGCCGTCGAGCGCGTGCCTCGCGCGCGCCGAGGTCGATCTCCAGGCGCGCCGAAGCGCAGCACGTCGTCGTCGCCCGACGGCGCGGCACTGCGCGCGCAGCAGCGCCTTCACGCGCGCCAGCAGCTCGCGCGGCTCGAACGGCTTGGGCAGGTAGTCGTCGGCGCCGAGCTCCAGGCCGACGATGCGATCCATCGGCTCGCCGCGCGCAGTGAGCATCAGCAGCGGCAGGTGCCGCGTGCGCGGCATCGGCGCGCAGCTCGCGGTCAGGTCCAGGCCGTCGCCGTCGGGCAGCATCAGGTCGAGCACGCAGGGCGTCGAACGCATGCCTGGCCGCAAGCGTTCGCGGCCGCTGGCCAGCGAGCCGGCCGTGTCGTCGACTTCGAAGCCGATTGGCCGCAGGTAGTCGGCCACCATCGTGGTCAGGCGGGCGTCGTCGTCGATCAGCAGCAGGCGCGCGGTCATGGCAGCTCTGGCTCGGCTGGACTGGCGCGCGCCGGCGCACCGTGAGATCGGTGCCGGCGCGCGGTGTTGCGCGGAAGCTTAACCCTTGGGCTGTTCCAGCGTGCCGCGCTCCTGTTGATGGCGCTGCATCATGTCGCGCGCGCTGCTTCATGCGCTCGGCCAGTTGCGCGCGCTGCTGCGGCGCTCAGTACAGCTGCTGGCGTCCAGCAGCGCCTGCATCCAGCGGCGGGCTCGATTGGTCGTGCTGTTGCAGCATCTGCTGGCGCACCCTCGACGGCACGAGCGTCGACGGTGGGCCGCGCGAAACAGCGTCATCAATCTGTTCGCGCATGCCGCGCGAAGCTTGGCGTTGCGCGCGCAGGTCGGTCGTCGCCGACTTCATGATCTCCGTGGATGCGGCTGCGCTGATCGGCACTGGCATTCACGCCATCGAGCATGCGCTTCGAGCATGCGGCCGTCACCGTGGCCGCCGTGCGCAAATCCGCGCGCTGGTGGAGCGAGGCGCATCCGTGGTTTGAGCTTGGGCCACGGCGACGTACGCACCGCTCAGCGCCAACAGCAGCGCGGCAGCAAGCAATCGCATCTCGCGCAACGGGGTGTGGGAACAGGGTCTTGGTTTGCATGGCGACCTCATGGAGGGAGTCAACGATGGTCGTCATGCTCGCGGCGGCACGATTGCCCGGCGATGGGCCGGCCGTAAGCACCGTAAAGCTCTCAGCTGGCTGCGGATTCCACCCCGCGTGAGCTGCCTGGCATCGCACAGTCTGGGGTTCGAGCACGACAGCTCCAACCTCAGCAGCAGACCGCTGGTCCGATCGACGGCCATCACACCGCTCAACCGCGCGAACCACCGTCTGTCGGTGGGCGCGTCGCCGAACAGCTCGATCACCGCGACGTCGAACGAGCGGCCGACAATCTGCTGCACGCCGAGCGCCACCACCTGCGCCGCGCACCCGGGCTGGCCCCACCCCCGCGGGATCGGCGGCGTACAGCTCGCCGACCAGCACCTGCCCCAGTTGCAGATCGGGCTTCAGCAGGCGGCGCCACGACACCATTGGCGCACGGTTGTCAGGGCGCGTATTGCCGGCACAGATCCTGCGACCAGACGGCCCGGCAGCGCCTGGCCGGCCAGGTCGGGGGCGAATTCGACGTGGTCGCGTTTGAGCGCGACCACGCGCATGCCCAGCTTCTTGGCCGAACCCCGGCGCCCGGCGCGCTCTTCATAGACGAAACGCTCGCCGGCGCGCAGCGGCAGCGATGCAGCGCGCGCCGCGCTCATCGCTTCGGGCGGCGGCGGACAATCGCGACGTTGTGTCGCCACGTGCAGCGCTTCGAAGGTGCCCTTCAGCTCCGCCAGCTCCTGGGCTTCCACGCCATCGGGACGCATCGCCATCAACGCGGGCCAAAACACCATGACCCCGACGCTGAGCGCGATCACGTTGCTGCCCAGGCGCTCGTCGACCGCATACGCCACATCGGCGGCTTTGAGTTGCACACGGTCGGATTCGTCGTACAGCTGCTCGCAATCCCAAGCGACATAGCGCGCGGGATCGGTGGGCTTTGGCGCCACGTCGGACGAGCAGGTGGCGCAGCCACCGACTGCACACATCAGCAGGGTGGCTAACACGCAGCGGCTGCGCGAAGCAGGATGTCGCTGAGGAACCGGTCGACTCAAGCGGCTATGGTAGCGCGGCGCGAAAGCCGCGCGGTGCGCACCACACGGATCAATGGGTAAAGCGCGGCCAAAGCAAGGTGCCGTCAACCGGATGCCGTCGAATGCCGAGTCACCGTCAGTGCGGGGGCACGCGCCAGCGTCTGGTAGACAACGCAGTAACGTTCGGTCAGTCGCAGCAGCGTGGCGAGTTGCTCCTGCGGCGCGTCGGTGTCGAGCTCGAAATGCAACCGGATCGCCTGGAAGCCCACCGGCGCGTCTTTGGCCACACCGAGCGTGCCGCGAAAATCAAGATCACCCTCGGCGCGCACATGGGCGTCGCGCAGCACGATGCCCAGCGCCGTAGCGACGGCGTTGAGCGTGACACCGGCACACGCCACCAGCGCCTGCAACGCAGCATGTCGCCCGAACACGCAGCCATGCCGTCGCCGCCGGTGGCCGGGTGCAGACCGGCATTCACCAGCGCCTGACCGGTTGCACGCTGCAGGTGACGCCGTCCGCCGAGCCGGCCATCAGCGTGCAACGTGATGCGTGCAGCCGTCGGCTGATCGCGATACTGCTCCTTCAGCGGAGCTTGCAGCGAGCGCAACTCGATCAGGGTTCATGGGGTCGCATCCTCAGGTGCATTGCACGCGCCGTTGCAATGCGGCGGCGCAGATTGACGGGCGACGATTGACTTTGTCGGCGTCATTGGTGCGCATTGTGCGGGAACAGTCCATGATCGCATGGCGCGGCCGGGCACCATGCACGTTGCCGGACGCCGCTGGCCCACACAATATCGCGTTAGGCATGCGGCGATACGACGCAGTCCATCGAAAATTCCACGGATCACCCCCGCGGATGGGTGGCCATTTTATGGTCTATTTGCACAGTTTCCCTATTGCCTGCGAGCGCGAGATTCGTACGCTGTGCGCGTCACCCAATGTGGCAGGCGCACATGAACTGGAAGGTCTCTACGTGGGCGCGATTCGACGGCCGGAGGCTGTGCAGGCGCTGCTCGACCACGGCTTGGCCGCCGTGAAGGCGAGCGACGATGCCTCGCTGCAAGGCAGATCACGCCCGACACCGCCACCCCGTTCAAGTTGTGCGCCACGCTCGATGCGCATGGCATCCCAGTGCCGCTCGATGCAGCGCGCCATGTGAGCGGCGACGGAACGACTGAGTGGCTGGCAGCGGGCGCTACGAGATGCTGTAGCGCTCGAGGAACTTAGGCACACGTTGAGTGCGTACTGCAGCTGCAGCGTCGCGCGCAGGCTCGCATCGGCCTTCGGGCCGGTGAACGTCTCCCACTCGGCTGCTGTCGTGTGGTCGCCGTGCCGCCTCGGCCACCAGCAACGCAAACGGCGCCGGTGGCAACATGTGGTCGCCAAAGTCGACAGAAGCCGACGTACTGCCGCGCCCTGCATCACGAGGTCAAGCACGTCGGCCGCCGAAGCGTGCGCGTGCGACGTGCGCAGCGCCAACGATTCGCTGATGATGGCAAGCGCGATCGCATCGGGCATGGCTGCACTCTAACCGCGAGCCCATGCAGCGGGCACGCTCGCCGCCTGCCGAAGCGGGGGCCAGCACCCGCTTGAGGGACGACGCGCCATGGAGCGCCGAATTGACGCCGGTCGCGCCCTGGGCGTGGCGTGGAGCAGGTCAGCGCTTGCCTAGAGTCGGCGCCGCCAATTGCGGCGGCATCGCCCATGACCCACGCCCTGGGAGCCGGCAGCATCCGGGCATGCAAGCAAGCACATGGGCCGGCGCTGCTCTCGGCTGCGTTGCTGGCCCTGTGTGCGCCGGCGCAAGCGGAGTCGCTGCGCTGCGGCAACGGCATCGCTGACGAGGGCGATTCGCGCCTGGCTGTCGCGTACAAGTGTGGCCAGCCTTTGCTCGCCGACACCTACTGTGCGCCGGTGTACTACGCGCAATCGCTGAACCCAGTTCCCGAGCCGTTTGCCAGTGTGCTCGTGCCCTGCCAACCCGTTGAAGAATGGCTCTACGACCGCGGACAGGGCAACCTGATGGGCAACCGTGCGCTTTCGCTCCGGCAGGGTCCAATCGATTGTGTGTACGGACGCGTGCCGCGCTGAGGCGACCCCGGTTCAGCGGCTCATCGTTCTCGGGATCTCGTGCGCACGCGTTCGTCGCGCAAATTGCCTTCCCATCCGCAGTAGTACGAACACAGGTACCGTCGCACCGGCACGAACAGGCTGACGATGCAGATCAACCAAACGGCGCCTGATCCGGTACGGACGGAACGATTGCAGCGTGGCGCGCGCTGCGACTCCCGCCGATCTCGACCGCATTCGACAAACGCAGCACCACCGCGATTTTTGGAGGCCGGGTCACTGCCCGCAGATGGCGTGATTCAAGTAAACGGGGGCGACGAATCCGGCAAGCGCCAGTCGCGTCGTCGGACAAGCGGATGCCGGCCAGTGCTGAGGCGCCGCGAGGCGTCATCTCTAACAGGCGCGCATCCGCTGGCTCGCTGAGTGTCAGAAGCCGGCGCAGGCGACTGCCAGGGCGGTGAGCATCAAGAACTTGGCGCGATTCATCGTGTTCTCCTGCGCCACCGTTCAGAGCGGGGCTTCGCAACTCGAGTTGCGGCGCCCGAAGCGACGGTTCAAGTCATCCTTGGTCCGCTCACCCGGCGGATAACGCAGGAGCCAGCCATGGTCGTGGGCCGATGTGTAGACTAGAAGCAGAACGGGCCGAATGGGCAAGCTTTCAATCCGGCGGTGGCGAGGGCGTCGGCCAAGCTCCCGCATCGTTCCTAGCTGTCCGGGCAACGGTGGTGTCGGGCCCAGCTCGTTCCCACCAGGCACCCCGCTACCCGCTAACCGCCCCCCCACGAAGCACCTCCGGGTCGCTCTCGGTCACCAGGTGCGTGTGAATGCGGTCCGGCGCATTGCTCATGCTGAAATCCCCGAGCATCCCCCGCAAGGCCTGCAAGGTGTCCGCATAGCGGACAGTGTTCGCGTGTTTCAACCCTGAGCCGTCCCTTACCTTCTGACCGCGGACGCTCAGGCTCACGGGCCCGAATCGAGGCCGTCGCCATGATCCGACGCGGCATGCTGATTCGACTTTCGCTGCCAGCCGTCATGCCGGTCTCCGCTTGAGTGTCCGTCCCCACGCCGCGTGTCGGCGTGCTCGCGCTCGTTGGAGGGCGCGCCGTCCTACGCGAGTTCGCTGGTTTCCCCCACAACGAGCCGGCTGCGCCGCCTATCGCTTATGCTCGCAGCGGCGGTGAAACTGAGTCCGTCGCAGCAGAATACGGCTGCGAACTCTCGCGCGGCATGACACACCCACTTTCCAGATAGGGCTTCGTCATGCTGCTCCACACGCCAGATCACCCACACCAAGGAATCCTCATGATGTTCGGCAAGTCAGCACCATCGAACGCCAGTGCGGCAGACGCCGCGAAGCCATCGGTCGAGCACGCCATGCAATCCGCTTCACGCGTTGCCGATCAGAGCCTGGACAAGCTATCAAAGCACCGCCCAGGACCTGCGTGATCAAGTTTCTCCGCTGCTGGATCGTGCCAGTGAACAGGTCAGCGTGCTGGCGCAGCGCGGCGTGGATGCGGTGCGCGACCGCTCGGTGCTGGTGCGCGACCGGGCAATGCGTGCGTCCGACAGCACGCTGAACTACATCAAGGACGAGCCCGTCAAGGCCGTTGTGATCGCCGCGGTCGCCGGTGCTGCGCTGATGGCCTTGCTCGGGTCGCTGCGCAAGCCCACCTGAGCAATGGCAGCATGTGCGCGCGCCGGCGGATGATGGAAGCTGGCACAGCACCCCAGCTGTTCCGATCGGGCGTGGAAAGAGACAACGACGGCGACCCGATCGCCCGCGCTCAGCGCACGAAGCCTCTCGCCACACGACCCGCGCTGCTGTTGGCGTGTGGCAACCCCGCCCCGAGGGCCGTGACTGGATCGTCACCGCCGACCTGTCAACGTCTTCAGCGGCACAAGCCTTAACACGCCGCCGCCGACCACGCAGACGCTCTTCGTCAAGGGCGCCGGGGACGTTGACGCCGCGTCGTTCAACGACATCGACCAGGAGAAAGTCGGCGACTGTTTCCTGCTCGGCTCGCTCGCCGCTGTCGCGCGCCAGGACCCACAGCGCATCCGCGACTGGTGGTCGACAACGGCAACGGCACCTACACCGTGACGTTCAGGGCAGCGCTGGATCGGCGTCGGTTTTGGCGCTCGTCTCGGATACGTCGACGTGCCGATCACTGTCACCGCCGACTTTCCCGGCGGCCTGGCGGGCAACGGGCACGCGAAGAGCGGCGACACCGGGTGGGCACGGTCGAGATCTGGCCGCTCGTCATCGAAAGGCTTACGGCCAGTACCTCACCTGTCAGGACCCGTACGGTGCGCTCGACCGCGGTGGCTCGTCGCGGCGAATGCTAGAAATGCTGACCGGGCGCCCCGCCGCATCCGGCGGCTTTATGTCGGGCGGACTCGCGCGGCTCAGAGCTTCGATACGCTGCTCGCTGACTTCCAGGCGGGCAAGGCGATCACGGTCTGCACGGACGTCAAGGACGGAACCCTGGTTAAGGACCACTGCTACGCGGTGAGCAACGTGTACCGCGACGCGAACGGCAACCAGTGGGTGGGCTCTACAACCCATGGGGACACGACCACGCTCGCCTGTCGTTCGACGGAGGTGCGCCAACGCGAGATCTACACAGCCTGAGGTGAGACACACGCCGCCGGCGCACCCGCGCCGGTGGCGTTGCGTCGTCGCTTCGCGCTCGACGTGCTTCAAACTCCTGAACTGGCACTAAGCGTCCGCTATAGGTCAGGTGCGTGAGTTCGTCGCCGTGAGCAGCTGACATTCGAACGGCCTCCAGCCGCGACCGTTAAGTTCCGAGGTGAACCTGTCGCTCGCAACGAGAGACATCGACGTCAGCTTTCGGCAGCAGATGACTTCCGGAGCGCAAGATCGAAGGGGCAGCACCCAGTCTGAAGCGGTCGCTCGGCTTGCTAAATCGAAAGGCAGCTCCTGGCCGGAACCGTCAGTTCGCGAGGCGCCAGGAAGGCCAACATTCGACACGCGGGCCTGGCCGGCCAAGGTCAGCTGTCTCACGCTGCCGGCCAGGAGCAGTCGGTCGCGACGGACTGCGCAGTGCTCATTGTTGATCCGCGTCAACACGAGCGAGGTGGTGTATGCAACGCGTGGAAGGCCCGTATGCGGGTTTGATGCACAGGTCGCCGTCCGTGGACGAAAAAAGCCGCAGCGAACCGCGGCTCTCGCATTGTCGACGCTTAGATGACGCGGATATTCGACGCTTGTAGGCCCTTCTGACCCTGCGTGACCTCGTACGTCACGCGCTGACCCTCGCTGAGGCTCTTGAAGCCGTCGCCGCGGATCTCCTTGAAATGGGCAAAAAGATCCTTGCCGCCCGTCTCAGGCGCAATGAAGCCGAAGCCCTTGCCATCGTTGAACCACTTGACGGTTCCCGTCTCGGTGCTATTGGTGCTCACTGATTTCCTTTGAATGAAGAAACGCGCAGCAGATGCTGACGCGCAGTAGGGTATCAACGCAAGAATCACCAAAGGGAATTCTAGGAGAGCCTGTCGCGGAACCGGACAGGAGACTGAATCGAACTCAGAACGACGGTCTTGTGTATTACTACTCATAACATTGTACCACCTGAGCACTCCCTTCGCCCCGCGCAGCCCGACACGCGCGACCAGAACAACTGGTTGCCGCATGTTTGTGTTGCATTGGAGGACTCAGCCCAGTGGATTGCCCGCGCGCACTGTGCGACATCGAACAGAGCCGTTCCTGCGACTGTGGGAGTATTCGCCAATGACCACATTCTCGATTTCAATCCCTAAGCGCATCGGCGCAACGACATCATTCAGTTTCTGGCCGAGGCTGGCGGCTGGAAACTCTGTGCGCCCGTATGCTTGGCCAACGCGTTGGATGGGAGGCACGGGGATGGGCCGCTTCATCGAGGGCGAGGACCGGCAGCAGGTGACGTTGCTGCCCGGAGTGCCTGGACGACTACATCGCCGAGGACAACCCGGTGCGGGTCGTCGACGCGTTCGTCGAGCGAGCTCGACCTGCACGAGCTGGGCTTCGAAGGTGCGATGCCGGCGGCGACCGGCCGCCCCGTCGTATCACCCGGCGGTGCTGCTGAAGCTCTACATCTACGGCTACCTGAACCGCATCCAGTCGAGCCGCCGGCTGGAGCGCGAGTGCCAGCGCAACGTCGAGCTGATGTGGCTGACCGGCCGCCTGGCGCCGGACTTCAAGACCATTGCCGACTTCCGGCGCGACAACGGTGCCGGGCATCCGCAACGTGTGCCGCCGCTTCGTCGTGCTGTGCCGGGAGCTCGAAGCTGTTCTCGCAGGCCATCGTGGCCATCGACGGCAGCAAGTTCAAGGCCGTCAACAGCCGCGACCGCAACTTCACGCCCGGCAAGATCGACAGGCGCCAGCAGCAGATCGAACAGAGCATCCAGCGCTACCTCGATGCGCTGGAGACGGCCGACCGCACGCAGCCGGCGGAGCTCGAGGCCAAGACCGAGCGGCTGCAGGACAAGATCAAGACGCTGCGCGAGCAGATGCGCCGAGCTGGAGCCGGATCAAGGAGCAGCTCTGACGCGCGAGCCCGACGGCGCAGCTGTCGCTGACCGATCCGCGATGCGCGCTCGATGATCTCGCAGGCCAAGGGCACCGGCATGGTGGGCTACAACGTGCAGGCGGCGGTCGATGCCAAGCACCACCTGATCGTTGCGCACGAGGTCACCAACGTCGGCAGCGATCGAGCGCAGCTCAGCAAGATGGCGCTGGCCGCGCGCGAGGCCATGGGCAAGACCACGCTGCAGGCCGTGGCCGATCGCGGCTACTACAACGGCTCCGCGAGCTCAAGGCCTGCGACGACGCGGGCATCGCGACCTCCGTTCCCAAGCCGATGACCTCCAACGCGAAGGCCGAGGGCCGCTTCGACAAGAGCCGACTTCATCTACATCGCCCAGCGACGACGAATATCAGTGCCCGGCTGGGCAGCGCGCGATCTACCGCTTCAGCGCGAGAGGAGAACGGCCTGCAGCTGCGTCGCTACTGGAGCAGTGCCTGCCCGCAAGTGCCCGATGAAGGCGCAAGTGCACGCCGAGCAACTACCGGCGCATCTCGCGTTGGGAGCACGAAGCGGTACTCGAGGCCGTCCAGCGCCGGCTGGACAGGCAACCTCGACGCGATGACGCTGCGGCGGCGCACGGTCGAGCACGTGCTTCGGAACGCATCAAGCACTGGATGGGCTCGACGCACTTCCTGACGCGCACGCTGGCCAACGTCAGCACCGAAATGAGCCTGCACGTGCTGGCTTACAACCTCAAGCGGGTGATCAGCATCCTTGGCATCGCCAGAACGATGAAGGCGATGAGGCTGGTGGGCGCGTGAGCGCCTTGTTATGCCAAAAACCGCCCATTGGCGATCGTCGGACCCGGGGACGCGGCATACGGGCTCACACGGGTCGCTGTGGCGCGTCTGCAGCGAGTGCGTTCCGCTTCGAGACTCACTCGCCGACCGCGAATTGGCCCACGAGCGCCCGTTTCCTGGCTCTTCCGTTCGATACGATGCAAGTGCTCAGTACGCGGCTGCCGTGGACGCGCAGGAATCGTCGAACGCTCTCTGATCGCTTCCAGCCGCTTCGAGCGGACACTCGGAATGCTCGAGCGGTTTGTGCTATAGCCCGCTTGCCCGACGCGTCTAAACCCTCACGGCCGCGAGCCACCACGCTCCGAAGCAGCCCGGGCGGCTGAGCTGCAACCCTCGCGTGCCCAGAAGACCGCGATTGCCTTCGTGGCTGTCCTCGTCAGCAGTACGCTGCTGGGGGGCACGCTGAGCCTGATTCGAGATGCGCAGTGAAGAAGCAGCCTTGACCCGGGCAGCGGGCAAGACTCAACCGTCAGCTGATGGACTCGCCGTGCGCAAAGCCGCTCCAGGCTCGCGCGGCTAGAAACCGCGAGGGCATGCCGAGATGCGCGCCGCATTCGAGGCCGCTAGCTGCTGGCTGCGCCCGCGGGTGCGTCGGGGTCATGCGCACCGCGGCCGCCCAGGACCTGCGTGGAACAGGGCGGCGGTTGCGTACCAGGCCGTCTAAGACGCGGTCGGGCGCGATGTTGCCTGAGCGCGCTTGCGCTTTATCTTGCGATTCACCTTGTTGATCCGAAAATCTTGTCGCGAGCCGGCGGGCTTGATGGCTCAGAGCCGGATTGAATGAAGCAGGTCTTCATATGCCTGCGCAGTCTTCTCCAGCTGCGCTTCGATGATGCTCGTTGAGTCGGCTCTTCCGGTGGACGAATCCTTCTCGTCGCGTTCCGCCGTCTCGATGGCTTGAATCCTGAATCATGATTTCCTTTATCTCAACTTCCACCGCCGCGAGCTGGTTTGATATGGCATTCAAGACGGCTTGGTCTGCGCCCGCCAGTCGAGCCAACAACGACTCCTTGGTTCTTTTCAGTCCGTCCAGTCGATCCTTCAGCTGGTCCAAGTCCTTCTGAACGTCGCCGTGCACGAGTCTCGTGCTGGCGGCGATGAAGTATTCAGGCTCGCCTCTGTTGTTCGAATCGGCGCGGTCGTGTCGCCCACATTGGACGATCTCAGGTCGAGTACCGACGATGACGACAGCACTTCGTCCAACTGCGAGCGTTGTCCGAGTGTCTGGCGTTGCTTTTCAGCGGCCTCCGAGGCGTGCTGATCTGCGATGTCGATCGTTTGCCGTGCGACGTGCACGAGCGTGTTTATGCCGGATGAGAACACGACGACCTCCATGCTGGGCGAGCGGCGGGGGCACGCTGCGCAGAGTTGCCGCAGGGCCTTCCACTTCGTCAGCGTGGGTTGAGAGTGCGAGAGTGGCGGTTCAACTTTTCTGGCATCCAGAGCGGCGTGGAGGCAATGCCGCCCGGTGACGATCGACGACTAACGGTGGCGCGCCGTGCGCGTTTGCAGCGGCGTCGCCGCAAACTGGTGAACGTCAAGTATCGAGGGCGGATTCAACCGATCGACGCAACACACTGACCACTGTGTAGGCAGAAGGGTGTTGCAAGAGAAGCGGGTATTCAACAGTGGCCGGTTCGAGGTAGTCTGATCCGGAGTCTGACGGTGGATCGCTGAAACGATGCCGTCGCCGCTGTCAGTCCGTGCGGGCGTTGTCGCACACACGCAGCGTGGCCACGGACCGCCGACAAGCCGGACACATCCGCCCGCCTGGTCGAATAGACGAGTCCGCTGGCGCCTGTCTTGCGCACCCTCAGGCCCGCCAGCCGCGCGCGGCCGCGCCGGATGCGCAACCCCGGTCAGAGCGATCGGAGAGAGCCATGGGTCGGGTCCATGCGCTCACAAGCGGAAGCGTCGCAGCCTGCACGCTGGTGGACTTGGCCTGGGCGAGGCGGTTGCGGTTCGTGGCCATCGACAGGCGCAGACTTGGCATGGGCGACGGCCCGGCTTGCCGCGACTGTCGCATCACCGCATCGGGCGCTGAGCCATCCAGCGGGACGGCCATTCGCAAGGTGCCGATCCCACCGCCCGGCCCGATGCATGGGCACGGTACAGCATGGCTTCAACGGATGACCGCATCCGTTCGCCATTCATTGCGTAGGCATTGATGGCCGCCCAGCATTGACGTTCAGGCTGCGGCGCGAGTGCCAGGCTGATGAACCACGCGTTGCGAGCGTCGCGGTCGCGGCCCGACAGCGCGCTGGCGATGGCCAGCGTGGTCCAGTCTTCGATGCGCCCACCCGGATTCCTGGCGTTGTGCAGGCTTGCGAATAGATCGCCATCTGGCGCGCCATGTCGGCCTGCGGTGGTCGCTGCTTGAGCGAAAGGAACGCTGGGCTGCTGACGATGTCGGCATCAAGCGGGTTGGCACCGAATGCCTTCAACTCGAGGGCGTGGGCCTCGCGCGCGCTGCCGCGGAGCCAGAACGCCGCCCGCGCCGCTTCATGCAGCTGGCGAGCGTCGTCTGCCGCCAAATCGGCAACGTGCAGCGGCTCGTTGGAGTTGTCCCAGATGGCGCCGGCCGCGCGCCGGATCTGCTCATCCTGCCAAGGCGTTTCGGGTTGGGCCGCGATGTCCATCACACGCAGCACGCGCTGCTCGACGCGTTGCATGAGACGCGGCAGGTCGGTCGTCATCCAGTTCGTTGGCCCGCACGGCAAAGTCGGTGGGCGAGGGCACAGGTATGGGCGACAGGTTTGGGCGTCTGCGTTGGCATTTGCGCCTGCGCCGACACTGACCCGCGGGCAGACCCGGGCACCGGTATGGGCGCGGGTGCAGGTATGGGTGGCGGTTTGGGCATCTGCGCTGGCGTTGGCATCTGCGCCGACACTGACTCCGGCGCATACGCAGGCACCGGTGAGGGCGCGGGCGCAGGTACAGGCGACGGTTTGGGCATCTGCGTTGGCATTGGCACCTGTTGCCGACACTGACCCGGTGCAGACCCCGGCACCGGTGTGGGCGCGGGCAAGTGAAGCCGCTGGCAGAGCCGGTGCGGCTGCACTGGCGAGGCGCCGCTGCTGCGGCCATCGGCGCTGGCGCAAGCGCAACGGCCGGTCCCGCACTCAGCCCCGACCGCGCAGCGGACCGAGGTGCCGGGCCGCGCATCGTCAGCCACGCCAGGGCCCGCTCACGTTCGGACAGGGCGGTACGGCGCTGGTCGGTGGGCGCGTGGCAGGGCGGGCATTCGAGCGCAGCCTGCGCACGGGCTGGCACCGCAGTCGTGCCCGGCCGCCGCAGGACCGCTCTTGGCAACAGCGGTGGGCGACCGCACTGCAGCACCTGCAGGCGCCTTGGCAATGACAGGCGCAGGTGCGGGTGCAGGCGCAGGTGCGGGTGCAGGTGCGGGTGCAGGTGCAGGTGCAGGTGCGGGTGCGGGTGCGGGTGCGGGTGCGGGTGCGGGTGTGGGCGCGGCGACTGCAGCAGCCTCGACCTTCGGTAGCTGGCCGCGCTGGGATCGGCGGCGCAGGCATTGCCGAACTGACATCAGCGACCTCGCGCTCACGCGCCGCCCACCACGCGTCGTACAGCAGGGGCGCACCAATCGCGGCCAGCGACGCCACGCGGCCACGGCCGCCGCCACGCGGCGTGCTCGCGCAGCGGCCCTGCCGGGCCTGGTCCAGCCGAGCAATGGCCGGAGGGCCGGCCTGCAGATCGACGCTGACCGGCATCGCAATACGGGTCACCGGGGTCGGCCAGGCATCGCTGGCAGCCTCGCTGTCGATGGCCAGCGCCCAGCCACGCGCCAGCGACGCCGCGAGTTCGTCGTCGTCCAGCGCATGCGCGGTCAGGGCGAGCAAGTCCAGATGCGGACGTTGCGTGGGCCGCGTTCGGCATCGTGGGCCTCAGCAATCGGCGCACCAGGGCTCGCGCCTGCGCCAGTAACGCACGCGAGTCCAGTGTGCCTTCGAGCGGGCCTCGGGATCGGGCAGGTAGCGGCGCAGCATGGCCGCCAGGCTGAATACGTCGCATCGCCAGTCGAGCTGGCGCGTCGGCAGCAGGTCGCCGCAGCTGCCGGCCTCCAGCGCTTGCAGCAGGCGCGGCGACTGGTAGTCGTAGTCGTGCTGGCGTGCGATCGGGCAGAGCGCGCGTCAGGCTTTCGCCGGAGACGAGCGAGAACGCGAAGTCGATCAGCGCGATCTGCGTCGAAGCGCGGGCTCAGCAACTGGCCGGGCGCGCGCGGGTCGAAATCGGTCGGGTCGAACGGGATGCAGACGTTGTCGGCCTTCAGGTCGAGGTGCACGAGCTGCAGCTCGTGGATCGCGTCGAGCGCGATCAGGCAGTGGCGCGCCAGCGCCCACCAATGCGCGCAGTCTTCGAACACATGGCGCAGCAACGGTGCCGTCGCGCCGCACCGGCAGCAGCGTCGCCCAGTGGTCGACCGTGATGCCCGCGTCGTAGGTCTGCACCAGCGCCGGCCGGTCGGCGGCGCCGCGGTCGAACTGCACGACATCGGGCACCGGCCCGATGCCGTGGCCGACCAGACGCGCCAGGATGCGCCATTCGCGCTCGGTCCAATGCGCGGAAGTCGCCCGCCGCGGTCGCGAGGAAGCGCTTGGTGTAGCGCCGCCGTTCGCCGGGCAGCGACGCTTCGCGAAAGACTTCGACATGGTCGCCGGTCACCATGCGCAGCGCGGCCGCGGCCGAACACGCGGTCGATGTCGGCAGGTGTCATCGAGCGTTCTCGGGCGCGTCTGCGACCGCGTCGGATCCGCCCAGCGCGTGATCCAGCGCGGCCGCGGCAAGCGCGAAGGCGATGCGCTGCAGCAGCGAGCACTGTCGCGTCGTCGACGCTGCCGTTGGCACGCGCCTGGGCGATCAGATCCTCGCAACGCCGTGCCAGCGAAACGCGCTGCGTCAGCACGTGGGACCAGGCGTCGCTGGCGAGGAACTTGTGCACGCCGTCGCTGCACAGCACCAGCATGTCGCCGCAGGCCAAGTCGTGCAGCGCGACGTTGGCGCCCGCCGATCGCGCCGTTGCCGACCATGCGCGCCGGATCGTCGAGCGCGCCGCCTGCGGGCGGCTGTCTCGCCCAGGTGCCGGAAGGTGTCGTCGCGGCGTCAGCAGCTCGATGGCTCGCCGGGCCGCGCATCGCGAGCCGGTAGGCGCGGCAATCGCCGACCCAGGCGATCGAGCCATTTCGACGCCAACCAGATTCACCGGCGCGCAAAGCGCCACGCGTCGCGGCGCCCGGCGAATCGGTCACGCTGCGCGATGCGCTCGGCGATGGCGCGGTCGGCATCGAGCATGGCGCGGCGCACGCGGTCGGCATCGAGCGGGGCTGCATCGAGCGCCGCATGCAGGTGCGCGACGAGCTGGCGGCTCGCCAGCTGCGCCATCGCGCCGCCGCCGACACCATCGGCGACCACGTACAACGCGCCTGCGGGGTCGAGCGAGCTGTGAGCGTCCTCGTTGCTGTGCGTGCTGGCTGCCGCATGACGACGCGACGGCGGCCTCGATGCGCCGGAACGCCGTGCTGTGGATCGACTGCTGGGCAACCTTGGCAGTCTGCGCACGCATCGCTGGCAAGCGCGGCGCGCCCGGCTCCAGCGGCGTGATCAGGTTCTGCGGCATGACGACGGGGGCCGGTGCATGTCACTCCGTTGTTCCGCGGCCAGCGTGAGCTGGCACGTCGGTACGTCGTGCGGCGAGCCACCGAGCACCAAGGTCTGCCCAGGCATCCAGTGCAGTCGCGCTCCGGGGCCGTGATGCACGCCGTCGAGCAGCACGCCGTTGTCGCCGTGCACTTCCACCTGGCGCCCGTCGTCGTCGAGGTCGATGATGTCCAGGTGATGGCCCGACACGCCTTCGTGGCGGCGGTCGATCACCAGGGTCTGGTTGCGCGAGCGCCCGACGCTCACAGGCAGCGCGCTCGCGCGCAGCTCGAGCGTGCGCAGGCCGCTGCCTGACGCCGCCGTCAGCGTGAAGGCGAGCTCGGCCGGCGGTGCCGCGAGGATTGCCGTCAGCGGCGTCTTCGGCACGGCGACCGACGACGCCGCGATCGGCGTGATGCGCGTCGCCGCATGAGGCGGCAGCCGCAGGGCGACCCACGGGTACTCGCTCGCCGGGCCTTCGGCGCGAGCCGACAGCACGATGCGCGCCCCGCGACCAGGGCGAGCGGTTGTTCGCCGGCCGCGATGACTGAACAGCCGGGGTCCGTGCGCACCGCCCGCCGATTCGACGCGGATGCCATTGGTCGAGCCGGCGTCGGCCGACCCACCAGGCGCCGTTGTCGAGCCAGAGCTCGGCATGGCGGCGGCTGGCGTAGATGGCGTTGACCCGGATGTCGCAGGTCTCGCCCTTTGCCGACCACGTAGCGACGCCCCGGCACCACCGCCTGCAAGCACCACGCGGCGCCTGCCATCGGCGTCCTCGAGTTCGAACTCGCAGCGCTGGCCGGCCATCGGCGTCAGCGGTGCCGGCGCCGGCGGGCGCGCGTGCAGGCGCCGGACGCGGCCGGCCGCGCGCGCATCGAGCTCGGCCCAGCGGCCGACGACGCTCACCTCGTAGGGCGCAGCCGTGGTCGCCGCCGGCGTGCTGCGCAAGGCCTCCGAGCAGTTCGCGGTATTCACCGCCGTTCGTCCGCGATCGGCGGCTGCGTCGGCGGCGTCGATCAGGCCGGCAAATTGCGACAGATCGATGGCGGCGGCATTCGGCAGTCGCGCCGATCACTTCACGCGCCAGGTAGCGCTTGACCTGCTCGGGCTTGAACTCGTGCATGAACTCCTTGAGCAGCTGGCGCGGCTTGGGCCGCGTCGCGGCACTGCACGTTGATCGACGTCAGCAGGAAGCGGTCGCGCTCGGCGATGGCCAGGTGCAGGCGCACATGGCTGGCGACGAAGTGTTCGAGTTCGTCGCGGATGGCGCCGATCAGGCCCGCGTAGGCACCCAGGTGTTCGGCCTTCGCCAACGCCGCGTCGGTGGCGCTGGCGCGTGCGGCCCGTTGCCGGCTGCGCGCCACCGGTGCAGGCGAGGCGCCCGGCGCCGGATCGCGCGGCGGCAGGTCGCCGCGCCGCCACGACGCCGTTCATCCGGTGCGCCGGTCGAGAACCCACGATTTGAGCGATCATGTGTTCGAGCTCCTTTGCGTCAGTTCCGATAGCCGATCACCAGCGTCGCCAGCGGCCCGGCTTCGCGCCGGTGGCGCACGCGCGGCGCGGCGGGCAGGCCGTAGCGCTGCATGCGCTCGAGAAAGCGGCCCCACGCCGGCTGCAGCGCGTCGCCGGCCTCGACGCGCTGCTTCAGGGCCGGCAGCGAGAGGTCGATCAGCAGCGCCAGCCGCGACACGTCGCCGACCATCACGATGGCGCGCCGCAGCGTGTCCTCGAGGTCCGCCAGGCAGCGTTCGAACGGGCCATCGAAGGTCCAGACCAGCGGCGCCGGAAGCGCGCGTCGTCGCCGGCACGTCGTCAGCGCCGGCGCGTCGCGTGCGTTCACGGTGCCGCTCCGTTCAGCAGGCCGAGCTGGCGCCCGTGATCTGCAGCGGCGATCTCGGCCGACGGATTCGGGCCGTGGTCGCCGGCGCCGTGGATCTGGCCCGTACTGCTGCAACCAGTTGCGCTCGGTCAGCACCGCGATGACCTTGGTCCACGGCCCGCTGCCGGCGCCATCGGCGCGGTAGGCGGCCGACATACCACTTGTAGGGCCGCAGCGAACTGCAGGTCGCCAGGGCTTGGCCTGGGGCGCGGCGAACGCCGCCGCGGACACAGGCGCGCCAGCTCGTCGAGCGAGCGGCCGTCGTTCGGGAAGCTCGGGGTGCCGGTCTTGCCGGCGAGCCAGCCGATCTCGCGGACAGCGGCGCGCATCGAAGACCTGCTCGCAGGCCGTGCGCGCGGTGCCGATGCGGTGGCTGTACGACAGGCCGCTGAGGATCACCTCGGCAGCCTCCGCGTGCGAGGCGGTTGGGCTGCAGCGCGGCCTGGCGCCACTGCGCCAGCGCCGCGGCGAGCGCGGGCGACGGCGCGCCGCGCCGCGCTGCGCAGCGACTCGACCAGGTGCGGCCGGCGCAGCTCGGTCTGGCCGTTGGCGGCCGCTGCCAGCGAGGCCATCATGCCGGCGATGCCGAGCGCGCTGGCCCGCGCGTGGCCCTGGCCCCAGCCTTCGGCGACCACGTCGACGACCGCACCGCCGCGGCACTTCTCCCAGTCGTCGTCGCTCAGCCGCCGGCCGTCGGCGCCGGCGGCGCAGCGCCGCACGATGCGCCGGGTCGAGCGCCGCGCGCGGCATCAGGCTGCATGGCGCGCGCCGAGCTTGCCGGCGCGCGGCTGGCTCAGCAGCCGCCCGTAGGCGACGGCCATCGATCGGCGGCCGGCACGCGATGCCGGCCCGGCGCCAGCGGCGTCGATCGGCGCGTCCGAACAGCAGGTCGTGCTTGCCGCAGTCGATGCGCGCGTCGGAGCGCTCGGCGACAGCCGGCGTTCCAGCCGAACGCCGACGCCGCCGCCTGCACGGCCCACGGCCGCTCGCAGTGGCGCGAAGCCCTTGTCGAGGCAGAACATGCGGTCGAGAAAGCGCGCCGAGTCCGAGCGCAGCAGCTGGCTGCGCAGGCTGTCGCGCGCCGGTGCGCGCGTCGCGCTTGCATCGCCGCGCGCTCGGCCGCCAGCCAGCGCGCGCCGACCTCGGGGTCGGACAGGAAGGCAGCGGCCATGATCGGCTTGATCGTCGACGCCGGCATCGCGTCGTGGAAGACCGCCGGGTTGAGCAGCGCATCGGGCCGGTACTGCACCGGATAGGGCAGGCGCGCATCGCAGCTGGCATCGCGGCCCGGGCCGTCGACCTCCTGGCGGGCGCACGGCGACAGCGCGCCGGCCAGCGCCTCGATGCGGCCGCTCGCGACATCGATCACCGCCACCGCGGCCATCCGCACCATCGCGCCTTCGAGCAGTTGCTGCCCGATCGGCTGGTCCTTGTCGCTCGTGGCGGCGCAGGCCGAGCGCGCGGCAGACCTCGTGGCGGCCGGTGTAGCAGGCGGCCGTGCGTCTGGGCCAGCGCCTGCAATGCGCGGGTCGATCGTCAGCGTCGATCGACAGGCCCACGTCGACCGGCGCGCCGTCGAGCACGACGCGGTTCGGCCGCAGCTGCCGTGGCTCTGGTCGGCGCGCCGTCGGCGCGCGTCGGCCTCGCGTGTAGAGGCGGTGACAGCGCGCCCGACGGCTGGCGCAGCGACTCGAGCGGCTGCAGCATGCGTGTGCAGCGAGGGCGGCACCATCCAGCGCGTGTCGTCGACCGGATCGGCGAGGACCGGGTTCGCCGGCCAGCGCGATCGGCGCGTGCGGCGCCGTGCCGGCTGGACGTTGCCGCGCGGCGCGCGCGGCAACGGCGAACCGGCGAGCTCGGCGCGTTGCACAGCGGCGCTGCACGCTGTGCGCGCCGGCGACGAAGTGGCTCGGGCGCGGACGTCGTCGCCGCCGCCCTGGCGGCCCAGGTAGATGCAGCCCGGCAACGCCGCGCCCATGGGTTGCGCCGCGTCGACCTGGTGCGGCCGAGATCCTGCCATCTGCTGGTCGGGCCGCCAGCGCGCCAGCACCGTGCTGCCCTCGGTGCCGCGCCAGGCCAGGGCGTCGAGCATGCGGGCATCGGCATGCGAGCAGCGCAGCCAGCGCGGCGGCCAGATCGGCGCAGCGGAGCCTGGAACTGCGCTGGCCTGGGTAGTCGGGCGTTTCGATGTCGGCGTCGCCAGGCTGCGCTTGCGGCCAGCGCGAACCAGCGCGCCGCATCGAAGCCGACCGGTTGGCTGACGCGCGCGTTGGCGCGGCTGCCGAAGCGCAGCAACGCGGCGTCGAGCGCGGCCAGCTGGGCGGCGATGTGCTCGGCCGGCGGAGGCGGCGCGCGCCGATGCCGGCCATGTGCGGCAGCCAATCGCGCGGCGCGCCATGCCGCACTCCACTCGCGCCGGCACTGCGGCAGGCCGTCGAGCACCTGCCGCGCGCGTCGGCGGCGGCGCGCGCTAGCGCCTGCGCGCGGCACGATCGCTGCCTCGAAGGTCTTCAGCGCCGCGACATGGCGCACGCTCGACATAGCGGTCGGTCGGTGCTCGCGCCAGCGACGCCGCGCCGGATCGGCCGGCCGAATCACCGCCACCAGCAGCAGCGATGCCGAGCATGATCGGCACGACGGCGATGCTGGCGGCGATCGCGAAGTCGAGCAGCGAGCTGCGGCGCCGTTCAGCCATCGCTGCCTCGCGCCATCGCGGCGGGCAGGTCGACGTTCAGGCACAGCGCGAGGAACGCCAGGTTGACCAGCAGCGAGGTCATGCCGAAGCTGACGAACGGAAAGGTGACGCCGGTCAGCGGCAGCACCGCGCCAGGTTGCCGGCGACGGTGACGCGCGAGCTGGCACGACGGTCAGCACGACCCAGGCGACGCCGATCCAGCTCAGCAGCGCCTGGCCGTCGATGGCGAGCGTGCCCGGCGCTCGGCGACGAGGCGCGGCTCGCCGCGGGTGACGCGGCCCGTGGTGGCGGATCAGCCGGTGCAGCCAGACGCGCGCAGCCGAGCGCCGCCGCCCAGGCCGCCGTCGTGCCGAACACGCCGACGATCGCGGTGAACGTGTAGTCGCTGTGGATCTGCGCCGGCACGCCGCTGCAGCGACCGGCTGGCGCGAAGCCGCACCAGGGCACGGCACCGATGCCGAAGCCGTCCGGCGGCGCGGCGCGCTGGAACCACGGCACCAGCGCGAGCTGGTCGTTGGTCGAGGCGAACGGCGCGGCCAGGCTCTCGAGGCGCGTGCGCGGTCACGCTGTCGACGACGCCGAGCCTGAACAGCGCGACGCGTGACGACGCCGATCCAGGCCGCGAACAGCACCGACCGCCAGCACGAAGGCCGCAGCGCTGCGCCGCTGCGCTGGTGCCACCACATCGCGACTGATCGCGGCGAGGAACGCGCCTGAGGCGTAGCCGGCGATCAGCAGCGGCCCCATGTCGCGCGTGACGAGCATCGCGAGCGATCAGCACCGCGACGACGAACAGCAGCGGCCAGACGTAGCGCCAGAACGAGCCACCGCGGTGCGCTGGCCGCGCGCCAGTCGTTCGGCCAGCGGCCCGGCGCGCAGGAAGAAGAACCAGGCGGCGCCGACGATCAGCCAGACCCGGCCCAGCTTCGACGTCAGCTGGCGCATGTTCGGACAGCGCCAGGCGCGAACGCCACGAACGCCGCCGAGCGCGCGCAGCACGACGGCGACCGCAGGCGCCGCTGCGGTCTCGAGCCGGCGCGCCGCGCGGCGCGGCGGCTTCACCGACGATCGACAGCAGCCAGCCGAGGCCGCGCGCACAGCGGCTGGCGCAGGAACAACAGCACCGAGAACAGCAGCATGCCGAGCCACAGATGGCCCTGGTGGTAGAGCGCCAGGTAGCGGTTGACCGGGTAGCCGTTGCGCCGACAGATCCAGCAGCAGCAACGCGCCCAGGCCGGTGGCCAGCACCAGACCCGGGTAGCCGACGCGCGTGCTCATGGCCTGGGCCGGTGCAACGACGATGTTACGTCGCGCTTGCGGCCTGATGGCCCACACCCACACCAGCGCGGCGCTCGCAAGCGAGCCACCAGCACGAAGTCGGCGGGCGGGCTGGCCGCGCGCCTGCTCCCAGCGCTCCGGCCGCGCCGGCTCGAAGCGCACGGTGGCCGGCGAACGGCCACGGCACGCGAGCCACCACGGCGGCGAGCGCCCACAGCCGCCAGTCGCGGCCGTCGACGCCAAACGCGCGGCCGCCCGGAGCGCCGGCTCCACACCAGCGCGGGCAAAACCGAGCAGCATGGCGCCCGCCCATTGGACGCCGGCCGACTGGCAACAATCGGCGCATGGCCTCGTCTTTGCGCGCGTTGACCAGCGACTGCCGGGCGTCACCCGACCGCTGCGGTGGCCGAGAGCGCGCCGCGGCGCCGCCCTCGCACTCCAACCCGAGCGCGGCGGCCGCCGGGCAGCAAGGCTGCTGGCCAGTGGGGCGGTGGCGCTGCGGTCGTCGACGGCCGCTGGCAAGCAGCAGCAGAGCATTGGCCCGAGCCATCGCCTGCGTGGCGCCGGCGCTTCCGGCGCTTGCAGGCAGCCAATGCGGCCTCGACCCAGCGCACGGCGCAGCCCAATGCGGGTGGCCCGGCAGAGTCACGGGCCGTCAATTGGAAGCGGTCGATGTAAGGCTGATGTCGGCCTCGATCGCCGCGATGCCAGAGGCGATGTCACGGACATCGCCTCCGCCTGCGCGCTGCCGCAGGCGCGGCCCATTCGGGCGCACTTCGGCTTCGCGCAGCGGCGCGAGCAAGGCGTTTCCAGCACGCAACGTGGCCTGCTCGAGGACGGCCGGCAGCCCGGTCCTGACGAGGCCACGGCTGCCGTTGGCGCCGCGCTGAATGCGCAGCGCACAGGCGCTTCACGCACCAGCGCGCCTGGCTTGCCGGGCGTGGTCGGCGCAAACGGCGGCAAGGTGGGCTGGGACAGCTCAGTCACTCGCAAGCCGGTCATCGGCGTAGCGGTGTTCGCGACCGTCAGCGAGCCCGGCGACGCGGTCGAACGCCGGCAACATGGCTCGCCAATGGCCGCCAGCACCAAGGCCAACCTCGACCCACGCCAGGCATCGCCGCCTGCCAGCCCTTGGCGGCGTGGGCGGAGCGCGCGACGACATCGGTGCTCGTAGTTGCATGCTGGCTGAGCCGCGATGAGGCGATCCCCGGAGCAAGGTCGAGCGAATGCGAGCCCTCGCACAGGGGTCGATAGCGCCGAGGCAGAAGCACGCACCCGCTCAGGCCTAACGCCGTGCGGCTTGCACAGCGCGACAGGGACTCCCCCACAGAGCGCAGCTTTACTCTAGGTTCGCGGCATTGCCGTGCGCGGAGAGTGGCCCTGCGGACAAGCGCGTTCAGTCCCGGCAATCGGCCGCCGGTGGCGCTGGAAGGCGGTCGCTTCGACGATCGAAGCACCGGTGACTGGCGCGGCTCGCCGCCCGGTCTCTGAAGTGACGCACTCAGCTCTTCCGGCTCAGCGCCTCCCGTGCAACGGCAGCTTCGGGGTGGCGAATTCTTGCGACGTGCACTCCCGGTTTGGGTCCGACAGCACGACCATCGCGTCCGCTGTTCGGCGGGCTTCGCTGAGTGCCGCGGACACTGATTATCGCTCGAACACGCCATGTCGATGACGCAATATCATTCTTCCCGGGCCATTCCGGCCCGCCAGCTGGTTTCGAGGGTGCCACTCAGAGGCGCCGCCGCGGCTTTTGCCACCCGCGTGTCGAAGCCCAGCGCGACACGCTGCGCCGGTCTCCGCGCCTCACGTGGACATGCACTGCACGGCGCGGACCGGCAGGCGCAAAGCGACGCCGCCGTCAGCGCGGTAATGCGCCGCGTATTTTCCGACACCTCGGCGGCGCTGATCATCATCACGCCGATGAGGAAGTCCGGACCCTTTCCGGCATTGATCGAGTCCATGGCGGATCGGACGCCGTGTGCGCGTGAACTGACGGCCTCACGCTGAGTGCCGATCATCGCGAACTCGAGCATCGCCGGCTGCATTTGGCGCCGCCTCGCTCGAGCAGGTGCTCGTGGCACGATGACGACGCGTTGATCGGCCGATGAGGTGCACGCCTCGCCGTCTGTATGAGCGATACATGGCGCGTGAAGAGGCCGAGCTCGCCCATGGCCAAGCGCCTTCTGGGCGATGCGAACTGACCGTATCGGTCTCGCCATGCGGCGGCGCGAGACCGTCAATGCCGAGGGAGCTCATCCAGTGGCCCGAGAGCCAGACCGCCGGGCGGGCGGGCCACGGGCGATCGTGTTAAGATGACGAAGGACCTCGCTGCGATCGCCCGGTAAAGCCCAGTGGCCAGGTGTGCCTGAATGGTTGTTCGCCAGCTGACCGTCCACAACGGCAATCGGCCATGACCGGTCGGCCGGAGATCGGGTGCCACATAGCGGTTTGTCGGCCGAAGAAGCAGCCAATGGGAAATTCAAATCGCCCACAAGAGGACGACTGGCCTGGAGCCGAGCGGCGCGCATGGGAACGCCGGATACAAGTGGGAATTGACAGCAAACCACCAACGCTTCCCAGCCTGCTGCTCGAGCGCCGGGTTGGGCTGAAGGGGCGCAATCCGAAGTGGTGCATTTCCCTCTCGCCTAGCGTTGGCATCAAGCAGCGTGAGGACTGGCGCGCCTCGAGCGGCCACCCGCCCGCACTGGGACCGTTGTCAATGAAGCGGCGCAATGCAACGAGGAACACTCCGACACAATGCCGGGTTTCGTTCCGCCAACCCGCCGGTCTGCGGTCCCGGCGTCTGGTCAAACGCCCCTTGACTGATCTCTTCTAATCACCCTCAATGGGGTCATTTGCTGCTTTGACTATGCCCTCGCTGTGTAGGCCCATGGACGGTCGTACACGTCAAACAACATTTACAAGAGTAGGAGAGCCCGCCCTTGATGCTCTTGCATCTCCGCGCACTGTCCAAAATGGCGTTGTGTTCGAGGTCACGAATCGCCAGGTTGCCTCGGTGGTCTTTCTCCTTTTGTTAGTGGAGCACACTGGCGTGCTCTTGTAAGGCCTGCGCTGGCCAGGTGTGCTGCCAACCTCGGACAAGCACCGCGAACTGAATTGCAACCACCTAATAAATCGACATTTTGCTGAATCGCAACCGTGTACTCGGCGAGCGATCGCGAAGTGCGCGGCGCGGTGTGGTGGCGGCATCCAACAGCGTGTGTGTTGCGGACCAGCCAACATACTTCCGCGTTTGGCTGTGGAGATTGACCGAAGGGCAACCCTTTGGTTGTTCAGTGAAGTCCGCGACGCTGCCGGTCACGTTTCGGCCGGCTGGGGCATCCGACAACGACCAGAATGAGAGCTCTGCCGAACCCCGACCGTCAGAGCCGAAATACTTCCCAGTGCCCTCGAGACGACCTCGACCTCGCTCGAAGCCGACCGGACTGCACGTCGCGATCGAAGCGGGTGCAAACACTCCACGATGGCATCAATCTCGGCGGCCACCTTGGCCTGAGGCAGACCTCACCCCCTTGTCATTGACGACGCAAAATCGTCATCACGGATCGCAGCGACACGTCGACTTCGGGTGTAGTACGTCATTTTCATCTCCTCGGCCGGGACTACTAGTTCATGGAGAGCTCCGCAGGCAATACCCGCCCGATCGCCCGATGCTCTTGGCCGGGATCGTTAGTTAGCGCCGCGGCCCGGCAGCGGACTTCGGCGCCGGGCGCAGGGGCCCATCTGTGATTGACAAGAGGCCGGCAATCTTTGACGGTCTCCAAGCAGCATCGTTCATGGTTCCCTCAACTCGATGGCGGGAGACCATCATGGGAATCCGCAGGCAATGCCCTCCATCGCGAGCCGTGGAACAAGGGCAAGATCGTCGGCCAGAAGGCGCCGTTCAAGCTCAAGGACATCTGGGCTCTGCGCGTCCGCCTGCAGATGGATGGGCGGGTGCGCGAACTCGCGCCTCTTCAACCTCGGCATCGACAGCAAGCTGCGCGGATGCGACTTGGTCGGCCTCAAGGTCCGGGACGTGTGCCATGGCGACCAGGTGGCGGCTCGCGCCATCGTCATGCAGCACAAGACCCAGCGCCCTGTGCAGTTCGAGATCACGCAGGCTACCCGAGACGCCGTGCAGGCGTGGATCAACAGGCGGGGCTGAGGCCGGAAGACATCCTGTTCCCGAGCCGGCTCCACGATTCGCCTCATCCTGGGAACCCGGCAGTACGCCCGGATCCTCGGAGCGTTGGGTCGACGAGCTGGAGTTGGACCGCGCCGACTACGGGACGCACTCGATGCGAAGGACCAAGGCGACGCTGATCTATCGGCGCACCAAGAACCTTCGGAGTGGCAACTGCCGCTTGACACTCTAACCCGATCGACGACGCCCCCGGAAATCTCGAGCAAAACGGAGATCTGATCGCGGCGTGACGTAGAGCGCAGATCCGTCCCGCGGTCGCGGCGGGCGATCAGCTTATCGGCAACCGGCAGCTGTCTTGGCGCGTACTGGCGCTCCCGCCATGAGCCGTCACACGTCAGCGTCGGCTCTGTAGCACCCGGTCCTGCTTCCACCCCTACGACATGATCGGCGCGAGGGCGCTGCCGATGCGCTGCATCTGCGCCTCCGTGATCATGCCGCCGAGGATCTTCTGGAATCGCTCGTCCTGCACGCCCGAGACGATGTACTGCCAGCGGTAGGCCTTGAGCATCGTGTCTCGCAGTTTCTGCGACTGCGCGGCGTCGAGGGGCCGGCGGCAGACTCGCAGGAAGTAGTCGGTATCGGCAGCCGCCTGCATCTGCAGGATGCCGTCCACCGCGGCCACCAGACTCGATGAGGTCGGTCACTGCACGATCACGCTGTCTCGGCGGTGAGCTTCGCGTCCTCGCGCTTCCACTCGAGTTCGTCGAGGATCGCGTGCTGCGACTCCTCCTTCCAGTGAAACAGAAAGACGTCCTTCCACACCTCGGAAAGCTCGCGCGTCGGGCTCGATGCTCTGCCGATAGTGCGCCTGCGTGAACAACTCGATGTGGCAGGTCAGCGCCAGCACCGCCCAGGTGCATTTGGACAGCACCGCCTGCGCGACGTCGTTCGGCTGCGGCAGGAAGGTGTAGCCCGCCGGCATGCCTTCGGCCACCATGCTCTCGACGCGGCGGAAGAGCTCCTGGTGCTTGATCTCCTCGTCGGTGAAACGTACCAGCGCCTCGAGCGGCGTGCTGATCGCCAAGCCAATGGTCGCGACTGATCTCGATCACCTTGGCCGCGATGTAGCGCTCCACCAGGCCGAAGATGTTGGCGTAGGTGCGGCCCTGGATCTGGCTCACCAGCCGGCGCTCGTCGCCGCTGAGAAACTCGAGGCTCGTCTGCCTTCGACAGCCCGTCGGGCAGGAACTTCTTCGAAACGTCGAATGCTCGCCCGCGAATCACATCGCGGTCGATGTCCCAGCGGATGCGCTTGGACGCCTCGACGCACTTGGCGTAGCGCGCGCTCGTTGTCGTCTGCTGCATGAGCTTCCACGGTCAGCCTCCTGTGGTCGCTCGTCCGGAATGGACGAGTCGATTCTTGGTGGCGCGAGACGTGGAATAAAGGCTGCTATGGAGGATTTGACTGCTCCGCCGGCTGGAGCAATCATGGGCGATGGACAAGCTCAAAGGCCCTGCAAGCCTTCGTCGCCATCGTCGAGCGCGGCAGTCTCACGGCGGCGGCCGAGGCGCTCGACTCATCGCTTCCGGCCGTGGTGCGCACGCTGCGCCGCGCTCGAATCGCAGCTGGGCGTGCGCCTTCTCAACCGCACGACGCGGCGCCTGTCGCTGACCGAAGACGGCCGGCAGTACCTGGAGAGGGCGAGGCGCATCCTCGCCGAACTGGACGACGCCGACCGCTCGGCTCGGCGCCCTGCAGACGGAGCCGAGTGGCGCACTGCGCGTGACAGCGCCTGTGCTGTTCGGCCAGTACCACGTGGCGCCGGCGGTCACGCCGCTTCGTCCAGCGCCACACGAAGATGCACATCGAGCTCGTGCTGCTCGATCGCGTGGTCAACCTCGTCGAGGAGGGGCTCGATGTCGGCGTGCGTATCGGCCCGCTGCAGGATTCGACGGTGATCGCGCGCGGCGTCAGGCGCGTCCGCCACATCGTGGTTGCGAGCCCTGCTCTGCTGCGCCGCCTCGGCACGCCGAGAGCATCCCCGCGAGCTGGCGAGGCTGCCGTGTTCTGCGCCTCAGCGCCACGGAGGGCGGCCCCTGGGGGTTCCGCGAGGCGGGAGGGCGCTACGGTTGGCGTGCCGCAGGGGCCACTCGACTGCAACCTGGCCGCGCCGCTGCTCGAGGCCTGCGCCGCCGGCCTGGGCTTCGTCCGCTGCCTCTCGTATCAGGCGAGTTCATTGTTGGCAGACAAGCAGCTGCGCATCGTGCTTCGCCGACTACGAAGTCGAGTCCTGGCCCGTCAGCCTGACCTACCCCAGCGCGCGCGCTGCCTGCCGTTTCGAACGAAGCTCTTCATCGAGTCGATGGCCGATGAACCAAGTCATCGGTGTAGCAGTCCAGAGACGGATCAAAGCTTGCAGCGAGCAAATCGCGATCGAATGAGCGCCCGGCCCAGCGTGAGCGGCGGGACTGGCAGTTGGCGTGACACCGAAATTCGGGCTGCTACCGTCGAGCGTCACGTGGATGCCAAACGAAATTCGCCTGCTGGGCCGGAGCCAGCTTGCTTCGTGCTCGAAAGCTCATGGATGCGTCAGCTGCCTGAGATGGCAGTGCGAAGTTGTGATGGACCGGCGATTACCATAACGCGTGCGCTACCCAGCGTCCGGGTTCCGGATCTGAACCACACCGAGTGTCCGACTTGGGTTTGAACGCTGATCGCTGTCGAGCGTCTGTTACCTGAAGGTTGAAGCGAGTGACAGTCACGATCGCGCGCCATCGACCCATCGCAGACATTGATAGTCTGAGCGCACACTCAATGCGTCCAGTCCTTGAGAGCTCCGCGCCTCGCGAGGCTTCTCGGTCCGAACTATCTGGTTTGATTCCCGCTTCGTGATCATCGCGCCTCAGTTTCAACAGCCTCACGACCTGTTCAAGCCCTTCCGGCTGCCGCTTACCATATCGGCACTCTGCGCGAGCAGTTCTCGCTTCACTGGCAGATGCACCACACGGGCCACCCTTTTGCATGCGCTCTCAACGATTGCAGCCGGTGAGCAATACGTAAATTGAACGAAGCACACTG
>ERZ1370068.6425-contig-5408_pt1 | contig 57919 bp, 84 predicted proteins | sample MGYA00561227_ERZ1370068 | MGnify/ENA primary metagenome ERZ1370068 (study PRJEB38410, sample SAMEA6850437) | metagenome | study: Metagenomic assessment of the ecological functions of the soil: analysis of the soil microbiota associated with the... | reverse complement strand
AGTTACGTATTGCTGGCCCGTGCACGCCGGGCAGGGAGGAACAGGATTCCTCCGGCCTCGACGGCGTCGCGCGGCGTCACGCCGGATGCCGTCGCGGAGCCCGAAGGACCGCGCGCGCGTGGCTACAGTCCCATCCACACGCGTACTGGGGCAATCCGCACGCTGCGTCACTGCGCAAGTACGCGAGAGAGAAGGCGGATACCGCGCAGGGTCGGATAAGAGCCTTTATGTTAGGTTCGGCCCGCTGCGTCATACAGGGCCGGGCGCCTGCCGTGGCCGCCTGCGTTGGCGCCTGGGCGGCGAGGCCGTGAGTCTGTCTCGGGTCCGCGGTGCTGTGACCGTGAGTGTCACGGCGGTGGTGGGGGGCAGGGCTGGGGGCGGGCCGGCTGCTGAGCAGGGTGCGCGAGCTGTCGGTGAGCGTGCCGAGCATGGCGCGGAGCAATTCGGCGGCGTCGTGGCCGGGGAGCTCGGCGGAGAGGTTCACGCTCATGACGGCGTGGCGCTCAATGTACTGATCGGGGCGCAAGGCTTTGAGGCGCACGATGAAGCCGACGGGATTGTCGGAGCGGTCGGCGCTGGCGAGCATGGTCTCTTCGACGAGGTCGGCGTAGTACTCGCGCGGCTTCGAGGACCTGCTGGTCGAAGGCGGGATCGCGGTGGCGCTCCTGGCGCACGGTCTCGGGTGAGACGCCGGCGGTCTCGGCCGCGCGGTGGACGCCGCCACGCGTGCGGTAGCGCCTCGAGGAAGCGGTCGCGCCAGTCCTTCGGCAGCGCGGGGCCGGTGTTTCGTGGAGGCGGCGAGAGATGCCAGTGAGGGCGCGGGGAAGGTGGGCGGGCGGGGCGCCACATCCTGGCGGGGCATAGGTGACGGTATACGCCACGGGGAGGGGTGGTGTCAAGCGGGTAGGTCTGAGCCAGGGCATCAGAAAGGTGAGCTAGCGCGTTCTGGGGGCGGCGTGTCAAGAGAAATGTGCGGGCGGCGCGGCGGATGCGGGCTGGCGGGGAGCGGCGCGTGTGGTGCGCGGCGTCATGCGGGAGACGATGCAGGAACGGTGGCGACGGAGCGCGCTTGCAACGGGGCTTGACCGGGCGCTATGAGCGCGCTTATAGTGAGGGCGGGAGGATCACACCATGCGCCACCGACCTGTGACACGTTGTGGTCACACCTTAACCGCGTTCTGCCCCCGCTGCCGGGGCGCCAAGGGCGGCACGAGCGCGAGCCCGAAGAAGATCCGGGCGGGACGGAAGAATGCCAAGTGGCGCGCGGGCGGCGAAGATCCGGCGCCATGCATGACCGCGCGGTGGACCTGATCCGCGGGGCGCTGCTGCCCTGCCAGTGCGCCACGCGTGAGCGGGATCGGCACCGGGATGAACGCCGGGGCGCCGGGCGCGCGTATCGGCTCGTCCAGGCGGCCATCCAGCACGGGCGCCTGGCCAAGCTCGACGGCACGATCGCGTGCGAGGACTGCGGCCGGCCGGCCACCGAGTACGACCACCGCGACTATGGGCAGCCCCTCCTGGTGGCCCCGGTCTGCCACCGGTGCAATCTGCGGCGCCCGCCCGCGAAATGGCGCGAGCCCGAAATAACCGCTTGACAGATTCTACAAGCACGCTTATAGTAGACACATGGACACACACACGGCCCCCGAGGAGACCACGATGAACCAGCTGACGACGTGCCCGGTATGCGAGAACGAGACAAGCTATTGCGATCTGTGTCGACCACATTCCCGCCAGCGGGGGCACCTGCCCCTGCGGGCAATGCGCGGACAAGCGGTATGTGACTTCAAGACGGCCGAGGCGCGCGCGCGCCTGGTGCCCTACGTGGACGTGTCGGTGATCCACGAGTACGGGCTCACCCAGCGGTTGTCGAACGCGATCCGCGTGTTCTAAAACCACACCCACGGGGCCCGAACCCGCGACCTGGGGGTAGAATCCAAGATCGTCGGCGCCATCAGCCTCCAGTGTTTCACGGTGGACCACGGCCTCGTCATGGCGCGGTCTCCTCGACCCGCTCGATCCTCAGGCCCCCACTCCAGTCCGTTCCACATGGGATGTACTCCGCGTCGGCGCGCACGGCACCTCCGTCCGGCCGCTCATCCGCGAGACGGTCCCCGCGCCGAGCCAGTTCGTGATCTTCCGATCCAGAGCCCTTCGTCGTAGTGCCCATCGCCGCGGCCGGTCGCGGCCCGCACTGCGCGAGATCCTGGAGCCACCTGAACTCGGCCGGCGTCCACGTTCAGGATCACGCCGCCCCGCCCGCGCCCGTCAGCATCCCCGCCCCTCGACCCCCGGCTCTGTCCGCTGGTTTATGGCCTCATCCAGTGCCCCGCGCTGCCCCGCCTCCAAGATCGCCAGGCTTCGTACGGCTGGAACGGCGTCGTGGCCGAGAGTACATCCGCGCGGTCGAGGATGGCCGCCGGCGAGGCTCTCACCGACGCTGAGCGGAACGCCTAGACCATACCGCCACGCGATCCCGCGCCTCCGGATCGCGTGGCGGGCCCTTCCGGCCCGCACAGCGCCTCTAGGCCCGCGGGCCGGCCCACAACAGCACCATGCCCACGAGCAGGCACGCCGCGCAGGCCACGAGCATCGGGCCACGTGAGGGTCACGACGGCCCGAGGCCGGCCCCGGTCGCCTTGACGCACGCCCACTGACCAGGCGCATACAGCACGACCTCGGTGCCATCCACCCGCCACACCTAGAGCGTGCCCTCCACCAGGCTGAACGCCGCGCCGGCGTAGGATTGGGTACTGCCGTCACGGGTCAGGACGGTCACCTCGTGGCCGGTGTCCATGGGGGTCGCTCACTTCGCTCAGGGTTCGAGGGCCGTGATGCGGTTGCAGTCGCACTCGACCTGTTGCACGCCGTGGATGTCATAGCACCAGCCCACCCCCACGCCCAGGCGGATCGGGGCGCGGCGCACGGTCGGCGTGGGCCCATTCGGCTGCAGACCCCGGCGAGCGTCGTGACCACGAACCAGCCGCGCGCGGTCTCCTCGACTCGATACCGCCCGTGCGCGTGGTGACGATCATCGCGCCGCGTAGTACCACGTGACGAAGCTGAGAAACACGAAGCCGATGGCGACGCCGATGCACCAGACGTCGCCGCGCCAGGCGGCGAGCGCGAGCCCGAGGGCGCCGACGAGCACGAACCACAGCGCGAGCGGTCTCGAGGGTCATTCCGGGGCCTCGGCCCGGCCCAGCCGTTATCCCGGCTATTGCCGGAGGCCGCAAGCTCGATCGCCTGGCGCCTGTTGGCCCAGCCTCATGGCCGCGTTTCATGGCTTCACCAACCCGCTCCCATCCCGCCGCGTGCTCATCGCGGGCGATAGCCCCACTCGCCGCGCAGCGAGCTTGAGCCCGTCGTCGACGAGCTGCGTGCCCCGCGAGGCCGTGCAGCCGAAGTCGGCGCCGATGCCGTCCTTGCTGTCCGGGCGGCCGGCCGCAGCAGGCCGAGATAGAGCAGCGCGGCGAGCAGCGCGGCGGAAGCGCGGCACGTCGCTGTGCCGGCTCGTCATCGCCCGCCGCCGCCCCCGGTTGCACATCCAGCGAATCCATCCGCTCAGCGTCTGGCCCTGCGCGCGGGCCGCGGCCGTCCAGCGGGCGTGCATCGGCCGCGTCGAGGAGAGATCGCCACGCGGCGCCGGGGCGCGTGGGGGGCATCAGGCGGCCTCCGGCGTGCCACCCGCGCGCTCGGTATTCCCGGCCAGCTTTCCCGGATCGCCGGGTCAATCGGGGGCAGGCGTGTCCGCCCGGCCGCGAGATAATCCACCCGGCCGAGCAGGGTCCGGATCGCGGCGAATCCCGCCGCGTTCTGCTCGGGCGTACACGCCGGCCTCGGGCCGTCGACCTTCTGCCAGTGGCCCTTGTCGAATTCCGTAGCGATCCCCGGGAAACGTCCAGTCTTCACGCTGCCCGGTCGTGCAGCCATGGCAGCGCTCACAGCCACCCTCCCATCCGAGCGGGCCCCGGCAGATCGGGCAGGCGTGCGGACAGCCTCGACGTGGCCGGGTAGCCCCCGTGCTCGCGCAGAGGCCGGACGCCAGCAGCGAGGCCCCGCAGTCGCAGCGGGTGCGCGGGGGCGCGTGGCGGTATCTCGGCCGGCACCCGCCAGCCGCAGACCTTGCACGTCGCGCCCTTGAAGACGTGGCTGCAATCGGGGCACTCAGGCATCGGGGTCCTCCTGAAGGCGGTGGCCGGCAACTCGCCGAGGTACTGGGCGAACTTCTCCTCGTTGAACAGCGTGGCGGGCCGGAGGAACTGGTTCATCTTGGGGTCGCCTTTCCACGTGGCCGTCTTGCGCCCGATGATGGCGCGGCACTGGTCGACGGTGGCGCCCGCCGAGAGCCGGGCGCGAATGAACCGGAGGTTGATCTCGGTCGCCTGGTAGTTCCGTCCGGCCTCGTGGTTCAGAAACTCCAGAATTAACTGTGCATGTTCGTCGAGGGCTCGCCGCTCCGTCGCGCGTCTATCCGATCCTTTCCCTTCTAATCCTTTCCCTTCTAGATCCTTTCCGATCAGAGACGAGCGCTCGTCGAACGTCTCGACGAATGCTCGTCGATGCGTCGCAACTCGGCAATAATGAAGGCCGAGGACGGTCAATCTTCTGGTGATCGTGCCAGGACGGGTAACAGACGTAGTCCTGCCCGTCAGACTGGTAAATGTTTACCAACCCGAGCCGGGCCAGAGTGGTCGTCGAGGTCTCGACGAGCGCGCGCGACACCTTCCCGTGGTAGCCGAAAATTAGCACCCGAAGCGCCTCGGGATCGTAGACCAACCGCCCCTCATCGTCGGCCTCGAGGATCATCCCCACCCACAGCCGATACGTGACATGGTCCAGCGGTCCCACCTTGCGATGCTGGCGATGCTCGGGCTTGAGCGTGCGGATTCTGGGCATGGTGGTGTCTCCAGCGCCCGGAGCCCTCGCGAGGACGGTCCGATCTATAGGTCATTGAGCCTGCTGCTGCTCATTGGGATCACCGTGAAGCGCCTGCCATACGTCGGAGGTGCACACCACCAGCATTGGGCTCGCGCGCCCCTTGCCCTTACGTAACTTCACGCACACCACGCCCGCCTTCTGCTTAGGGAGCGCCTCGCGCGCCACCTCCTCGGCCAGCGCGCTGAGGGCCGCCAAGGAGAGCACCTTCACGAGCTTGCATTGGCCCAGCGCCGTCGCCGACTCGAAGTCGAGGCGCTGGCCCGAGTTGGCCCAGTGGCGGCGCCCCCAAAGAGGGCGGCGGCCTGGCGCTCGAATGCCTTAAAGGGCTTGTCGGCCATGGTCGAGACACTGGAACGCCAGCGTTTCCTGGCGCCGCTTGCTCTTCAACGCGGCGGACATGGAGCCCGTGCCCGGATAGAGATCGTCCAGCATGTCATCCGGCTGCACGTTCAGGACCTCGAGCAGCCACGCGCAGAACTCGGGCGGCTTGGCCCCCACGAGCCCCTTCTTGAGCGTGATGCCGATGCTCACCCAATCGCGCACGGTGAACTGCTCCCGCGTCCTCCGCCGTCCGCCGCGCACGATCACCGGCTCCCAGGCATACGCCACGCCGACGTTGGGCTTGAACACCGCAAAGGGCTTGACCCAGGCCATGACGCGGACATCCGGGGGCAACAGGACAGGAGCCGCTGAAGCGAGGGCGACGAGCACGACAGCGCCCACCCATCGGGGTACTCGCCGATGAGCCGATCAATGAGCGCGATCTGATCCACTTCGGCCTTCTCGGGGTAGTAGTGACCACAGCCGACATACGGCGGGTCCGCGTAGGCGAATCGCATCACCGCGGCGCCGGCGCCCACACAAAGAACAGGGCGAGCAGATAGCACGCGGGTCAACGCCGCCGTGACGATCACGCGCTCGATCACAGCGCGAGCCCGTGCAGATCCTCGAGAAATTCCCCGATGGCCGCTGATAGCCGCATGTGTCGGGCTCCCCGCCGACAAGCTGACGCCTTGGTGGGGGCGATAGTGCGCGGAGTCGCCAGGAGGGTCAAGCCTGCCTCCGAAACGTCTCGATGAAGGCCAGCGCCCGCTGGGTCTTGGGCGCGAGCCCGCCGCGGATGAAGGCGTCCTCCCCTCGACCCACGCCTTGACCATCTCCTCGGGTAGCTCCTCGGCCCCCGGCACGGATGCGCGAGCGCGGGGCGTTCTCGCGGGTAGACGTAGCGTGGCGGCGCGTACCACTCCCAGTGCGCGGCCCACTCCTCGGGCGTCTGGCGCGGGCGCGGCTCATGCCCGAACACGCTGGGCGTCCACGGGGCCATGCGCTCCACCGTCGCGAGATAGCGCACGTGCCCCTCGAGGAGCCGCACGAGCCTCGCGCGCTTCTCCAGAAGGCCTTTCCCGATCACGCGCGGCTTCACCACTCGTTCATCACGCCGCACGAACAGCGCGCATCGACGGGGAAGCTATGCCCGCGCCATGTGCGCGCTCCTGAGCCGCCATCACGAGGAGTCGCACTTGCTGGAGATCATCGAGATCCACCGCGGCGGCGATCTGATGGTCGTCCTGCCCTCGGCCGCCAGTTCGCCGATGTAGGCGGTGCGCGCCTTGAGCCATGCCTCGCGCTTGGGCATCTCGACCGTCTCGAGGCAGCGGAGCAGGCGCACGCGCTTGTCCTTCATACCTCGAGGCTCCGCAGATGCGCGAGAAGATCATTGAGCCGCTCAATCGAGGCGCTGCGTGGGTCGCCACCAACAAGTGAATCCCACAGCTCGGCGCGCACGTTGGCTTTCATGCGCAACTTGTCGGCAGCGCCCTTCACCTTAGCGAGCAGGATGGAGCGCTCGAGGTCCTCGTTCAGCGCGCCGTCGGGGTCGCCAGGGTCCTCGAGCGTCGCCTGGGTGCTCGGCGGCGCGGGCACGCGCTCGCCGGACTCCTGCAGCTCGCCCGTCTCGTAATCGATCTTGGCCGGCCGCGCATCGGGGATACTCCCCGTCTCCGTCTCATCGAGCATGCCGAGGCCGCAGATGGAGAGCGTCACGCGGCGCTTACTTTAGTCTCGGCGCGCATGAAGGCGTTCGCTTTCTGCTCGCCCTGGAGCTTCTCGATGGGCACGGCGCCGATGGAGCTATCCACGCGCCCCTGCGCATCTCGGGCGTACGCCGTGACAACATAGATGCCCTCGACCGTCTCGCGCTCGAGTCGCCTCGATGCTGACGCCATGGATCTTGCGGAGCTGGTCGGTGGCGTCCCGCTTGGCGTACAGCACGAGCTTGCCGCTCAGATGCAAGTAGTCGAAAGGGCGTGTGAGCGGGTTGAGCCCGACACTGGCGCAAATGGCGCGGTAGTATTCCATGCGCTCCTGTGGGTTGAGGCCCGACAAGTCGCCCCCGACGACGACGCGCTCAAGAATCGCGGCGCTATGGTTCTTGACGGCGATGCTCACAGGGGCAGCTCCTTGTCTTTCCGCACGCGTCGCGGCCGCACCAGCTCGTCAATCAGCCTGACCTGCTTGATGGCGATCGCGATCAGGGCGGCGACCACGAAGGGCTCCTCCCTCCTGCTGCGCTCGTTTCAGGGCGATAAGGGCGGCGGCCTTGGCCGTGTGTTTGCCGTTGTTGGGCATGGCAGGTCCTTTCTGGGCGCCTCGCGAGCGTGCGCCAGTTTGTGGCGGCCTTCGCCGGCCCACTCGGCCAGCCGCCCGTGTTCGTCGCCGCTGGCCCAGTCAGGCATGCGGCGCTCGCTGCTCATGGTGCGCTCTTTTCCATTGGCTCTTTGCCGTGCAGCTTCTTGTGCTTGCCGCAATCCAGGCACGAGATCAGCATTGGGCGCTTGGAACCAGTGGACATGTGTTCCCTCGGGGCGTGTCAAGATATACGGCTTAGGTGGCATCCGGCCATATTCGACAAAAAGGCGACCTCATGATATGGAGCTGAGGAACAACTTGACGGCATAGCGCTTGGCCCGCGCGTGAATGTGGCCATCGGACAACCGGCTCGGCCTCATACGCCGCGCGCGTCGTGGTGTCTTTCCGCCAGTTCTTCTCGCTGAGAATGGTCGCGGCGGTGGCGGCATAGTCTCCCGCGGCGTTCTTCGCAAGCTCGACCGCCTTGCGCTCCGCATACACGTGTCCATAGATGTCGGTCTCATGATTGTGTACCTTGACGAAGCTTCTCGCCGATCTTCCAGCACAGCGTCTTGAGCGCCGCGTTCCACGGCCGCTTGGTCTTCTTTCTCCCACACCTGCGTGGGGTCGAGGCCCGCGAATCGCCAGATGGCCCCGGCCGTCTCCGCGCGCCGAATATCGATGTGTGCCGCGAGGCCCGCCGAGATCACCGGGCCGATGCCGGTGATCGATTTCGCCCAGCGGGCCACGACCACCGTCCTCGGTATACTCGTTCAGCGCCGAACGGATCGTGCCCTCGAGGCGTTTCGTCAACAGAGCGATCCACTCGAGGAAGGCCACCGGCTCACCCTGGGCCGTGGCGGCGCGGACCTGATTCGCCGCCTCGATGCGGAACTGCTGGACCTGGTAATACGTGTCGACCACATACCGGGCCTGGCTCGGCGTCAGTTCGCGGGCGCCCTTTTTCAGATCGGCCGAGAGCTGGCGAACGCCACCAGCATGGTATCGTCCGGCAGTTCCTCGGGCGTCGGAGAGGCTTCTGGTCGCCGTGGGCTCATCAGGGCGTGGCGCTCACTTGGTTTAGTACGCTCCGGCAACATGGTGCGCTCTTGCTGGATGGCTCGCTCGCTGGGCATGGTGCGCTCTTACAGGATGGCTCGCTCACTGGGCTTGGGTGCTCCACGCTTGTTGGCTCACTCGTGTCCGATGGGACTCTCCGACTCGTTGGCTCGCTCTCGGATCTTGGGGCTCTCACATTCAATGGCTCGCTCTGCGGATCTTGGGGCTCTCGCATTCACTGGCTCGCTCACAGGCTCTGGTACGCTCCTGATGCCGGGCTCGCTCTGTTGACGTGGTGCGCTCACTGTGTCGGGCTCACTCCTGATCCAGGGCACGCTCCTTGTGCATGGTTCGCTCGTCGTCTTTGGTCCCCTCGAGCCGTTGGGCTCGCTCTTGATCCAGGGCACGCTCTTGTTCGATGGCTCGCTCCACTCATTGGGCGGTTTTCTTCTGGCGCAATGTCGCCGCGAGTTCTGCGAGCAGCCATCGGCACGGCGCACAGAGCGCCCCCGTGCTCGCGCCGCGGGAGGGCCTCGCCGCACAGGACGCACGTCCCCATCACCGCGCTCGGCGTGCCCCGGAAGGGCCAGGCCGGGCTCCACGCGGCCGGGCGGATGGAACGCGCGGCGGCGCGGCTTACTGGGCATCGATCTCGGCTAGCAGGGCACGCGTCAGGGCGATCAGGAGCCGGCGCTCGGGTCCACGACGTCGGCGGCCCGCTCGGTATAGGCGCGAAGGAGGGTAGCCATCGCGCCGTGTTCCTCGAGGAGGCGGCGCAGGTCCGCCGCCCACGCGGTGCGCTCCGTCTGCGGCAGGGCGTCATACTCATCCGCGACGCGCCGGAGCCGCGCGAGGGCGTTCATCGCGTGGCCCTCGCCTGCCACCGATACCACTGCCAGTAGCACACGCGGCACATCCCGCGGGCGCAGTAGGCCCGCTCCGGATGGCAGGACGGCGGCCCGAGCGGCGGGCGCCCCCGCGTCGGGCGCTTGCCGCGCGGCGGCCGGGCGTGCAGACGCGCCTGGCTTCGCGCATGGTGGTGCCGCCACTGCTCGCGCGTCACGGTCGTTCACCGCGGCGCGTGGCCTTCACCCTCGCCGCGTACGCCCTGTTCTGGCGCGGCGGCAATCTTCATCGTGTGCGGCTTGACGGCGCCGCGCTGGATGAGCGCCGCGCCTGGGATGATGCGCAGGAGCGTGCCGTCCGGGCCGTACACCTTGACGTCGAGTACGCGCGTCATCGCGGCGCCTGGCGCATGGCCTGCCCGAGCGCGATCAGGACGCGCGCGCGCGGGTGACGGCCCGCGGATGGTACGGCGTGACGCTGGGTCCGGGCCGCGCACGCGGCGTCGTCGCGCTGGTGCGCTAGGATCGCGGCCAGCTCGGGCGCGGGTCGGCCGCACCAGCGACACGTGAACGTCATCGCGTGTCCCAGGGCGGGGCGGGTCACGTCGCCGAGCTTCCAGCCCGTCGCGCAGCATCCGCCCGTACTCGTACAGCACGTCGGCGAATCGACGACGGTCGCGAATAGCGGCGACCAGTCCGGCCATCTTCGAGAATATTGCCCTGTTGAGCCATCGGCCACGGGGCGCGGGCCGACGCCTCCATGCTCAACCGCTGCATCACGAAGAACGCCCAGATCCGCTTGTCGTCCTCGTCGCCCGCCATGATAGGCCGCTTGTAGAGTGGCATCGCTGCCCACCGATCCGCCTGGGCCTGATCGACGAGCGCGCGCGTCGAGATAGCCGCGCTGATCGCTCGGCAGGACGGCCGCCACCGCGGCACAGAGGGCCATGTCCTTTTCGCGCTTCTCCCGCTTCAGCGTGTTCTCCACCCACGGCTCCAGGCCGGAGAACAGTTGGGCCAGCGTGGGGAAGGTGACAGAGGGATGCTTGTAGAAATTCCGTAGGAACCGATCACGCTGGGCGGGCGGCAGCGCCATGACGCGGGCGACGTAGTCAGCGGGATACGCCTCCTCGAGCTTGCAGGTTGCCCCTGGCCCACCTGCTTCAGGCTCACGCAGGTCGGGCAATCTTTGCCGCGCACCTTCGCCCCGCACTTTGGGCAGACCCGCCGCTTTATGGATCGTAAGTGCATGTCGCGCTTTTTGACGTTGGCGCGCAGGCAGTCAAGGCACTGCCACCAACCGGTCTTGCGCTTCCCGCTGGGTTTGTGGAATCCCCACCGCAGACTTGCGCACTTCGGACACGCCTCGACGGCGGCGCTGGCCGCGCAAGCGGATCGTCTGCACTTACGATCCGCTCGTCCACAGCCGACGCCGCCCGGTCCATCGCCCTACGCCGCTACGACCTGGGCCGCCAGCTTCTTCCGCTTCTTATCCGCGCCAGGAAATCGCGTCGTGATTGCGTTCTTCATGACGCCCTCCCGCTTGTACTGCAGCGCGCCGCGGGTCCACTTGATGAAGTCCTGGTCTTGGCCCCCTTCTTCTGGAAGGCCGCCTGGGTCTGATTCCAGATCTGGAGGGCGTACTCCCGCCGCGGACTGCCCGACGGGGCGGTCGCGCCCCCATTCACGATGTCTTCCAGCAACTCGTCGACATCCGCCGCGGGCTCTTGAAAGACGCTCGATCTCCTGCGCCCGCGTCACCGCCAGCATCGGCAGTTTGAACACGCTTGTCACCACCGGCAACTTGTCCGCCACCCACGCGATGGGCTTGCGGACGCACTCCATGATGAAATCCCGCGCGCGTGAAAGTACTCGAGGTATTCCCGGTTGCTCGCGTTGGGAATGCGGCAGAGCGCCTTGGTCACGATCGAGGCGAGATCGCGCTCCGTCTTGTCGACTCAGATCGGCGTGGATCTTGAGGTCATCGGCCAAGGTGCGTCCCACTCCTTCGTCCATCCCAACCGTAAGGATGGGGACGATCCGCATCGCGACGACAATGGATCGCCCCGCTCGGATCACGGCCTGGCACCGATGCTGGCCGTCCGCCATCTGCGCGGTGTTCTCTAGGAATCCCATCGGGGGCGAGATCCGATGGTCCCAGTGGCCGCCCTCGATCGTCCGCGCGTACTGCATGACCTTCCTTTGCGGAGATCCCGGTTGACGGGATCGTGGCCGAGAATGTCCGTGGCCAGCGTCGGGCGTGAGCTCCACCCCCGGACAGGATCTCGTCCGGGCCGAGCGCCAGGAGCGCGGTCTTCAATTCTTCAAACGATGCGTGAGCGTGCGAGTCATGGTACGCATCCTTTCGTTGGGGAGCCGTTGGACGCATTTCGCACTCAGTGCGCGGTCCAGATTGGCTCCAGATTGGGTGATCGACCTGTGAGGCGATTGCCGCGATGCCCTCCTTTCTCTGCTGGATTTGAGCCTGTCTGACATTCGCCGACGGGCTGAGGCTCTGCATCTCGGGATCGGGGTCCACCTTCGCCAGGGGCCTTCTGTCCATCGCGCTACCGGATCTCCCCGCGCCGAGCTTCCTTGGCTTCCTCGCGGGCGAGCAGCGCGTCGAGCTTCTGCGGTTGGGGGCGCTGGCAAACTCCCCGCGTATCCAGCGGGAGAACGGGCCGGGCTTCTGCCGATCTTCAGCGCGGCCCACTCTTGAGTTTTCCGGAGCGCCATGAGGCGCCGGCGATACGCGGTCCCTCGCCAATCGTGAGCCGGTTGTTGGGCCTGATCATCGGTGGTAGGGTCTGCCTGGTTACGGTAGTTACGGCGCGCATGACGGTTGTCAATATGCACGTGTCACATATCGATTGTCAAGGGGCAACATGGGTGGCGCTGAAAATTCCTGGATGCAACGAACGGATTCACGGTCTCTGAAGACGGTCGAGACCGCTAACCCCGGGCTATCTCAACGGAAATGGGCGCAGGATCACGGCCTCGATTCCACGAAATTCAATAACTGGACGAAGAAGACGCAACCCGATTTTGAGGGCTCGAGCAGCTTCAGCGGGTGTTTGGAATTCCGTGGCAATGGATTCTCATTGGCGATCGAGGGCATGGCGGTCTCCTGAAAACCTATCGCCAGAAGAAGCATCCTCACGGCCAGGCGAAGAGCCTGGAAGGAGATCTACAGCGCCATGACGGACCATTGCGTGATCGCGTTCCTGCTCGGGGCCAGCGTCGGCGTGCAGCTCCCGGGGCTGGGGCTCCTGGGCGCGATGGCATGGCAGGGGCGGGCGCGGTGCCACGCGAGCGCTGCGCGACGAGCTTCGAGGCCATGCGCCGGCAGCCTGGGAGACGCCATGACCCGACGCCGGCGGACTCGCTTTGGCAGGTCTGGGATCTTCTGGCGCTGTGCGCCTCGCGGTAGCCGCGCTGGGCGCGATCGGCAAGCTGCTTCGGGTGGTGGCATCTAATGCCGCGCCGCAGGTGTTGATGTCACCGACCACCACCTTGGCGGCCGGTCCTGGCGTCGGGCGCCGCGAGGTAACCCGGGTCCCCGAGGCGCGGCAAGCCGTCAGAGTTTCACCATGAAGGGCGTCAAACCGTCCGTCCGTGCGACACGTCCACAACGCGAACTTTCCGTGCGGGTCGAGATTGGCTTTCGGCAAAGTCGTCATACCCGTCCCCGCGCTCATGGCCGGGGCCACGTGGCGCACCTGCTGCGAGCCGTCCAGCGGAATCACGATGAGATCCTCAATCGTGCCGCTGCCGAGCACCCACTGGCTCTCCGCCGGCGCCCCTGGGCGCGCGTTGCAATGCGACACGTGGATCACCTGCTCCTCCCACGGGGTCTGCAACACGATCGTCGCCCTGGCGCTCCTCGCCGAAGCGCCACACCCTCCACGTCGCCTCGGGTTGCCAGTTATCGGCGGCGATCATATAGCCGTAGCCGCTGTCGGAGTGGCCGGCGGCCCCCGCGCGGTCGGTGATGATGTGCTCGTCGTCGTTGACCAGGCTGATGATGCGGTTGTCCTCGTCGTCCTGCCCATCCAAGTTTTCCTTGAATCGAGCAGCCACGTGCCCGTCCGGTCGATCTGCGATGACTCATCCAACGCGCCGAGCTTCGGATACCACCGCCAGGGTTGGCAGCTGATTCTCGTCGTAGATGATCGTCCCGATGGACTGTGCCACGCCCCCTCGGCCACGATGTGCTTCACCGTCGCGGAGTGGATGCGCTGCGCGCCCGTATGCCATTGCCGGAGGGCAAGTCTCCGATCCACGCGAGCGGCGTGATGTCAACGACCGTGTCCAGCTTCCTGTGACTGGAAGTCGTAGCGGAAACAGATGTTTGTCGTCGGAGCAGTACAGCACGTCGAAGTCGCGCGCATCCCAGTACCAGCCCTCCGCCGTCGACCCCGCCAGCGCATGCCCCGCCGGGAAGATCGGCCCCCGTGGCGTCACTTCATGCGCGAGCATCTTGTCGATCTCCCACCAGCACGGCCCGCGGCTCGTGCCCAGGAACACGCGCAGCGTGTCGCGGCCGAGATTGGCGTTGCAATTCGCCCAATACGCATACGTCCGCGGCAAAATCTCACCATCCTCTTCATTCGTGATTCTGATTCCTGACCGTGTTGTACGGCTCGCCAAACGGGAAAGGACCGCGCCGTGGAATGTTAAACATCGTTGAGCCTCGCGAACTCCGCCAGTAGACGCAGCGCCGCAACATTGTAGGCTCTCGCGGCTTCCGTTTCGGTGGCAAAGAGCCCCAAGTGATGCAAGAGACCGAGATGCCCGATCCTCAGCCACCCATGGCTTCTTTAGCCCGTCACTGTGGTAATAGATCCCCTTGTATCGAGCATGCCCGTCCGGCCGCTTGCCGCGTTCGCGAGATTCTGCCCCTGGGTAGCTACGCGCAGATTCTCGCGAAAGTGCAATTCATGGGGTCGCCGTCTCGGTGCTCGCCGAGCCACCAGTCTTGAGGGCGCGCCCGAGGATGCGTTCGACAATGACCTCGATGAAGCAAGATCACATGCCGATTCGGGCGCGGCGACATGCGCGCGGCATAAGATCTCTGAGCGGATGATCTGGAGGCGTACCACCGAAATTGGGCTAGGCGTCCGCGTCAACCCTCGTCAACCACGGTCACGTAGTCACGCGTGAGCGGGATTACAATCCGGCTCAGCCATGCGACGATCAGCCGCCCGTGATCGCGCTGAGCACGTTCTTCAACGAGCGGCCCAACGTCTGCTCGTGCGCGATCGCGATCTTGTGCAGCCGGCGCGCCTCGGCCGAGCTGCGCCTCCAGCTCCGCGATGTGCTCGGCATGGCCCGCGCGCAGATCCCGCGCCTGCTGTTCGAGCCGGGCGATCTCCGTCGCGGCGCGCTCTTTCGTGATCGTCGTGGTCTTCATGGGCTCCTCCTTACGGTAGTTTGAGTGTCCCGAGATGCCCGCCGCCCACGGCTTGCAGCAGATACATGAGGCAGATCAGCGCCACGGCAATCCAGACCAGCGTCGGCACGATCGCGGGCAGGCCCGGGATCAGGCCGAGCAGGAGGATCGCGACGTAGCCGATGACGATGACCACGATGATGGTGATGAGTAGGGCGATCATGGGCACTCTCCTCTCGGGCGCGGTAGTTCTTCCACGCAGGGCAGCGGCTCGGCGGGGACGCCTCCATCGATCTGCAGCGTCCACCGGATACAGACGATGCGGTGCGCGCTGGCGTATCCCATCATGGAGCTGCGGCGGCGCAGCCGGTGAGCAGCACGACCACCGCGCACGTCGTCACGGTGCGGATGGCGGCATCCCCAGTGCGCGCCGGAGTGCATCCATCGGGCCGGGCGCTTGGACACCCTGGCGGCTGATGCCCACGAGGTCGCGGAGATCCGGGTCCAGGCCCTTCAGCGTGGCCTGCGCGGCGAGATCGGGATGGGCCTCGACGGCGACGCCCCGCGCGCCACTCCGGGCGGCTGTCAGGCCCTGCCGCACGAGGTAACGCTGGATCTCCGGCGGCAGCGAGCTAAAGGCGCGGCGCACTGGCTGATGCGCGGAGAAGCTGCTCCACCACCGAGCCCAGCGGCTCGGCGATGGCGCGATCCCATGCAGGAATGCCGCTCTGCGGCTGGATCTGGCTGGGCTCGATCCCCAGCGTGTCGAGGAGCTCGTTGCGCCTCGTTCTTCGTGCGGATCGAGGCGCCGCTGAATCTGCCGCAGGAGCGGATTCTCGTTGCGCGGCGGCTCTGACGACGTGTTCTGACACCATCGCGGGCAGCGATTGCGAGACGCCAGGAATGTTGCTCGAGGAACGGGGCGGTCAGGGGCGCGTCGCGCTTGTCTCGATAGAGCGATTCTTCGGCGGCGACCTCGGGCGAGCCACTGAGCCCGCCTTCGATCATCGCCTTGAAGTTGCGCGCGGGCACGCTGAAGCCGCCGAGGTATTCGCCGACGGCGAAGCAATAGAACCGTTGCAGCTTCTGGTCAAGCGAGCCCGACGTGAGCGCGTCCGTGAGCACGAGGCCCGTGCCCGCCACCCGGTTGATCCCGGTAAGCCCTTTGTCCAGTCCGCCACCGTCAGCCGCTCGGGATGGACGATCCCTCGGCCATCAGCAGGTACATGTTAAACGGGCCCATCGCGCGGGTGTCGAGTCGCTGGTCTGAGCCAGGCACCTTCAGCTCATACCACTTCTCGCCGCCCACGTCGGTGGCGCGGATCGCGATGGCAGCGGCCAGCATGCCCGTGCCGAGCGTCGCCCGTGAGATGACCTGGGACGCTGTGGCGGGATTGCCCGAGGCCAGCGTGCGCTCGGCCGCGGGCGTCAGGAGCTTGGTGATGCCGAGCGGGGAGAACTCGTACAGGAACTTGAGCGCATTGCCCATAAATCGCGGGAACGGATTGATGGTCGTGAGGATCGGCAGCTCGCGATAGGCGTTGAGCAGCGCGTGGCCGAAGGTGCCCGCCTGGGGGCTCGAGGCGAACGTGACCTCGAGCGCGTGCTTGCTGGCCTGCTCGATCATGTCGCCCGGGATCTGGCCTCGGGGAGGCCGCGAGCGCGTCCATGCTGAGCCCGCGCTCCCGGGCCAGCGTCGACAGCTTGGCGTCGAACGCGACCTTGCGGAAGAAGCCTTCCCTGCGCGGCGTTCAGGGGATTGATGAAGCTCGAGACCTGGAGCCGAGCGTGGCCTCGCCCGAGATGGTGCCCGCGAGCCGGGCGGCATCCAGGGGAACTCGTTCATGATCCCCGCGAGCCGATCCCGCCCGGCTGGCGTCATGCGGCGGGCGACGGCCGCGAAGTTATCGAGCCCCGCCTGGAGCGATCCCGACGGTTGACTCGCCGCCGATGAACGCGCTGAGGGCGTTGTCCACGCTGTCGAGCCCGAGGCGCCCGGTCTGGGTGATCGCGTTGCGCGCCGAGGTGGCCCACTGGCTCACGAGCAGGGCGCGACGCTGATCATCCATCGTGCGGTAGATGTCCATCGCCTTGGACCATCCGGTGACGGGCGGGTCCGGTAACGCGGCGCAAGACTTGCGCCGCTTCCGGCCTCGTTGGCAAAGACCACGCCGAGGCCGCTGGCGCAGGTAGGAGAGCCGCCCGAGCGTGCGCCCCGAATCCGAGACCGTTTGCGCGTAGTCGCGGGCGAAGTCGGCCGCCGTGACGCCGTGGCGCTCCAGAATGCCGGGCAGCGATTCGGGCGCGATCTCGCCGGCGGCGAGTGCGTCCTGCACATGGCGGAAGAGCCGCTGCGTTGGCCCGGCGGCGATGCGTTCGGCCACCGCCGCGTCGGCCGACCCGGCGATGGCGCCGGTCATGGGCGTGGACACGCGCGTCTCGGTGATCGGGACCGCGCCGATGTCCACCGCGGGCCGGGAAAGCGCCTCCTCCACTCCCAGCGGCGGCGGGTGTCTCGACAGGTCGGGCCGCGGAGAGTACGTCGTCAGCGGTACGGGCCGCGGGCGTGTCCCAGACCACGGCGGGCTCGGCGCTCGGCTCGATGGCGCGTGCGCGCATCGGTGGCGGCGGCGTGAAGGCACCCGGCACCCCGCGCAGCTTGGCGACGCCCGCCGGCCCGAAAGACGCCCAGCGCCACGTCCCCCATGCCCTGAACCATCTCGCGCGTCGGCTCGCTGATGCCGGTCGCCGATTGCAGCAGGCGCGACGCGGGGTCCGTGACCATGCGGGTGACGGCGGTCACCGGCGCGTTCACGCCTTCCAGCACGCCGCCCGCCACGCGCAGCGGGCGCGGACAGCGGCGGCGGGCAGCTTGTAGCCGAACACGTCGATGGGCTCGCCCTCGATCGCCTTCTGCCACTGCTCGCTCCCGCGATTCATGCCCTCCATGAAGGTGCGCACAGGGAGCGTGGCGAGCCGCTTCGCCTCGGTCGCCATCTCGCCGAGGAACGAGGACGGTGCTGCGGCGGGGCCGCGGGTGCCGCATCCCACACGACATCCGGAGTGGCGGCGGCAGCGCGCGCAACCGGCGGCGCGGTGTCCCATACCACGTCCGGCGTCGCAGTAGCTGGCGCGGTATCCCACACCACATCCGGAACTTCCGGTGGGGGCATCGGCTAGGGCACGGCCTGCGCGCCGGGCGGCATCGGCCTGCCGGGGCGAAGCCATCCCGGAGCGCCATCCTGGCCCACGATCCGAATGGCCCCGGAAAGGGCGGCTGGGGAGTCGCGGGCGCCGGTGTCGCAGCCGGCCGAGTGGCGGGGCGCGGCGGTGCAGGAGGCGTGATCCCGGGCCCCGGGGCCTCTTGTTAGTCATCATGTCCGCGATGGCCGCTTTCAAGGGATCGACGGGCTTGGGCGCGTCTCGATCGGTCTGCCGGTTTCCGGGTCGACCTTGTTCCGCAGGCCGAGCGCGATTGCCTCGAGATTCTTCGTGCGCGGGTCCTCCGCTCCGAAACGCATCCCGCGCCGCCTGATACTCCTTCTATCGTCGAGATGTACAACCGCGAGGCGTTGGGCTGCTCGGGGCGCTGTGGCGCGAACGCGGGCTTGCCGGGCACGCCTTCCAGCTTGGCGGCCTTCGATTCGCCCGTGAGCGTGTTGGTGGTGATCTGGTAGGTCCCGTCGGGGCGATCCACGGTCTCCACCTTGAACTGGGGGTCCTTCGGCGCCGCCGGCACCATGCCGCTAGGACTTGGCCCATATCGGCCGAGGATGGCGCTCCCGGCAGGGGCATGCGTGACCTTGTCGGCTTCCGCATACATCTGATCGAGGATCGCCGCGGCGCCGGGCTCACCGCAAGACGGCGCCGCGAGCATCGTCATTCCTCGGTCGCGCGGCCGCCTTCGCCGGGGAGCGTCTCGCCTCCGAGTACATGCCGACCCTCGGCCGGCATCGGCATCGGCGGGCCGGCGCCGGCTGATCGAGAATCGCTCTCGCGCGCCGTGTACTGCGCTGCCCCTCGGCCTGGAGCGCCTTCTGCTGCGCCTGATATTGCTGCATGGCCTGGTCGGTGACGCGGCGGTTTGCATGCGCGTCGTGCCGTCCCGAAAGAATGCTCGCCGGAAGGCAGACCGGCGTTCACGGCAGCGGCCCGAGCTTCACTGTACCGGCTCTGCGTCTGCGTCGAGGTCGTTCTGCCCGTGCCTGCTCCGGCGATCTTGTCCCGCCGATCGTGAGGCTGGCGTCGCGGTACTGCTGCTCCTGATCCGCGCGCTGCCGCTGTGCGATCTGATCTCCTGCTCGCTTGAGCGCTTCCTTCCGCTGCCCTCGAGCCGGCCGGCGATGTTCGTCATGCCGACGCCCGCGCCGCCGATGATGCCCGCGAGGATCGGATTCATGGCCTATGCCCCCTCGCCCATCTGCGCAATGGAGCGGCCCGAGGAGCGAGGTCAGGCCGCCCACCCCGGCGCCCACCGCCGCCCCCGTCTGCCGGCCCGAGGCCAGCTCCGATCCTGCTGCGCGAGGCCTCAGGAGGAACTGCTGCATCTGTTGCTGCCGTTGCGAGGCTCGTTCTGCGTGCCCTGGAAGCTTCTGCGAGCCCGTCTGGAGCGACTGCGCCAGCGCCCGCTGGGCCTCGTTCTGCGTGCCCGAGAAGTCCTGGCCGCTCTGCTGCAGATACGCTTGCATTGCTCGCTGCGCGTCGTTCTGCGTGCCTGTGAATTGCTGGCCCGCTCTCCTGCAAGTAGCGGGTCAGGTCCCGCTGGGCCTGGCTCTGGGCGCCCGCGAAATCCTGGCCGCTCTGCTGCAGATACGTTTGAGCTGCCGATTGGCGGCGTTCTCCCGCCCGCGAATTGCTGCTGCTGGCCCAAGATCCCGAACGCCTGCTGATTGGCGAGCCGCTGCTGCCGCCGCCGCCGCGTCGCGGTTGGAGCTGATTTTGCGTGCCCTGGAACCCGAGATTTTGCCCGAACTGGCTGGCCTGCTGGGCGAGCTCGGCTTTGCTGCAGCCCGAGATTTTGCCCGAACTGGGACGCGGCCTGCGCACGGTTCAACGCGTTCTCTGAGCCTTGGAAGCCGAGGTTGCGCGTGAACTGGCTCTCCTGCATCTGGCGCGCGAGATTGGCGAGCGCCACGTTCGCCTCGCCCTGCAACCCGCTCGTCGCGGCATTGAACCCGGCCGTGTTCAGCCCGAGCTGGCGCGGCGAGATTCGCGCGCTGCTCGGCGCCGGCGCCCGTGTAGGCATCGCGGGCCGCCTGCGCGAGGGCGTCGCTCTGCTCCTGCTGCTGGCGCCCGGCGAGCTCCACCAGGATCGACGAGGAGCCGACGCCGCGGCCGAAGGTGCCCTCGAGCATGTTCTGGCGGGCGCGATCCGCCGCCGTGTTGATCCCGCGCTTCGAGGTCTTGTAGAGCGCCTTCTCCATCTGCGCGCGCTGGGCCTCGGTGTCCTGCGACATGAGCCCCTGGAGGCCCTTCAGGCCGCCCATCTGCAGATCGCGCATCGCCTGGGAGGCCGCCGCACTGTCGGGCAACTCGTAGCCGCCGAGGAGGCTCCCCGCGCCGCCGCCGCCATAGTCCGCGCCGCCGCCGCCCGCCCCGCCGCCGCCGCCCCACGTGAAGGACTGGCCGGTCGGGCCGATGCCCCCGCTCCCGCCGCCGGAGGCGGGCGGGCGGCCGGGTGAATTTTCGCCCAGTCGGCCTCAAACTGCGCCTTCCGCTCCGGCGTGACGGTGCCCTCGTTGTTCACGATCGCGCGCCATTGCCCCTCCTTTGTCGGGTGAGGCCTCGGCCTTCACATCAGGGGTCGGGGACCACTTCTCCTCCATCCCATAGGGCGAGTAGCCCATGGCGGCGAACTCACCCGCCGTCTGCTCGGCGCGTCGCCGGTTGGGATCGAGGAAGACGTTCCGATAGTTGTCGTCCCCGGACGACAGGGCGCCGCCGAGGGACCCACGCCCTCCGGGCGCGTTATCGACATTCGGCGCGAAGCCGCCAAACGCATCGCCTGCGGCGCCGCCCACGCCGCGGCATCGCTCGCCATCTGGCCAGGGTCCGCATCGGGATGCGCGCCGAGATAGGCGTCCACATCCGCCTGCGTGCCGCCACTGGCGAGGTACTGTTGAATGATGTCGTTCTGGGCCATGGCCTAGCCGAGCCTTTCTTGGAGCAAGCGCTGCAAACCGCTCAGCTGCGGGCGCGGCCTGCGCGGCCATCGGGATCGCGCCCGCGCCCGCCGTCGGGAGCAGCAGCGGCGTGAACTTCTCCGGGCGTGGGACCCGGGTTGATGGGCGCCTGCAGGCCGAAGGCCTCGCGCGGCACCGACGAGACGCCGGGCAGCGCCGCGTTGATCGGGTCCTGCATGGCCGCGCGCATCAGCCCCGCCAAGCCGCCGCCGCCGCCCGCGTCCATCGGCTGGCCCACGCTCGAGTAGCGCGCGCCCTCCGGCTTGCCCCACGCTGGACGTATGCGGCGCGCCCTCCGGCTGGGGCGCGCCGAGGTAGCGCGGCACCTTCCGCGGGGCTGTATCCGCCGCCACCGCCGCCGCCCATCAGACCGGGAGGCCGGTGGTGGGGCCGACCGCGCCCACCCCGCCGGTGTCGCCGAGGCCGCTGAGCCCTTTGCCGAGGCTCCGCCCAACCCACCGAGCCCCTGCGCGAGCGCCTTCAGCCAGTCGCCGACGCCGCCGCCCGCGCTCGCAATGGACGCCGAGGGATCGGCCATGGCGTTCCAGTCGAAGCGGCTCCGTGCCCGGCGTGGTGGGATCGACGGCGCGGGAGCGGAGCTGATCGCTCAGGGAGGTGCCGGTGGGACCACCGGACACGTTCGGGGCCTGGACGATTGGCAATCTCATTCGGATCGACCGAGGACGCATCGACCATCTCGCCCGTGAAGGTGTCGAGCACCATATCGCCGAAATCGTCGCCGGCGCCGGCCAGCGCGCTCCAATCGACGTCGTCGCCCCCGAAATCAATGTCGCCGCTGTCGGAGAAGTCGAAATCATCCCAGCCTGCCATGGGCTACCACCCTCCTCCAGCACCACCGTCACCGCCGCCGATGTTCAATTCCGGCAACATCGCGAACGGCTTCTCCGGCTTCTTGTAGGGCCTCAGCGTGAGCGGGTCGAGGTCGGCCAGCGTGTTGCCCGGATCAAGCGCGCTCGCATAGGCCGCCCATTCCGGGCGCTCGGTCACCGAGGGATCGTAGCTCCTCAGGTAGTTCAGCGCGGCGGGTCCATATTGACCAGGCTGAAATCCATAGTCCTTGAGCTGGTCCGCGTCAAAATTGGCATAGTCCTCTGTGATCGGGTTGCCGTTCGCGTCCCACCCTGGGTTGCCGTTGGCGTCCCACGCTGGATGCGTCTTGGTCAGGCTAAGCCCGAGGTGCTGGGCCATGCCCGACACGCGCGTTGCCGAGATCCTGCAGTTCGCGCGTCGGCCCGTGCGGCGCGCGCTGGCTCTCATCGCCGCTGGCGAGCGCCATGGTCTGCTCGTAGGTCATCGCGGGGCGCGTGCGGTAGTCCTCGCCCGTCAGATTCACGCCGGGCTTGAAGATGCCCGCGTCGTTCACCACGTCGGTCTTCCAATCGCCGGTCATGCCCCCGGATCGAGCCCCATCCCCTCCCCCGGTCCATCAGGTTCAGAAAGGACCCCCAATTCTTCCCGGCGAGGCCCGGAGCGGCGGCGTTCCACGCATCGAGGTTGACCGGCTGGACTTTCGGGAAGATCGCGCTCCCGGGATGCTGGAGGTTGAACGCGGCGGATTCCGGCTCGGCGCTGCGCCCGCTCGAGGCGATCTGGAGTCCGCTCGTCACCTCGTCGGGCGTGTCATAGTCGCCAAGGTGGGAGAACAGGTCGGCCCCGGCCACCCGTCGCTGCGCCAGACCGGGGAACTCATCCGACGCCTTCTTGAATTCCTCGTATTGCTTCTGGGCCGGGGTTTTCACATTGCCGAACATGGCATCGAACATGTCGCCGCCCCCGCCAAACGCCGAATGGAGCCCGCCCATGAGGAACAAGGCGATGGGGGCGAGCGCCGCCATCCCCGCCATCGAGGCGCCTAATCCTCCTCCCATGATCCCCGCCCCCGCCCCGCGCCGGCGCCGGCGCCCGCCGCGCCGATGCCCTCGGCCGCCGCCGGCCCGATGCTCTGCAGCAGCGGGTAGAGCGCCGACAGCCCCGAGCTGATGGTCGGCCCGCCGAGAGCGCCGCTGACGAGGCTCCCGGTCTGCAGGCCGCCGAGCGTGCTGCTGAGCGGGTCGCCCGAGGCGAGGCCCGTGGCGAGCGTGAGCGGGCCCCCGACGGCGCCCAGGCCGCTCGCGATGCCGGGAGCGCCCGCCAGCGAGGCGATCCCGCCGCCCAGATTGGCCGCGCCGCCGATGGCTTGGCCCGGGTTGCCGCCGGCAATGCCGCGCGTGAGACCGATGAGCCCAGAGAGGCCCCGCCGACGGCGCCGAGATCGGGATTGCTCGTCAAGCCACCCGCGAGCTTGGCCAGCGAGCCGACGGGCGCGAGGCTGCGGAGCGCGGTGGCGAGATCGTCGTCGGCGCCCGAGGGGCCGCGGGGGCGGGCGCGGTAAGCCTGATGTAGCGCGCCATCAGTCATCCTCCGGCGGCCCGGCGACGCCCGCGTCCCGGCCCGGTACCACAACCTTGATGCGATAGCTGACAGGCTCGGCACTGTCGTTGCTCAATATCCCGCCCACGAGCGGCATCGGATAAGTGCCATACGGCACGGGCGCGAAGAGCGTGGGGAGAACGTCAGGTCCGTTTTCGGACCACTCATGGGCCGCGCGAGCAGCACCGGAACCCCCGCCACGCCGCCGGGCACATCATCGAGGTACACAATGACGCGCACGCGTTCGCCGGGTGCAAGCGTGACGGGCGCCGTCACCTTGATGAGATACCAGGAGTTCCCGAGCGGCCGGATGGTGTAGTCCTCCGCGAAGGCCGGGGCCACCAGGGCGAGCATGAGGCCGCACGCCACGATCGGGATCATCAGCCCGTCGCCCGGATCGCCAGCGTCACGACGTGATTGCCCACGCCCGCCGTCGCGGACGTGACCAGCTTGATGCAGAGCTGGTCATCGACGGCCACCGTCACCGACCCGGTCGAAAACCCGTAGCGCCCCGCCCCCGGTGCCGGTGACCGTATGCGTGATGGCGGTGTCCACGATGGCGATGCGCAGCGTGAAGATATACGTCTGCCCGGCTCCGGCGGGGTTGACGACTGCGAGGTCATGCGGGTGATGACGCCAGCGATGGGACATCGGATCTGGATATTGCCCTCGGTGACATCGTCGTCGATGCCGAGAAAGGTTGTGGTAGCCGCCGGGACGGCCGTCCCGAGCAACGGACCCACGACGGATAGCGGGCCGGTCGCCGACCCGTGCCGCCATTGGCCAGCGGCAGCACGCCGGTCACATCGGCCGTCGCCAGATTGACGGCGCTCGCGCTCCACGTCCCGGCCGTCACATGCGCCACGCCCGTGCTGGCCGAGGTGTCGAGGCCGGTCCCCCTTGAGCCGCCGCCACCTGCGTGGTGTGGTTCAGGCGCGCCACCCGGAGGTGACGGTCCATTGCGCAATCTCCCCGGTCGTGACCTCGGTGGTATCCCGCTTCACCACGTTGCCGGTCACCACAAGCCATTGCGACGTGCCGTCCGAGGCGAGGCACACGGTATCGCGGGCATTGAGCAGGTTATAGGTGGTCCCGCCGCTGATGGTGTCGCTACCGGCGCGGATGAGTTGCAACAGCTTCCCCGACGAAATCGCGCCGAACGCATCGACGATGTAGATGGTGTGCCCCGCATTGACCGCGCTGGCCGCCGGCGAGGATTCAGGCCCGCGACACCGTGAAGCGCGGCCGTGGTGTAGACCAGGCGGTCGGTCGCGAGAATCGTATACGCCGTGTCGCCCACGCCCGTGGCCGACTCCGTGTTGAGGCCCGAGGCACTCCGCGCGAGGGCGGCCGTCGTCTGGCCCGTCCCGCCATTCGCAATCGGCAGCGTGCCCGTCACCCCGTTGGCGACGTTCACCTGAAATTCAGGCGGGATTGTTGGACGTGCCCGTGTTCGCCAGATAGCGGGTGGCGGTGGTGTTCTTGGCCAGCGTCGAGACCGTGTTCGTCGCCGAGGAGTAAAACAGATCGCCCTGGACCGACGACGGCAGGGTACTCGCTCCCCCGCGCCCCCATTGGCCGGCGGCAGCACGCCCGTCACGTCACCGGAGGCGAGATTGATCGGGGCATACGTCCACGCGCCAGTGGCCACATGCGCGGATCCCCGTCGCCGCCGAGGAGTTCGTGCCCGTGCCGCCCTTGCTGGCGGGCAGGAGGCCGGTGACCAGGCTTGTGGTGAGATCCACCCCGCTCGCCGAGCCGGTGCCGCCGTTGGCGATCGGCAGCACGCCCGTCACGTCCGCCGTGGCCAGATCAATCGCGCTGACGCTCCACGTCCCCGCGGTGATCTGCGCGACGCCCGTACTCGCCGACGTATCCAGCCCCGTCCCGCCCTGGGCAGGGGGCAGGATGCCGAACACAACGGACCAGATCCCCGTGTCCCACAGCGACGTGTCCCAGATCGCGCTCGTCAGGTTCACGCCACTGCTCGAGCCCGTGCCGCCGTTCGAGCACGGGCAGCACGCCCGTCACATCACTGGAGTCGAGATCGATCGCGGAGCATACGTCCACGCCCCGGCCGTGACGTGCGCGATCCCGGTTGAGGCCGAGGAGTTCGTGCCCGTGCCCCCGTTCGCGGCGGGCAGGAGACCCGTCACGTCGGCGGTGGCCAAGTCAATCGCGCTCACACTCCACGTCGCCCGCCGTCACCTGCGCGACGCCCGTGCTGGCCGAGGTGTCCAAGCCGGTGCCGCCTTTCGTCGCTGGCAGCAGGCCCGTCACGTCCGTGGAGGCGAGATTCACCGCGGCGTAGGTCCAGGCTCCCGTCGTCACATGCGGGATGCCCGTGGACGCCGACGAATTGGTCCCTGTCCCCCCGTTCGCCGCTGGCAGCAGGCCGGTCACGTCGGCCGTGGCCAGATCGATGGCGCTCACGCTCCAGGTCCCGGCGGTGACTTGCGCCACGCCCGTGCTCGCCGAGGTATTCAGCCCCGTCCCGCCGTTGGCGGGGGCAAGAGGCCGGTCACGTCGGCGGTCGCCAGGTCAATCGCACTGACACTCCACGTGCCCGCCGTCACCTGGGCCACACCCGGTGCTGGCCGAGGTATTGAGCCCGGTGCCCCCGTTGGCGGCCGGCAGGGTCCCCGTGACCCCGTTGGCGAGATTCACCTGGCCCCACGCCGGATTGTTCGACGTGCCGGTATTCGCCAGATACCGGGTCGCTGTGCCGTTCTTCGCGAGCGTCGAGACCGTGTCCGTCGCCGTCGCGTAAAATAGATCGCCCTGGATGCAGGATGGAAGGGTGCTGCCCCGCCGCTGCCGCCGCTGCCCCCATTAGCGGGCGGCAACACGCCCGTCACCATGCTAGGCCAGGTCGACCTTGCTGAACGCGGGACTCGTCGTTCACCACCACCTGCGTGAGCACGGTATTCGCGGCGCCACGCGGGATCGCCTTCGGCGGCACGGCGGCGCCCTTGCCGATCACCACCGCGTTCCAATCCAGAGGCCGGTCGGGCATTAGGTCAACACGGGCGCTCGGCGCGGTCCCCCTCGGGGGAATCTCCGGCCACCGCTCCAGGCGCTTCATCACGTCCGTGACCTCGGCCTCCACCTGGTCGATCTGCGCGCGGATCGCGTCACCGTGGTCGCCGGGCAGATTGGCCTCACGCAGCGTGTCCAGCAGCGCCTTCAGCTTGGGCGGCAGCGTGCCGGCCATCAGGGCGCCGTAAACCGACGATGATGGTCGTGGCGCCCATTGGGCAATGTCGCTGTTGCTCGTCCCTTCTCCGGTAAACTTGATCGTCTGGCCCGTGGCCCACGCGGAGTCAAACGCGCCAGACGCGTCGGCCCCCCAGATCAGTCGCTCCAGGCTGGCCGAGGTGCCGTCAGACCTCCCGATATGCACAGCGCCCACGACGGCCGCGGCGCTGCCGCCGACTGCGCCACGCATACAACTGCACCATCATGTCGCGATCATTCGGGGCCGTCGTCGTCGTATTGATGGTGATCGAGGGATTGGTGACTCCCATATCAAAACTTCACCGTCTTCGTATTGGCGTTCGCGGCAAATCTGAACCGGGCGACGATAACAAGACCATCGCCCGTGAGCGCAATGATGCCGGCAGGCAATGCGTCAGGTGTGCAGCGATGTCTTCCCCGCCCCCGACATTGCTAATGGTGGATGCTGGACGAGTAGCAGAGTGCGCATCCGAGCTCGGCGTTGATCTCCGACGAAGTTGGCATTGACATCGGCCGAGAGGATCGGCGTCCCGGCCGTGAAGGTCACCAGTGGCCATTTAGAAGCTCCTCGGCCGCCGGATATGGCGGCGATCTCTGAACATGTACTCGTAGCCTAAGAGGGTGAAGGGCTGGTTGGGCTCGAGATTCTGCACCGTGGTCTCCACCACCTCGCCGAGCCCGCTGAGGTCGAGCCGGATGATGCCCGTGCTCAGCTCGCCCGTGTCCCAGATCTGCTCGTCCCACGTTGCGCAATGTCCCAGAGCGTGCGATCCAGCGCCAGGTTGGCGGTGTACACCTGCCCGCCCGCCGCGCCAAAGTCGAACGCTGGTCGTGATCTGCACGGTGCCCGTATCTTCCGTGGAGAAGTAGAAGAACCCGTAGCGCAGCGACTTCTGTACGCCCGGCTCGCCGCAATCGGTGATGTGCGACACCGCGCCGTTGATCTGCTCGGTCGAGCCCGACGAGCGGTTGAGCGCGTACACGAAGCCGTCATAGGCGCCCGCCCACACCTCCCGCGCCCCCGTCGTCGCGTTGACCACGGTGAACAAGCGACGCGAAGGCCGTAGTCCGGCCACACGGTCCACGCCTTGAGCACCAGGTCGTAGACCAGCGTGGTGTCGTTCTTGCCGCCCGTGTCGATGGAGTCCGCGCAGAGATACAGCACGTTCTGCTGGGAGTCGTACGCCAGCACGGACTTCGCTGAGGTGCTGCAGCAAGAGCGAGTTGTCGAAGTCCAGCCGGAAGTACGGTCTCCACGCGATCGCTGAGAAACGCTTCCTTGAGGTCGCCAAACTGCATGCGTCTGCGTGAGGCTATGCAGGCCGAGCTCGGAGATATAGAACACGTCATTCATCGCAAACACGGCGCCCTGCGTCGAGATCGCGCCCACCGAGCCCGTCGTCGGGCACCACGTGATCCTGCAACGGTGTAGCCCGGTGGCCGGGCCGATGCCCTGCAGCCGGTACGGCCGCCGCCCCTTGAGAATGACCAGCTCCTGGATGGACGGGACGAGATCGATGATGATGGAGCCATCGTTCGGCTCGATGTCGATGAAACCCGCGTTATTGGCGGTGCCGTCCAGTCGAGCGTGTTGTTGATCGCTTCGACTAGTAGAGCCGCGAGGGGCACCGCGGTCGCCGTCATAAACGCCCGGTTGGCGTGCATCACGATCACCCGGCCCGTGGCCGGCGGCGAGCCCGCCATGTTCGCGAACGTCGTGCCGTCCCACGTCATCGGCGCGTCGAAGCCGTTCGTGATGTGCAGGAGGTCGTTGTAGACCGCGAAGCGGTAGCGCACGGCCCGGCGTTCGTCGATTTGCCGGTCGCGAGGTTGACCGGTCGTGCCGTCCGTGTTGATCCGCACGCACGCGGCCATCCGAGGTCCCCACCACTTGGTAGTCGGTGCCGCTCGAGAGGCGGAACTGGATGCCGCCCTTGATCTGGACCGTGGCGCCGAGCGTCACGGTATTGATCGCGACCTTGCCGAAGCGCTTGGTGACGCCGCCCTCGGTGGTCAGCAACATGTTGTCGACGCTGCGGTGAGACGGTTGCCGTGCTTCAGGCGCGACAGGCGCAGCTTCGTGGTCTTCACGTCCAGCCCGCCGACAAACGTATCGACGCGATACGACTTGAGGCAGCTGGCCGAAGACGAGGGCTGCGGTCGCCATTATTCAAAAGTTCCTGAGACAAATTCTGGGTCCTGAACCTGGCGCGCGTGCGACCCGATCCACTGCGAGACGGTCTGGCGCGCCGTCTGCTGCCACGCCCCCGCCATCGGGATTGCGAATCCATGCGCATGCGCCCGCGCACGTGGCCAGGTCCGTGACGGCCAGCCACAGCGGATGCGGAAGCTGCAGCGTGTCGGTCCCCGTCGTGAGGTTGTCGAGGATCGGCACGTACGTGAGGCGGAGGTCGAGCGCGCGATTCGGCTTGGGCGCAATCACCATCGTCCGCTCGCCCGTGAGGTCCACGAGGAAGCCCGTCGGCTCGACCGCATCCGCCCACTGCCGCAACGCCTGGAACTGCGGGTCCGTCTGGTCGCGGAACGTGAACAGCACGGCCTCGTAGCCGCTGGTGATGCACTCCGAGGTTCTTGACCTCGGCCACATCCGGCGGCAGCGTGTAGCGCGTCGTGTTCGCCACGAGCGCAAAGCTCGAGGTCGTGTACGCCTCGCCGAGGATGGTGACGGAGCCGTCCAGCGAGGTGCGCTCCACGGTGAAGTAGTCGGCCTTGATGCGCTTCACTTCCATCCAGACGAGGTGATACGCGTGATTGATGAACGCGATCAGCTGCGCATCCGACCAGAAGCTGGCCGAGACCTCGTCGAAATTGCTGCGAACATCCAGCAGCACCTGCGTTACCGTTCGACGATTCGGGATTAGCCATTGATGGGCCCTGACGTGCTAACATCGGGCACCCGGCGACGGTCGTAGACGACGAAACCGTCGCACGACGTAATATGCGGATTCTCGCCTGGCACAAACGTGCTGATCTTGCGTTTCTGCTCCCAGCCCCAAGTCGTCGTAACAATGTCTTGGCCGCCGGCCTCGTTACCGGTAGCCCATTTCCGCTTCGCCGCCATCTCTTCCTCTCGCTCGGCCGCGTCGAGGCGCGCTCGATGAAGCGCATCCTTGGCGTGGTGCGCCTCGAGCGAGAGATGCTTCAGATGCGCGGCGATAAATGACCAAGGGTACGCAATCGGATGCGCCAGCGCGGTCACGTGAAGAAAGCCCGAGGACCAGCCCTCCCACCAGTCCAGAGCTCGTGGCGACGTGCCGACGGGGCTCGGGCGCTCCTGCTGCCATTGCTCCTGGCGCTCCCCGCGCGCCCGCACCTCGATGATCCACTTGTGCTGATGCTGGCCCCACCGCAAGCGGAGTTCAGGATCGAGGCGACGCAGGTTCTCGACGAGGCCATCCGGCGGCGAGGGACTCATGGGCGATCCTTAGTGAACATGAAAGTAATGGTGGATCTGTACGAAGGCGCCCGACGTGGGCGGGGTGACGCCCGCTTCCTCATAGTGCAGATCCACGAAGTAGTCGGCCGAGTTGGTATTGATCGGGAAGCCCCCGGCGGCGATGTAACGGCCCGTCGACGAAGGACACGCGGGCCGCATCCGCCAGATCCACCGCAAACGAGTAGGCATGGCCCCCGAACTCGACCGATCCCGTCCAATCCTCCTCCGCCGTCACCGCAATCGGGGTCGGGAAGTCGACCTCCACCCAGCCCGAATAGCCCGAGGTTTCGGTCGACGCCACCGAGGTCGCCACGAGCGCTTGCGCGGCGTTCCACAGCTGCACGACGTGCGACGAGCTCGCCGCCCAGCAGCGCCGCATCGGCCCGCCAGAAGCGGGCCCCACGATGCGCCCGTGATGTGGAACGTGTAGGTATTGCCGACCTTGTACGCCGCCCGCTGAACTCGGTGGTCGGGAGGGTGGGCCCCAAGATCCATTCGGGCGCGCCAAACGTGTCGGCCGAGACCTGGAACGCGTCGGTCTGGAACGCGGTCGATTGAAACGCGGCCTGCGCCATGGTTCATCGCTTCGTCAGCGTGACGTGGAGGTCATCCACGGCATTCCACAGGTGCCGGATCGCATAATCGCGGTACTCCTGGCTGCGCGTCTGGAGCGCGGCATTCAATGCGTACGCGAACGCGAAGTCGAAGTCACAGGTGACCGGATAGTGGTCGAGGCCCTGTGACACGCGCCAGTCCTTGTTGAAATAGAGGAACGTGGCCTCGCTGATTGCCCGCCGGTGCGTCGGGTCCTGCCACGCCCGCATCGAACTGTAGTACGGCGCAATGAGTGTGGCCGTGCCGCCGGGGATGAGGATGCGGCCCGGCTCGTTCATGAACGCGATCAGGTCGGGCGTGTGCTCAGCGTAATGCGAGCAGTACACCTCGCCCACCGACGCATCCGGCCAGGGCCAGGGGAAGACCTCGAGATCCACCACCTGGTCGATGCCCTCGAGCGGCACGCGGTCGACGCTCAGGAAGTCCTCGTGCGTGCGCTGGCCCGCGGCCAGGTTCAGCTTGAGCGGCGCGGCCGGCGCCTTCTTGGCGCGCTTACCAGACAACGTTCGCTCCCGGATCGAGGTGGCCGACGAGCACCCGGTTATCGCTGGCAAACGTGTAGCCGAGGCCGCGGGCGTTGTTGAAGAAATAGAGATCCTGCGTCATGGTCCGCCAGCCTTGCCCTGGCACCCCCTCCTGCTGCGTCTTGAACCAGGGCTTCGTCAACTTCGGGTCCTTGAACATCGACAGCCGGAAGAGCGTGAAGCCCATGCCGAGCCCGTTGCACGGCTGCACGGCCGCCGGCATGGGCACCTGCGGGACGAAGTTGCGCGGCATCACGGCGGGATTCCCGTACACCATGGGCTGACCCGCCTCTCCCTTCGTCCAGTAGAGCCCGCCCACGGCGGCATAGGGCCCGCCTCGATCGACTCGTAGAAGCTTCAGGAGGCCGTCCGGCGGGGGCAGGTTGTCATCTTCCAGCGTCAGCATGTACTTCCACGTCGCGAGCTCCGGGTTGGCCAGGATCGTCTCGACGGCCGAGGTGTAGGCGTCGCCCACTTCCATCCCGGTCAGGAAGATCCGCGTAAATTTCTGGTTCATCGGCGGCATGAGGTTCATCCACGCCTGCACGACGCGCGGGTGAATCCCCTCGCGGCCCGGGTGCAGCGGAATCACGCACACCGTCGACAGATCGCGGTAACTCTGGCCCTTGAGCAGGCGCGTGCGCGTGCGCTCGAGGTCCCGGTTGTGCGCGCCCACGTCGGGCAGGATGATCTGCGGCTTCATCAGTCGTTCAACCGGAAGTCGAGCATCAGATTCGCGCGCTGCATCGCGGTCCCCGTTTGCACGATGCCCGAGAGGCTGATCTGATCGGGGATCGCCGCCGAAACCACCGAATAGATGCCCATGCCGCTCCAGAGGGCCCGGCTCTGCGTGGTGGACACGCCGAAGGGCACAAACTGCATGTTGGACCCGACGTTGGCCCCGCCGAAGAGCGTGATCGTGTTGCCGAGGTTCGTGGTGGCGGCCCCGTGCCCGTGTTGGCCGTACTGAGATTCACGTACACGAAGTACTCGTTCGGCGGCAGGTTCAGGTTGATCGGCACCGAGAACTCGCGCATCCCCGCCACGCTCCCCGTCACGTTGGAGGTCCACGACGTGCTGAAGAGCGTCGTCACCGTGGTGAGACTGAACAGCGTGGACGCATTGCGCGTGTAGAGCCCGAACAGGATCGACATATCGAGGAACGCGCTCGAGTTATTGGCCGCGTTCGCGATGGCCACCGACCCGTAGAAACACGCCTTCGAGGCGGTGAGGGGCCCCATCAGGTTCCCCACACAATCGTCTGGGAGCCCTGCCCGAACGTGCTGACACTGGTCACGTCCTTGTCGGGGAAGAGCCAGCGTGAGGCGTAGCCGCCCGGCGGTCCCGAAATCGAGAGCGTCATCCCGCCGGCCGCCGTCGCGCCGGAGAGCGTCATGTTCGCCCCGCCAGCCAGCATGAGCGAGCCCGCGCCCGCGGAGGTGGTGCCCGCCGTGTTGCCCCCACGCTGATCCGGTAGAGCCCGCGTGCCGGTGATCCTCGGCGGCGTACCGGGTCACGGTGCCCACCGAGTTCGCCGAGGCCACGCTCTCCCCACTCGTCGCAATGGGCGGGCCGCCGCCCGCCGCCGTGGCCCCGCTGATCGTGACCGCGTTGCCCGCCTGCGACAGCGTGATATTGCTGCCGCCCGCCAGCGTCAGCACGCCCGAGGAGATCAGCGCCAGCGCGCCGCTCGTATTGCCGCCGAGCGTGAGATTGAACCGGCTCTGCGTCTGCTCGGTTTGCGCCACCGTGTTCGCCGCCGACACCGTGACCGCATTGCCGGCCTGGCTCAAGGTGATGTTATTCCCGCCGGCCAGCGTCAGCGTCCCCGAGGACACGTGCGCGAGCGCCCCGGCGGTATTCCCCGCGAGCGTGACGTTGTGCAGGTTCTGGGTCTGAACGGTCTGGGCGACGGTCGCCACGCCCGAGATCGTCACCGCATTGCCCGCCTGGGACAGGGTGACGTTATTCCCACCCGCGAGGGTCAGCGTCCCCGACGAGACGTGCGCGAGCGCCCCGCGGTGTTCCCGGCCAGGGTCACGTTATGCAGGTTCTGCGTCTGGGCCGTTTGGGCGACCGTCGCCACCGCGCTGACCGTGACGGCGTTGCCGGCCTGGGAGAGCGTCACGTTGTTCCCGCCGGCGAGCGTCATCACCCCCGACGAGATGAGCGCGAGCGCGCCCGCCGTGTTCCCGCTGAGGGTCAGGTTAAACCGGCTTTGCGTCTGCTCGGTCTGTGCCCCGCCCGCGCCGCCACTGATCGTGACGGAGTTGCCGCCCTGGCTCAGCGTGATGTTATTCCCACCCGCCAGATAGAGCGTGCCCGAGGAGATGTTCGCCAGCACGCCGGCCGTGTTGCCGGAGAGCGACACGGCGTCCTGCAGGGTATAGGCGTGAACAGAGTTCCAGTTGGTGGGCCGAACGAGGGCGGTGTCCGTGACATCCGCCTGCGGGCTGGTGTAGACGTGCTGGATCGGGGCCACGTCCGCCCTACTCTTGGAGCGCCGCGGTTACGCGCTCCCTGATGGCTTGCCGCTCCGCGCGCAAGCTGTCGAGCTGCGCCTGGATCGCCGCCATCTCGACCCGCGCCATCTTGACAAAGCGCGGGTGCGCCTCCTCGGCCTGCGCCAGCGCCGCGCGCGCCTGCTCGGTCTGCGCCATGATCTCGGCGCGCTCGGCCTCGGCCTTCGCCTTCGCGGCGGTGGCGGCGTCCGTCTTCTCCCGCGTGACGCGCTCGAGATCGGCCAGCGCCGCCTTCATGTCGCTCTCGTACTTCGCCTGCTTCGTCGCGAGATCGGCCACGGCGGCATCACGGTCGGCGACGGCCTTGTCCTTGGCCGCAACGGCTTGCTCGGTCTCCTGTTTAATGGCCAGCAGGCTCTCGGCCACGCCGCGGGCCTCCCGCGTACCACTTGAGGCGCGCTTCTTCACGGGTACAGAACTCGATGAACTCGCGCGTGGTCATCCGTCCCTCGAGAAGAAGAGCGGGATGGTCACGGGCGCGCCCGACTGATCGGCTGTGGCGACGAGCCGGAGGACCCCCACCCGTTGCACTGATCGGAATCGTGACATGCGTGCTCGCGACGAGGCCGTCGAGCACAACGAAGCTCCCGTCCGTGAGATTAAACACCGACACGTCGGCCCAGACCTCGGTGTCCTCGACCAGTTCCGTCGGCGCCAACGTCTGGAGCTTCAGCGTGGCGGCGCCTGACAACGCAGGAACGTACACGGATAACACTTTTGAGCCGCCCGGGACGAGAAGCGCTGCCCGTTGACCGTGCCGCCCACCTCGGGCATCCGCACGCGGGCGGGAATGCCGTTCCACGTGAAATCGTTTCCCGGAGGATACGCCATGGGTTAGGTGGCGGTAAAACTGAACGTCACCGAAACCCCGCGCCGACGACACTGACCGGACAGTCGGCGGGCACCAGGAACAGCGAGGGCTTCACGAGGGTCGTCACGTCCGTCGCGGAGACAAAGACCGTGGGCTCCTCCAGCCCATTGAAGAGAATCACCGTCTCCGGCGTAAACCCCGTCCCCTGCACGTGCAGCGTGACGTCCGGCCCCCACACACCGCCGTCGTCGGCGTGATCCCGTCACCGTCCCCGCCACCCGCTCGACCACCACGGCCGCCGCTAAATTCACCCCGTACCCCGCCCCCCGCATCCACGCACCGCACCCACCCCGGCACGTACGTCATTTCCCCGCCCTCCAGCCACCGCCCCAGAAACTCCGCCACCGACGCATGCACCTCTGCCTCGACCTCGCCCCCGTATGCACCACCCGGATCTTCATCAATAGCTCCCTATTCGTAGGCGATGATGACGAGCGGGAGGTTAGCGGGCGCCGCCACCCGCGCGCGGTCGTGGAGATCGCCGCCGTGATCGCCGTCGCCCAGAGCGGCGCCGTGCCGTTGGCCGAGCCCACCAGGTACGCCACGGAGGTCTGCCCCGAGGTGGCGGAGACGCCCAGCGCAAAGTCCTGCGTGGTCGTCCCGACCGTGACCGAGCCCTGCGCCACGTTCCACAGCGACAGATACGCGACCGCGCCCGTCGATTGCAGAAAGACCCCGTGGACCTTGCCCGCGGAGGCCTTGACGGCGACGGCGGTGGTGGTGAGATCGGACGCGATGTACATGCTCAGCGCGTCCGTGGAGACGGTGCCCGGCGGCAGGAAGCGCCCGAGGGCATCGGTCCACTGCCGGAGGCCGTCGCCGAGGTAGGGAATCTGGTTCCGCAGGTTGCCGAGCGTGATGACGTTGGACATGGCCTACCTCTCACCCGCTATGATGGTGGCGCGGCGACCCTGGCGATCACGCGCGCGCTCGTTCGGGGGATATTCACCGGCACCACGCGCACTGGGGCCCGTGCGGTACAGCGGCGCATCGGAGCCCTCAATGACCGTGGGGTCTTTGTCGATCGGCGCGCACTCGGCCACCTGCGGGCCCCACCACTCGATGAGCTTCTTGGGACAATGCTTGATGCCGTAGCGGTTGACGCGCGTGCCCATGGACTCGCCGTCCGCCGGCCGCGTCCACACGCAATGGTTGTCGGCCGCCGTGCCCGTGAAGAGATATTCGGCGACGAACTGGGGCACCGTCTTCTCCGTGACGGCCTGGCCGTCCTCGTCCACGAAGGGAAGCGGATACCGTCGTACACAAACTCGGCATCCGTGCCCCCGATCCCCGTGCGGTCCACAAGGGTCACGATGCTGTAGACATCGAGGTTCTGGAGGTCGGCCATGGCTTACTCGATATGGGAGACGATCACGGTGGCCGTAATGCCGTCCAGCCGGAACGACTTGTTCGGATACTCGTTGTGGAAGTTCTGCCAGATGCGATAGGCCGCTTCCCACTCGTCCGTAAACGTCGTGCCGCTGCCGACGGGGCGCAGGATCGCGCCATCCTCGTTGATCCACTCGCCCGCCACTTCCACGAAGCGGACCAGAGTCGAGGTGTCGAGCCCGTACATCGCGCCATAGTTGGCGTACTTGTCGACCTCGAGCACCGATCCCGCCGAACGTGAGGTTGCGCCCGCGCGCGGCGTCGGTGCCCGCATCGGGGCTCGACAGATCGCCCGCGGTGTACCGACGGCTCGTATCGGTGAGCGCGATATAGGCGCGCCGCACCGAGTGATGCATCGCGAGGAGATTGATATTGCCGCCGCCGCGCTGCTCGGCCAGATCGATGCCGCGCATGATGACGTCCGCCGAGAGCGCCGTCACGCTCCCGATCACGGTGGAGGCGTAGATCGGATATTGCGTGCGGTTGACCCCGTGGAGCGTGGCGACGTACGTGCCGTCATCGACGAGCCCGGGGAGGCCCATCGGCTCCTTCGCGTAGCTCAGTGCCCGAGATGTCCGACACGCCCGCCACGTTGGCGCGGACGATGTAGTCGTTGTCGGCGATCACGGCGGCGGCGGTCGTGCCGATGGTGAGCGTCAGCCCCGTGGCCGGCACGGCGGTCACGCTTTCATCGGCGGAGGCCTGCAGCGCCCCGTGGCCGGCGTGACGAACGTGATCAAGCTCGTTGACGTTGATGTAGCGCGAGCCGTTGGTCGCGCCCACAAAGCCGCCCGGCGCATCGACGGTGATGGTCGTGCCCGTGCCGGGATCGCCGTTGACGAGGGCGAGCACGCCGCGGCCGTCGGACCAGACCATGCGGCCGAACTCGTTGATGAAGCCCTCGACCAGCCCGTCCTGCTCCTGCTGGAACATCGAGGCGAACGCCCCGCGATCGGACGCGGAATGCTTCATCGCCTGCGAGGTGAGCCGGATGCGGCCCCCGACATACCGCATCGGGATCGACACCGTGGTATACACGTTGCGCCCCGGCGTGGGGAAGCTGCCGCCCTTCCGCGTACGCGCCGATGCCCTGGTTCCGCCCGGTGCGAATCGGATAGGTGACCTGGCGGCCTCCCCACTGCTTGGCGTCCAGATCCTTGAAGCGGCTGTACATCTTGGCGCGGGTATTGATCTGATCGCGAATGTTCCCCTCGTAGAAGTCCTTGAGGATCGCGTCGCCTGCAGAGGTGTCCTGTCCAGCCATGGACCCGGGTTCCTATCTACCTCACCCGCCCGTGAGCTCCTGATAGGCCTGCGCGGCGGCGGCATGCACTTTCGCCATCGAGCCGCGCGGGTCTCTCGGGTCAAACCGGGGGATCGGCGTTGAGCCAGGGGCGCTGCCCGCAATGCGCGGCGGCACCCGCTGGAGGGCGTTCTTGGTCTGCGCCACGGTGGCGCGGGCGCGCTGCTCGTACGAGGCGTACTGCTGGCGCGCGGCATTGAAGGCGTAGGCAAGCACCTGCGGATTGCCTGCCGCCCAGGCCTGCAGCAGGCGCGGATCGCTGCCGATGATCCGGGTCACGTCCTGATACACCTGGTCCATCAGCTCCGGCCGGCATCCCGGCCGAGCGCGCCATGTCGCGCAGGCGGCCCTCTTCGGCGGAGGTGTGGATCGCCATCTGGCGCTCTTCGATCTGCGCCATCCGCTGCTGGCCCTGCAGCGCCGCTTGCGCGAGCGCGGGGCCGGCCTGGGCGAACTTCACCGCCTTGCCCCACTCGGGGTTGTCGCCGAGGAGATCGTTCAGCGCGGTGACGGCTTGCCGGCGCTGCGCTTCCTCTTCCGGCGAGCGCGAGGGCCGCTGCACCCGCTGCTGGAGGCCCTCGAGCAATTGCCGCTGCGAGGCCTGGGACGATTGGAGAAAGGCCTGCTGCATCCGCTCGCGCTCGGTGGCCATCTCCTGCGCGAGTTCCGCGCGCACCTGCATGACGGCGCGGTCGGCGCGCCGCTGCGCCATTTCTTCGGCGCGGCTCTGCGGCATCCAATTCTCGCGCCCCTGGCCTTGCATCACGCTGCCCGGTGTTTTCCGTCCCCGCGGACGAATCAGCTGGAGGAGGCGCGTAGGAGGAGGCACTGTCGGCGGGCGATTCCGACGCCATCACGCCCGGATCGAACTCGGCCATGCGGCACTCGCAAGCCGACGCCTTGTCGCGGCGGTGCGCGTAACGAACAAAAACCGCCGAGCGAGGCGTCCTCGCTCAGCGGCCTTGTCCGCTACGTGTGGCCCAGGCGCACAAGGTCGCCCGGGCTTTCGGCGGCTGATCAAGCCGCGCCCGTCAGAAACTAGAGCTGGACCGGTCGCGCGCCCCCGGCGCGGCGCGCCGCCAGGCTGCGCAGGGCCTGGAGGCCCCGCCGCCCATCGTTGGGGCGCCGGCCGCGCCACCCCCAGCAAAGCCTGGGCGCCCGCCGCGCCCGCCGTCTCGTAGCCGCCGCCCACGCCCCCGGCCACCGCCGTGCCCGCGGCCGGCCCCGGCATCCCCGGCGTCGCGTTCGGATTGCGCGTTAGGCCGGTCGACAGGTCGCCGAGCTGCCCGCCCAGCACGCCGGGCGCGCCGGCCGCGGCACGCGCGCGCTTGGCGTTCTGACGCGCCATGAGATTCTGCACGCCGCCGGCGCCCGCCCCGAGGTCGGCCAGCTGGGTTTGGTAGCCGCCCCCGAGAGCGCCGCGCAGATCCTGGACCTGGTCGGGCACGCCCCGGGCCAGGGCCGCCGTCGCCGCAGGCCCCATCCCGCCCTCGAGCACGGGTCGGTCGAGCGGCACGCCGCCCGGCTGGCCGCCGGGCCCATAGAACGCATCGCGCACCGAGGCCTGCATTTTCGGGGACGCGGCGCTGTACTGGCGGATGTAGTTCTGCTGGGCGTCGGGATCGAGCGCGCCCCACTGCGCTTGCAGCGTCTGCGGGCTGCGGCCCCCGCGTCGAACGTCGCGTAGGGAGACCCGGTCCACCCCGCGGGCCATAATCCGGCTCCATGACGCCGTAGCCACCTGGGCGCGGCCCGTAGGTTTCGATCTGGTAGTTGTCGCCGCCGCCCCATCCCGGCGCTGACGGCGAGATCTCGCTGCGACACGGGCTGTCGACGCTCGTGCCGCCGGGATACGCGGGGTTATTAATATAGGGGCGATCGACATAGGAGCCGCCGGGGGACTGCCCCTTGAGGATGCCCAGGAGCCCCTGGGCCCGCCGGGCGCTTGGCCCCGGAGATCCTCGAGTTGCCCGCCGCCGAACGCGCCAATCTGATCCTGGACCTGGCCGCCCGCGAGGCCTGGGCGCCTGGTACGCCCCCGGCATGGCCCCGCCGCCGAGTCCCCCACGCCCGCCCGTGCGCCCGAGTGGCATGGCTTTATCCTTTATGGGCGGCGGCGGGAGTCGTCAAGTTGCGTGTTTTTTCAAGCAGGGTTCGACGGAGCGCCTGGAAATTGGCTCGATCCATGTCCGCGCGCTTGGCGGCCTGCCGCACGGAGTCTCGCCTCGAGGATCAGACGCTCGACGTACGCGCGGCGTTCGGCGCGCTGCTGCTCGCGGAACGTTTTCATCGTCATGCGATCCCCCATCGACCCAGCCGGCCGCCTGCCGAGATCGGTCTCGATCACGAACCACTGCTGCACCGGCGTCAGCGCAGCATAGGCACCGCGCCGACGCGATACCAGCCGATCATCATTGCGTCGCGAAAGTTGGCCGCGTCGCCCGTCTCCGCGTCCTCGAACGATCGCGCGCTCATCCCGCGTTCTGGCGTTTTCATCGTCATGGGGAGCCTCCCTTCGCGCGCACGAAGATGCGCAGATACTGTTCCCGCAATGCTTCGGGCGAGGGAATGTCCGCCGTGATGATCGGCACCGGCACGGGCGTGACCGGCAGGGGCGTGGTGGCCGGCGGCACGGGCGACACGGGCGTGGTGGCCGCCGGCACGGGTGTGATCCGCCTCTTTTTCTTTTTCGGCGTCGCTTTGGGCGCCTCCGTGAACGGGGGCAGCACAATCGTGATACGCCCCCCGTACTGCTCGACCGCCTCTTTCCATTGTGCCGGCGTGACCGGGAGCAGAATCGCCGTCCCGCCCGGCTCGACCGTGCGCGTCATGCAACCAAACAGGTAAGACGACGGATCGAGCGCGAACGAGACGCGGCGGGGGCGCCGGCGTGGAGCAAGGAACACGTAGGAGTCTTTCGCGATCCCGCGCGGCGCATCCGTCATGTTCATCCCGCGTTCTGCTCCATCTCGCGCTGCTCGCCGCCCATGCGTGACGCCGGCTCCGGCTGACCCGCGCCCGGGCCGCCCGTCGGCCCCTGCTGCCCACCGGGATTGCTCAGGAATCCGCTCGTGGGATACGTGCCCGCCCGCGCCTGGACGGCCTGCATCGCTTGCTGCTGCATGATCATGGTGTGCGTGGCGTGCTTGAGCTCCACCGTGGCCTGGATCGGGTCGGGCAACTGCTGGGACGCATCGCCCTTGAGCCAGTTGCCGAGCCTCGCGCGCAAACACCTGGTGCCCGTCGACCATCGGCCGCACCTTCGGCAGCGCCAGGCCCTGCTGCCCGGCCAATTGCACCAGTTGCCCGTACTCCGGCGGCATCCCGGTCTGCATGGCTTGCTGCTGGAGCTGGCTCAGTCCAGCGCCGCGGAGCTTCGCGGCCCCGCTCATCGAGCCCGCTTGCGCGCGCAGGCTGCTTAATGCACTTGATGCGGGCTTCCAATCTCGGCGCGGCGGATCGGCGTCATGGCCGCCTTCATGCCGCGTTCTCCTGCTGTCTCCCGCATGCTCGCCGCCCATGCGCGACGCCGGCTCCGGCTGGCCCGCGCCCTGGCCGCCCGTCGGCCCCTGCTGCCCGCCGGGATTGCTCAGGAACCCGCTCGTGGGATACGTGCCCGCCCGCATCTGGATGGTCTGCATCGCCTGCTGCTGCATGATCCCGGCGTGCGTGGCGTGCTTCAGCTCCACCGTGGCCTGGATCGGGTCGGGCAACTGCTGGGACGCATCGCCCTTGAGCCAGTTGCCGAGCTCGCGCGCAAACACCTGGTGCCCGTCGACCATCGGCCGCACCTTCGGCAGCGCCGAGGCCCTGCTGGCCCGGCCAATTGCACGAGCTGCCCGTAGTCCGGCGGCATCCCGGTCTGCATGGCCTGCTGCTGGAGCATCGCTCAGGAGCTGCGCCGAGGAATTGCACCGCTTGGGGCTGGCCCGCGAGGCCCTCGAAGAACTCGATCTGCTTGGCCGCCGTCTCGGCATCGGCTTTCATCGCCGGCGACCAGTCGGAGCGCCCGTAATCGGCGAGAATCTTGGCCACCACCTCGGGATCGCCCATGTTCAGCGCGCCCATGGCCACGAGTTGCTCGTTTTCGGCCCGGCGCACCAGCGTCGACATCGGCGCGCCCGACCCGGCCTCGGCCACCACGTCCACGCGGCCCGTGAGGTCCGCCCCGAGGAACTTCTGCACCCGCCAGAGGCTCCCGCGCCCCTGGATCTTCACCAGGCGCGGCTCGGTGGCGAATTAGCTTGAAGATCGCCAGCTGCTGGCGCGCCCACTCGGCCCACGCCGTCTCCCAGAGGATGTACAGCGGCCCGAAGCGCTGATTCTTGCGATCCTCGATCATCTGGAGCGCAATCCCCGCGCTCACGCCCGACGGCCGATCGCCCTTCGTGCCGGCGTAGGCCGCGGTGATTTCTTCCATGTTGTGCTCGAGCACCTGCAGCCACGTGATGGCGCCGTTCGGGATGCCCGCGCCCTGCACGCGCTCGGGCTTGGCGGGATTGGCGCCAAACGCGTTGTAGCGGAGGATCTGGCCCGGATCGCCCGAGAACGTCGCGATGTTCGTGCCCTCCGGCATCAGCCAGATGGGCCACGCCATGCGGTTCAGCGTCATCATCAGATGCGCCACGTGCTGGTTGTGCTGCACGCACAGGAGCGCGAGGTCATCCGCGGGCGTTTTGCTGTAGAGCGACCCCGGCACGGGATCGATCGGGAAGTACACCGTCGGCAGGAACGGCCGGCCCGCATCATCCGCATACGGCAGCGGGCCGAGATGCACGACCTTGGTGCCGCCGAGCACCACCGCGAGCACGCCCTCGGGATAGTCGTCGGTCGGCAGCGCCCAGTAGTAGACCTCGCTGATCCGCTGCGTGAGCAGGCCCGTGCGGCTCAGCAGGCCCGCGCCGGGGCCGATCTCCGGCTGATAGCCGGCGAGCGTCGGCAATTGATCCTGGTACGCCTCGCCCACCGTGAGGCCCGTGTCGGACGTGACGCCCTCGACGCGCGTCCTGCGCCCCAGCGGCGCGTCGAGCGCCACCCTGTCGGACGACTTCTTGCGGATGTACTCGCGCACGCCCGTCTTCCAGTTCGTGTGCGCGGCGTCGAAATACATCTCGAAGATCGTGCACACCTCGGTATACATGCGCCCGATCGGCTCGTCGTGGCCGACGGGCTGGCCCGGCCTCGTCCACCGCGGGCATCGTCGGCCCGCCGCACGCGGCGCACGTCCCCGTGCCGCTCGGCGGCCCCGTCGCGCCGCACTGCGGGACACGCATCGTCCTGCACCAGGCGCATCCCGTGCTCGGGCGAGGGATCGTACCCGCTCTCGAGCCACGCGCCGCCCGTGTAGCCCACCCACTGCGAGAGCTCCTGGCGCACGTTGCGCACGTCGCACTCGTCCTCGCACACCTCGATCGCGCGATGGGCCACCTCCGCCGTCGCGCGGTCCTCGGGATCGTCCGTCGCGGGGCGAAACGTCAGCGTGGGCTCGATCCGCGCCAGCGTCGCGCAGAACGCGTTCATGTGCGACGCGAACAGATTCGTCACCGGGCGCGGCCCGCTGTACTTCTGCACGCTCACCGGCCGGAACCACGCGCGCGAGCGGTCGTACACCATCCACACCCGCCTGCGCGCGCGCCGGCATGGACGGCACCTCTCGGCCGCCCGCAGGATTCACGTGATCGTACGCGTGCCCCTGCGGGCAGACCCGTTTGCTCGCATTCAGCGCCGTGATGCCCTCGCTGCGCAGGGCATTGGCGCGGATCGACACGAGAACCGACATGCCACGGATTGACGCAGCCGCCGGCCCCATTGCTGCACACCACATGATCCATCACGCGGCCCGCAGGGATGGCGGCCCGGAAGTGCTCGTAGAGACCAGCGGTGGGCGGGCGTGCGCCGACCACTGACCCGGACTATCGCGTATCCAGTCCGGCCGCGGTGGCCCGTCCACGGCCAACAGCCTGTCACGACATCACGGACCACCCGGGGGGAGCCGCCGCACGATCGTCGCGGGGTCGGTCATCGCGCGGTAGTCGGCCGCACGGCGGCACTGGCGTACTACAAAATCGCGCCGCAGCCCGTCGATGAACACACCGCGTGAAAGCCGCAGGTCTCCTGCACGTGATCACGACCCGCCCGCGGATGGTCCGCCAGTGCAGTCTCACACGCCCTCCGTCGGTTCCCATCATGGCGAGTTCGGGCTGCTCTGGAAGATCGACTGCGTGTCGCGCGGCGCGTGCTCATCGCGCAAGGGCGGCGAGACCGGCCCGATCTGCGCGTGCATGGTGCGGCACGTCGATCGCGACCTCGCCGCGTTGCCGTTCGCGTACGTAGCCTGCACGCGCCAGTACGCCACCTCGTCGCGCAGATGCGCCACGAACGGCCCCTGCGGGTCCACAATGCGCGCCAGCGTCTCCGCGTGATCCGTGCGCAGGCGCGCGAGCTCCGCATCGAAGCGCGCCGCCGCCGTGGCGAGCACTTCCTGATGCGCGGCCAGCCGCAGCGCCGCCAGCTGCGCGTCCGTCACGCACCACTTCATCGCGGCGCCCAGATGAAGAACAGCGCGATCCCGTAGCAGAGCGTCACCACCACCGTCACCGCCGCCCGCTCCATCACCCCCACAGCTCCTGCAAGCCGCCGTGCACCGCGTGCAGCGCGCGCTGCTCCGCCTCCGCCTCCGCCAGCTGCCGCGCCTGATGATGATGCCACGCGATCCGCGTACTCATCGCGTCCATCTCCGGCCGCGTCGCCTGCAGCTGCTGCATCCACCGCACCCGCTGCGCCGCCTCATCCGTCAGGAACGGATCGGCCTTCTCACTCGGCCGCCCGCGCAATTGATACAGATCGGCGACGGGGTCGAGCAAGTCGTCCGTCTTGCTCTCCTGGTCCATGCGGAACTTCTCCGCTTGATCGCAGAACTCCGCGAGCGCTTCACACGTCGTCAGCGCGTGGATCTGCTTCGCCATCCACTGCCCCTGGATCAACCCAATCCGCTGCTGCTTCGTCTTCGACGTGTCGCGCTCGAGCGGCCGGATCGGCAAGTAGAACCCGCGCCGATCGCCCTCGATCGTGAACACGTGCCGGAAGCCCTTCGCAAACCCCGTCGTCTCGAAGCCAATGACTTTCATCTCGGCGCCCCGCGCCCGGAACTGCTCGACGAGATCGAACACCTTGCGCACCAGCGCCTCGTCATCGCGGCGCCCCATCCACAGCTCGAGCAGCCACAAATTGCCGCTCCGATCAAAGCCGCCCACCGCGATCCCCGAATAGTCCGCCCACTTATGCAGACTGCTGGCGGGATCAATCGCCATCGCCACCCACAAGTCCTCGAGCGGCGGCGCCGCCGCCACCAGCTGCAAGTTCGGCTGCCCCGCCGGATCGAGCCGCGGAAAATGCGCCGTGTCCGCGCTCACCGGATTCAGCAAGTACTGCGCGTTGAAGTTCGACGGCTCGCGCCGCCATTCCGGCAGCAACGCCAGCCGCTGATCCGCGTCCCCCGTGCGCTCCAGACAGAAGCGCTCCGGAAACGTCACCCGCACCCACCCGTGCCCCGGCACCGCGCCCACCACCCCCGCCTGCACCGCGGGGTCCGCCTCGCCCGCCGGCCGCGTCGCCTCCCACGCCGGCCGCACGTACACGCCCAGCCGGATCTCCCCGCGCGCCTGCTGCTGCCGCAGCCGCTCGTACGCGTCGTCATAGTGCCAGTTCGTCCCCACATAGTCCTTCGTCGCCCCGGGATCAAATAACGGCCGCGCCTTTAACAAAAAGTCCCACACCTTCTCCCGCTCATCCTTCGTCGCACTGTTCTCCTTGCCCACACAGTCGTCAAACACCCCGCCGTCATAGTGCTTCGACGTCAATTCCCCCGTGATCCCAATCGTCTGGATCGACGATTCCTTCAGGTCCCGCCGCGGCCGCCGCAGCGTGATCGCACTCTTCGTCCACTCCACCGCGTTCCGCTCCGGCTCCCGCACCAAGCGCTCCGGAAACAGCGTCAACAACACCTCGTTCGTCGCCAAATGCCCCTTGATCGACGTCAAGAAATCTTCCGCGTTCTCCCCTTGTTGCTCGCAATCAACACCCGCGTGTTCGCCCCACACGTCCGCCCCCGCCACCGCTGCTGACACCACCACGCCTCCGGATCGGCCAGCAACCGCTGAATCACGTTCGCCACCGTGATCAACGACGACTTGAACATCCCGCGGCTCAGCAAATACAAGTTCTCCTCGTACGGCGTCCCCTGCACCGCCTCGCACAACGGCCGATGCAACCCGTCCGTCAACAAGTTCGGTGTCAAATGCGCGTACAACACCCGCTTCGCCAACGCGTACAGATCCACCTGACACGCCACCCGCAACCCCTGCAGCGTCTCCGACGCCGCCGTCGTCTTCTTGCTCGTCAGCACCGTCGGCGGCATCAGCGCGCCCCTTTCCCCCCAGCAAAATTCCTTGGGCGTGCGACTGGGCAGGCCGGACTGGTAGCCGTGCACGCGCCGGGGACTGGAACGGGACTCCGGCGGCCTCGACGGGCCCGGCCGGGCCGCCACTGATGCAGTCGCGGGTCTCGAATGACTGCGCGCGCGGTGTGTCGCAAGTCCGCGCCGTCATAGGCGTGGCGAAGAAGCGTACTTCTGCGCCGCACGCCCTGCTGCGCGTCCTGCTCCACCCACTCGGCGTGGTCGCATGCGCCTGCGTTGACGCCCAGGGGGCGAGGCCGTGAGTCTGGCTGGGCGCGTGGGGCGGTGTGCCCCGGGCGGTCACAGGTCGGGGCCTAGCGTGGGGTCGGCGGCGGGCAGCGCCGGCGGGCCGGTACTGAGCAGGGCGCGCGAGCTGTCGGTGAGGGCGCTGAGCATGGCGCGGAGGAGGGCGGCGGCATCGGGGCCGGGGAGCTCGGCGGAGAGGTTCACGCTCATGACGGCGTGGCGCTCGATGTACTGATCGGGGCGCAAGGCCTTCAAGCGCACGATGAAGCCGACGGGATTATCGGAGCGGTCGGCGGAGGCGAGCATGGTTTCTTCGACGAGGTCGGCGTAGTATTCGCGGGCCTCGAGGACCTGCTGGTCGAAGGCGGGATCACGGTGACGCTCGAGGCGCACGGTCTCGGGATGGACGCCCGCGGTCTCGGCCGCGCGGTGGACGCCGCCACGGGTGCGATAGGCGTGGAGGAACCGCTCGCGCCAGGCCTTGGGCAGCGCGTACCGGACTTTGGGAGGCGCCGGAGTTGCCAAATCGGGCGCGGGGAAGGTGGGCGTGCGGGCCGCGTCGGGGCGGGGCATGGCAGCTATCGGGATACCCGATGGCGGGGCGCGCTGTCAAGCGAGAAACCCTGTCTTTGAATCTAGACGTTGAAGTACTTCCCTTACTATAGCCCTCGCTGGCGGGGAAACCTGCGCATGTGAAGGCGGGCGCATTAGGGTGATTTCACGCCAGGCGCGCGGCCGGGGAGGGTCAGGAACACGGCGCCGAGCTGGGCGCGCGTCAGGGGGCGCTCGGGCCGGTAGAGGGCATCGAGCAGGGCCGCGAGGCGCACCGGGGCGCGCTTGGGCGGCGTGCGCTCGCGCCAGCACGTCAGATGGTAGAGCTGCGCCTGGGCGCGCACGGTCGGCACCGGCCGGATGAGCACGCGCCGGCACACCCCGCACCGGCCCAGGCGCTCGCCGGCCCGCTGCGCCATGCCCCGCCTATCCCATGGTCACGGGGGCGCCGTCAACCCGACAACGAACGCGCGGCGAAGATTCCTGTTGACATGGTCATGACGATGCTGTAGTGTATGGTCATGAGGCACACATCGACCACCCAGGAGATGACCATGAGAAAGCTGACGGCAATCGAGCGCAACGAGCAGCTGCGGCAGGCACAGGAGGACAGCGCGCGGCTTGGCAGCGCGCTGCAAGACATTCTCACCGACAACATTCAGGCCACGGCCTCGGTTCCCGAAGTGCCCGGAAGGGCGGTACACCTTCAAGCTCACGCGCGCGGGGAACCGTGCGGCGGCCTCGTGGTGGTCATCTTCCACTATCCCGGTCAGCGCGATAGCGTCACGGTCTACCAGGCCGAGTCGCTGTTGCGCGGCGAGACCATCAGCCGCTGGCCATCGGCCTGCTGGCCGGCGCTGGATAAGTTGGTCATCGCGCGCAACAGCGCGCCGCTGGCGGCCTAGCCATGGACATGCAGATCCCCCGCTTGACGTGCCAGCGCTGCGGGCATACGTGGGCGCCACGGCAGTCGCGCGTGTTCGTGTGCCCGCATTGCCACACGCCGCGCTGGAATGAGCCGCGGCCGGCGCCGAAGGCGACCCGCAAAGAAAAGGCTTGACAGCATCGTGACGATAGTGCATATTATGGTCATGGACACATCACACGTACTCGGCCACGACCCGCAGTCGCCGCCAGGCTTCACCCGAACCCGATCCCAGGAGGATCAGATCATGGCTACCCCGCACGCTACCACGATTCGCCCCACGCGCTTTCCCGAACTTGGCTATCGCAATGACGGCCGCGGTCTCTGGCGGATCTACGCGCTCGACACGGTGCGGCCCGTGAACCGCACTATGCGAGCAAGGCCGAGCTGTTCGGCGATCTGACCCGGTATGCCAGCGTCTATGGCTGCCCGGAGGCCATCTAATCATGGCCCGCGCGGCGAAGGTGCGACGCATCACGAAGCGCCAGGGCGCCCACTACGGCGCGCTGATTGACACCCTCGAGACGTTGGGCGCCACCTTGTGCCCGAGCTGCCACGACTACGCGATCCACGCCACGCGGCCGTGCCCGGGCTGGTCGCCGACCTTCGGCGGTGGGGGCGCGTGCTTGAATGCGCCCTATCGGATGGAGCTGGCGGGCGGCTTCGAGGCCGAGGAACTGGCCGCCGAGTCTCCAGAATGCCGAGGCGGCCTAGCCATGGGGTATCGTCTCGACACGCCCGACAAGCGCGCGGCCTCCCGCGCGAGTTACACGGCGCGCATCACGGCGCCCGCGTTCACCGAATCGCTCCTCGACGGCTCGTTGGTCCTGGCCTATGAAGAGGGCGGGAAGGCCTTTAGCATCGCGTTCGCCGGCACAGGCCGGCAAGCCGGCGCACCACTACCGCTATCGCGAGCTGCCCGGAGGGGCGGGCCGACCCGCCCCGCTGGCCCGCGCGATCGAGGCCTGCCAGCAGTTCCTGGCCGGCCGCCGGAGTCACGCGGAGCGTGTCGGCCAGCGGCGCACCGAGCGCACGGCGTATCAGACCACGCTCGGTTCTCGGAACAGTGCTCATGAGCATGTGGGGGTACGACCAGACGAACATCGACTATTACCAAGTGGTCGAGGTGAGCGCGAGCCGGAAAACCGTGAAGATCCGGCCAATTGCGCAACGCAGCGTGGACGGCGAACAGTACATGACGGACTCGTGCTGGCCGCTGGCGGATCACTTCACCGTACTCGCCATGGTCAAGCGGATTGGCCAGGGCGACTCGGTGCGCCTCACCAGCTATTCCAGCGCGGTACCCGTGGACGCCCAAGGCGGACCACTGGACGGCGTACGCATGATTACGTACGAGGTCTGTCAGCCCCACATGACTCCGGCACCGGCCCGGAGTGGCTCATCACCGCGTCGACCGTCTCGCGCCACAAGACGCCGCGCGCCGCCCAAGCCGCGATCGATAAAGCCATCCGTGCTCCTGCGGCGCGTGCCCGGCCAGTCGACCGCGTATCTCGACTGGCACATCCGCGCGGTGGAGGATGGCCACCGGCGCCCACTGACCGGCACGGAGTGGGCCGTCTCAAACGCGCCGCCGGGACGCCGAGCCATACCGCCACGCGATCCCGCGCCTCAGGATCGCGTGGCGGACTCTTTCCGGCCCGCACAGCGCCTGTTAGTCCCGCGGGCCGCCCCAGAGCAGCAGGACGCCCGCCAGCAGGCACGCCGCGCAGGCCACGAGGACCGACCACGTGAGGGTCACGGCTCGAGGGCCGTGATGCGGTTGCAGTCGCAGGCCACGAGCTGCACGGCGTCGGCGTCGAAGCACAGCCCGAGGCCCACGCCCAGCCGGAGCGAGCTCCTGGTGCACCGTCGTGAACCCGGGCGGGACCCACACGGCGAAGGGCGGCGGGTGACCCGCCAGCAGCGTGAATTCGAACCAGCCGCGCGCGGCCTCCTCCACGCGATACCGCCCGAGGACCGTCGTGACGATCATCGCGCGGCGTAGTACCACGTGATAAAGCTCAGGAACACGAAGCCGATGGCGACGCCGATACACCAGACGTCACCCTTCCAGGCGGCGAGGGCGAGGCCGAGGGCGCCTGACGAGCACGAACCACAGCGCGAGGTGCTCGAGCGTCATCGCGCGTGCGCCATCAGGCGCCGCCCGAGCCACATGAGCATTGGCATATCGCTCTTCGCGGCGTTGCAATGACGACATGCTCCAGTGAGGTTGTTCCAGCCGTCCCCGCCACCGCTGGCTATCGGGACGATATGGTCAATCTCGCCTCCAACGCCGGAACAGTAGGAGCACGGGTCAAGCCTTAGATATGGCGCTGGCTCGTGCCGTCCATACCGCCTCTGGATAGCCAGTATCTTCGGGCGCCTCAGCGGATCTCGGCGTGCTCGATGCTGAGCATCGCGCCGGATTGTTCGGACCCGATTGATGTCGCGCGTCTGCTGGTAACGGCTTTCGCATGGACGACACGCTCCTCGCGGTCGACCGTCGCGCCGTCTCCCGAACTCACCGAGTGGCTTCGTCTCCGCACAAGAAGCACATCGCTTCTCGGTGGGCATTGGTCGCCTTGCGCCGCAGGAGAGGCTACAGTGCCGTCGACGGGCAAATAGGCCAGCGCCTCGCGCTTCCCGCTCGGGAAGACCCTCACCGTCAACATCACGCCGCAGCTAGCGCAGAGTCGCAAGGAGTCTCTCTCCTATCCATTGGGCGATTTGCGGGACGATGGCGTTGCCGAGTCCCCGCAGTCGGTCCACCCGAGCGGGTACCCCATGAGCCACTCGACCCACGTCGGGTTCAAGCTCCCACTGCCCTCGGAATCCTTCAGGGAGGCAGGCAAAGATGCTTGGCGTCCACCCCGCTCCCGACTCCCTGCCCCCGGTGCGCCCTTGTGGTCCCGTGAGTTCGGCGGCGGCCACTTCACCGCCTGCTCGAGTCCCACCTGGCGCTTCTTGCCGTCCGGGGTCATGCCCGTAGGCGACATGCCGCCCTTTGGGGAGTGCCCGCCATTCGGCACGTTCGGCGTCGGCCACAGTCGACGGTTGACCGCTTTCACCATCACGTTGAGGCTTGTGATCGTGTACCGCGGTCCCCCTGGCATGCGCGCCTTCATCGCCATATGGGCCTCGGGACTCTTGTTGTCGTCCTGAGCCACAGGCGTAGGCCACAAGCCAGACTCGGTCTCTACGGTGAGGGGCACCAAGGGCACTCGCGGGAATGCAATCCCATTCCGCGTCGTACCCGCACGCGGCCAGGTCTCCGACCACGTCTCCAAAGCCCCGTCCAAGCAGACCTGGGACGTTCTCCACGAGGATGTAGCGGGGTCGTAGTGCGCGAATGACCCGCGCAAACTCGGGCCAGAGCCAGCGGGCGTCTCGCTGGGCGAGTCCTTTACCGGCGAGGGAGACGGGCTGGCAGGGGAAGCCGCCGCAGACGAGTCCACGCGCTCGAGCCGGTCAAGATCGAGGGCGCGAATGTCTCCATACCGCGCCACAGCCGGCCAGTGCCGAGCCAGGACGCGGCGGCAAAACGGATCGATCTCGACCTGGAAGGCACACTCCCAGCCCGCCCGCTCGGTTCTCGAGGTCGAAGCCGCCGATGCCGGAGAAGAGGGAGCCGAATCGCATGGACTCACGCGCGCCTCATCGCCGGCGATAGCCCCACTCGCCGCGCAGCAGCTTGAGGCCATCGTCGACGAGCTGCGTGCCCCGCGACGCCGTGCAGCCGAAGTCGGCGCCGATGCCGTCCTTGCTATCGGGCGGGCGGCCGACCAGGCCGAGGTAGAGCAGCGCGGCGAGGAGGCGGCGGAAGCGCGGCACGTCGCTCTGGCGGCTGGTCATCGCCCCCGCCCCCGGTTGCACATCCAGCGAATCCATCCGCTCAAGGTCTGGCCCCTGCGCGCGGGCCGCGGCCGTCCAGCGGGCGTACATGGCCGCATCCAGCAGGAGATGCACGCGGCGCCGAGGGGCGCGCGGTGGGGCATCAGATACTTCCGGCGTGCCACCCGCGCGCTCCTCGACCGGGCGGAACGGCAGTTGCTCGAGGGCCTTCTCGGCGGTGAGCTCTCCCCGCCAGCACCCGCTTGACCAGCTCGGCCGCCGCCTTGCTCTGGGCGGGCGTACACGCCGCATGAAACTCGTCGATCCGCTCCCAGTGCCCGCCCTCGGTGCGCTCGTAGCGATCGCCGGGGAAGGTCCAGGTATCGCGATCCCAGGGCGTGCGGCTCCCGTGGCAGGCATCACAGCCGCCGTGCCACTCGAGCAGCTGGCCGCAGATCGGGCAGGCGAAGGGGCACTTGACGGCGAGCGTAAACCGCTCTCTCCCTCCCGGCGCCACACATAGCGCGGCCATAGCCCGGTGTCCTTGCAGCGTCCCGACATGAGGCGCGGCGCCCCACACGCGCAGAGATCCTCGGGCCGGGGCTGCCGCTTCTCCTCGTTCGTCTCGCCGGATGGCAGCGTCTCGTCGCTATCGCGCGCCATAAGGGCACTCCTACCGATAGTTTCCGTCATGGACTTTGACGCAGTTCTCGGTCCCGTTCTTCCCATTGCTCAGCAGCCAATCGAAGTCGGGCCGGAAGCCTTCGTGGCTCTGGACCGGTGTCGTGCGTCCCGAGAGGAACGCGCTGCGGTGGTAACGCTGGAAGGTTTCTTCCCACCACGCCCGATCTGGAAACTGGCGCAGCAGCTTCCGGGCGCTGGTCCGGCGCTTCTCGGACAACGACCGCACCGTCGGCACGTTGTCGGGGGTGAGGGTGTTGTACAGGTGCGTCAGGGCTTCCGGGTGGGCCAAGGGGCGATGGACCAATCCGCCACCACCTCGTCCGCAGGACGAGAAGGACGTGGGGTAGTAGTAGTTCCTTTCCCTTCCGATCCGATCCCTTCCGATCCGATCCGATCGGTGTCGAGCGCTCGACGAGTACTCGACGAGTCCTCGTACATCGGTAATTTTGAAGGGATTTTCCGGTCAATGCGCTGGTGGTCGTGCCACGAGGGGAAATCGGCGTACCGCAGGGTCCCGACGCCGTACAGCCGGATGAGTCCGACGCGCGCGAGCCGCACCAAGGCCGCCTCGATGGCCGGCAAGGGCACCTTCGGCTGATAGGCGAAGATGAGGCTCCGGAGCTGCGCGGCATCACACACCAGGCGGCCCTCGTCGTCCGCTTCGAGGATCATCCCGACCCAGAGCCGGTACTCCCGATCCGACAGCGGTCCCACCTTGCGATGCTGGCGATGCTCGGGCTTGAGCGTGCGGATTCTGGGCGGCATCGTGGTGTTCTCCCCAGTTCCCGGATTCCCTTGCGAGGACGGTCCTGCTATCGGGATCAGTGCGCACACTGGTGTCAGTGCGACTGTGATCTTCATTGGCTGATCTGATTGAGTTGGTCCTGCGCGTTCCCATGCATCGCCTGCCAGACCTCGGCCGTGCATACGACGAGCATCGGGGTGGCGCGCCCCTTGCCAGCGCGCAACTTCACGCACACCACGCCCGCCTTCTGCTTGGGCAGCGCCTCGCGGGCCACCTCCTCGGCCAGCGCGCTGAGGGCCGCCAAGGAGAGCACCTTGACCAGCTTGCATTGCCCCAGCGCCGTCGCCGTCTCGAAGTCGAGGCGCTCCCCGGAGTTGGCCCAGTGGCGCGTGCCGCCAAAGAGCGCGGCGGCCTGGCGTTCGAACTTCTTCCACTGAGGATCGGCCATCACCGCGGCGCTGGTGCCCACACAAAGAACAGGGCGAGCAGATAGCACGCGGTCAGCGCCGCCGTGACGATCACGCGCTCGATCATCGGGATGGGTTAGTCGGGGACGCACTCCCGGCTGGTGGTGTTGGCGAACACGAAGCCCGTCGGGCACACACAGGATCGGCGGCGGCGGCGGCGCGTTGAACAGGACGGGCTCGATATCGACCACGTTGGCCGCGACCACGGAGTTCTCCAGGACCGAGCCGGTGTGGACGTGGATCACCGCGGCCGCACTCACCACCAGCACATCAATCAGGGTGACGTTGTTGCCGATCTGCAATTGCCCCTGCGGCTGGGCGGTCGCGGCGTCGAGGTGCTGGACGAGACTGTCCGCGCCGATGTTGACCTCGCCCTTGATGAGCAGCCGGGTCCGGGGCCCGCTGGTGGCGCCACTCAGGGTCGCGCGATCCAGCATCCGCAGCTCGCGGATGAAGTAGAGGCCCGACTCGAGGTTCAGGGTCGATTCCAGCCCCAGGCGCACGAGTCCATAGCAGCCCGGCGGCAGGCTCTCGGTCTGCCCGGCGGGCACGTTGACGAGGAGCGCCGAGTTGACGCACGGATCGACCACCGGCGGCGTGAACGTGAACTGCTTGCACTCGTTCGGCGCGTTCGTGAAGGTCGCCGAGAACGGTGGTGCAGACGCCAGAGCCTCGATGACATCCGCGACGCAGGTCTCGACCACGGCGCCCGTCCCCAGAAACAGGCGGTCGGCGATCACCGTCCCCGCGATCTTGACGTGCGAGCCGATCTTGGCGAGCGCGTTGTCCTGGGTCAGCAGCGCGTTGCCCGTCAAGGTGAACGGGCTGTTCGGCGGCCGGTTCTCGAACGACAACCCCGTCCGGGCGATCACGGAGAACTCGCCCGGCGGGCAGCCGGGGATGGGGAACGCGGCGCCGACGGGACTGGCGGCCGCGGCGACGAGCAGCGCGCCACCGAACAGCATGGCCAGGGGTCGTTTCATGGTGGTGATCTTCATGGCGTCCTCCACGACAACGGGGAGTAGTCGGACACGCGCGTGAGGCGCAGGAGGCCACCCGCGCATAGCGCCAGCAGCGCCGCGAGACAGAGCAGCGACCAGAGCGACGGGCGCCTCATCGGCACCTCGGGCGGAGATTATTTACAGGGGCCAGAAGCCGATAACCTTGGCGCGGCAAGTCCGCGAAAGTATTACCCGATTGCCGGCCAAGACAAGACACCTGCTTACGCGCCCGGTCCATAAAATCAATCACTTAGCGGGAGGGGGTCCGGGATGCCAATAACTTTGAAAGTAATTTCCTGCCGGCGTTCCATCGCCGCGAGGCCCTGTTCCATCGCCGTATCGGTCACCCGGGTATAGGCCATAGTCGTCTCGATGGAGGCATGGCCGAGGATGCGCTGGATAAGCCGCACATCCATGCCCTGCTCAAACAGGTACGTCGCACACGAATGTCGAAACCGATGCGGCACACAGTCGGGCACCGCGGCCTGGGCGCCCCACGCCGCCGTGATGTACTCGATGCGCCGCACGCGCAAGGCATCGCCCTTGTGTTCCAGCACGCGCCCGCCCTCGAGCACGCGGCGCTGTAGCTCCTCCCACGACCCAGGTCCGCAAGATCGCGTCGAGCTCCTGGAGGACGGGGACGATGCGTTCCTTGTTGCCCTTGCCGACCACGCGCAGGGCTCCCACGTTGCGTCGGCGAGGTGAGCCGCACGTTCTTCCAGCGGAGGGCGGCGACCTCGCTCACCCGGAGGCCCGCGTAATAGAGCAGGCCGCGCAAGGCGGTTTCCATGGGCGACAGCGTGAGCGCGAGGAGCCGCTCGCGCTCCTCGAGCGTGAACGGGCGGGGCGCGCGCTTGGGTCGCCGGGGGCGCGGGGCCTCGATCATCGGGTTCTCGGGCAGGAGCTTGCGCCGCAGGCACCACTTGGCGAACTCGTTGAGGGCGGATCGCCGGCGGAGGAGCGTCTCAATCGCCATCCCTTTGTCGGCCTGCTTGTGGAAGAAGAGCCGCACGGCGTCGCGCGTGAACGCCACGATCTTGTTGGCGGACTCCGCGATGACGACCGCCTCGAAGGCCTTGAGATCGCCCGCGTAGGCCTTCACGGTGCCCGTGGCCCGCTGCTCCACCTTCTCCAGGTCCTCGAGAAACTCCCCGATGGCTTGGGACAATCGCATATGGCGCGCACCTCGGCGACAGGATGACCCCTTGGTGGGGGCGATAATGCGCGGAGTCGCCAGGAGGGTCAACCCTGACCCGAAACGCGCCGAGGGCCGCGGACGCGCGCACAACGCGGGCCGGCCGCTCGCGCGCGGCGAGATACTGCCGCACGTCCTCCTCGGAGCACCCGTATGCTCCGGCCGAACTTGAACGTGCGGAGCTCCCCACGCGCCACGAGCTTGCGCCAAAGGACTCGCTGAGCGCGGTCAGCGCGCCGATTTCCTTCAGCGTGAGATATTTGTCCACTGCTTACGCCTCCCGTGGCGCGAACGTCTCGATATAGGCCAGCGCGCGCTGGGTCGTGGGCGCGATGCTCGCCGCGGATGAACGGGTCGCCCTCCACCCACGTTTTGACCTCCTCCTCGCTCAGCGCCTCGGGCTCCTGGCGCGGGGTATTTCAGCTCGGGCTTCTCGCGCGGCGAGATGTACCGCGGCGGCGCATACCGCTCCCAGCGCGCCGCCCACTCCTCGGGCGTCTGGCGCGGCCGCGGCTCATGCCCGAACGCGCTGGGCGTCCAGGGCTGCATCGCGGCGTCCAGCTCGAGAAAGCGCACGTGCGCGTCGAGGCACCGCAGGATGCGGCCGCGTTTCTCCGTGAGTCCCTTCCCGATCACGCGCGACTTCACCCCCGCCAGCCCCTTGAGGTGCGCGTATAAGTCGTTCAGCTTCTCAATGGACGCGGACCGGGGATCGCCGCCGACGTACTGCTCCCATAGATCCGCGCGCACGTTGGCCTTGTACTTCAATTTGTCCGCGCACGCCTTGACCTTGGCGAGCAGGACGGACCGCTCGAGCTCCTCGTTCAGCGTGCCGTCGGCGCTGTCCTCGATCGCCGCCGACGTCTCGGTCATGCGCTCGGCCGACTCCAGCACCTCGCCCGTCTCGTAATCGATCTTGGCGGGCTGCGCGTCGGGGATGCTGCCCACCTCCGTCTCGTCCAGCATGCCGAGGCCGCAGATGGAGAGCGTCACGCGGCGCTTGGCCTTCGTCTCGGCCTTCATAAAAGAATTTGCCCGAGCCTCGCCCTTGAGATTCTCGATCGGTACGGCGCCGATGGAGCTGTCCACGCGCCCCTGTGCATCGCGGGCGTAGGCCGTCACCACATAGATGCCCTCGACCGTCTCGCGCTCGAGCTTCTCGATGCTGACGCCATGAATCTTGCGGAGCTGGTCGGTGGCATCCCGCTTGGCGTACAGCACGAGCTTCCCGCTGAGGTGCAGATAATCGAAGGGGCGTGTGAGCGGGTTGAATCCCGACACTCTTGCAAATGGCGTTGTAGAAATTGAGGCGATCGCGCGCGCTCAGCTTGGACAAGTCGCCGCCGACCACCACCTGCTCGATCACGCCGTCGAGACCCTTGCGTGGCCATCTCCGTGCTCATGCGTGTTCCTCCGCGTCGTCGGCCTCGTCCTCGAGGAACGCGTTAATCACGTCCTGGATGCGTTGGGCGAGCCGCTGCGCGCGGGCGATGTCGACGGCGCCCTTGAGTTCCTTCCGCGCGCTCGAGGACCTGGTCGGCCAAGTCGAGGCAGGCGGGGTCGACGGGGGTCACAGCGGGATCTCCGACTTCTCTTGCGCACGCGCCGGGGTCGAACCAGCTCCTCAATCATCTCGACCTGCTTGAGGGCAATGGCAATCAGCGCCTGCACGACCAGGAGTTCGTCCTCCTGAGCGGCGCGCCGCAACGCAATCAGGGCTGCGTCTTTTGGCGAGGACTTTCCGTTCAGCATGTGGTCTCCTTGGGGTAGGCTCGCGCCGGGCTGCGGCGCCTTGGGCGCGCGGGCGAGCCGGTGGCGGCCCACGCCGGCCCACTCGGCCAGGCGCCCGTTTTCATCGCCGCTGGCCCAACTAGGCATCGAGCTGCGCCAGCAGGGCGCGCGTCCGGCCGATCAGGGACGCGGGAACCGGGTCCACAATGTCGGCGCCCTTCTTCGCGTACTCGCGAAGGAGGTCAGTCAGCGCAGCGTGTTCGTCGAGCAGGCGCCACAGATCCCCGCGAACGCGGTGCGCTCTGTGGCAGGCAGGGCGCCATATTCGTTCGCGACGCGCCGGAGTCGGGCGGTGGCCATCATCGCGTCCCTGCCCGCCGATACCACTGCGAGTAGCACGCGTGGCACATCCCGCGGGCGCAGTAGGGGCGCTCGGGATGGCAGGGGCGGCGGGCCATGCCGTGGGCTGCCCCGCGTCGGTCGCTTGCCTCGCGGCGGCCGGCCGCAGCCGCGCCTGGCTCCGCGCATGGTGGTTGCGCCACTCCGCGCGCGTCATGGCCGTTCCTCGCGGCGGGTGGCCTTCATCCTGGCCACGTACGGCCTATTCTGGCGCGGCGGAATCTTCATCGTGTGCGGCTTCACGGCGCCGCGCTGGAGCAGCAGCGCGCCGGGATGATGCGCAGGAGCGTGCC
>ERZ1370068.6577-contig-5550_pt1 | contig 57928 bp, 64 predicted proteins | sample MGYA00561227_ERZ1370068 | MGnify/ENA primary metagenome ERZ1370068 (study PRJEB38410, sample SAMEA6850437) | metagenome | study: Metagenomic assessment of the ecological functions of the soil: analysis of the soil microbiota associated with the... | reverse complement strand
CGTTACGTATTGCCAAGAGGACGCCCAATCCGTTGACGAAATCTACGGCTGCTGCCGCCATTACAGGCCAGGGCAGACCGGCGTCGGGCAATCAGGCGGTGGAAGCGCTCGGTCACCAGATGCGCCAGGCCCTGATAGTGCCGCCGCCCCCATGCCGCGTGTCCAGCCGCCCACGCGAAGGGATGGCCCGACAGCCGCCAGATGAACGCGGGAGCATAGCAGCGCGCCTGCGGTTTGCGATCGCAGCCGCGATGGCTTACGGCGATGAAGCGACGCGCCGCTGACGGGCGACGCTCGAACGCGCGGATCGCGAGCGGCGCGCAGCAGGAAGCCGCTGGGCCTGGCGAGGCTTACTGAGCAACCTCATCGCGCTCCGCGCGCGCGAGCTCATCGCGTCTGAAGTGGTAAAACGCGCTTACCGTCGCCAGCAGGAAGAATCGGCGGATCGTCGCGCTCGCCTCACCTTTCGAGCGGGTCGTCGTGCGCTTTCGACACGGCGCCCGGCTTCTACTTCTGCCTGGCCTACTTGCTTAAGATCGGCGCTGGGCGACGCCGCGCAGTCGCCGTCCGCTCGTGCGGCTGCCGGGGCGAGGATTGCCGGCAGGGCGCGCGCGGATGACACGTTTACGCCCACGGCCTGGCGCTCGGCTCATGCGCGTTGAACGCGCGCGTCGGCGACGGCGCCGTGCAGACCGTCTGGCTCGACGCGACGCAGCCGAGCGCGCCGTTCTCCTCGTGGCGGCATGCCGCCGCCGACCGCTGGCCGCCGCATGAGATCGCCCGCCAGTATCTCGCGCTCGGGCTCACGCACATCGTTGCCCAGGGGGCTCTGATCACGCATCCTCTTCTCGTGCTCGGCATCTTTCTCCCTGAGCGCGCGGTGGCGGCCGGTGCTGCTGCAGGTGACCACCTTCACCCTCGCGCACCCGATCACGCTCTGGCCTGACGATGGCCGGGCTGGCGTCGCTGCCGGCGCGGGTCGTCGAGCCGAGGATCGCGCTGTCGATCGCCTATGTCGCGATCGAGAACCTCGTGACCAGCGACCTCAAGCCGTGGCGGCTGGCGCTCGTCTTTTCGTTCGGCCTGCTGCACGGCATGGGGTTCGCGCAGGCGTCCTGCGCGACCTCGGGCTGCCGCTCGTCGCGGTTTCTGACGGCCCTCGTCACCTTCAACGCTCGGCGTCGAGGCAGGCCAGCTGTCGGTGATCGCCGATCGCGCTCGTCTGTCGTCTGGTACTGGCGGCGCGCGATCGGCTGGTCCCTACCGAAGCGATCGATGCCGTCGTCCAGCCCGCGTCGGTCGCGATCGCGCTGGACCGGCTCATTGGACCGCCCAGCGGATCGCGGGCGGTTGCTGGTTGCTCGTTGCCCGTTGCTAGCCGCTGGTTGCTAGAGCAATTCCTGTTGGGATGCAGTGTCCGCCTTCAGGCGACTGCCCACGGTCCGGCTGAAGCCGGACACCAGTACAGATGAAAACGGTCAAGGCGCCAGGACAGCTAGCAACCAGCAACGAGAACGAGCCCTACGCCTGCGTCGGCGCCGGTCCGCGCTTCATCAGGATCTTCAACCGCGCTCGCGAACGTGTCGACCTCGCCGAGCGTCGTGTAGACGTTCGGCGTGACGCGCAGCCCCTGATAGTCGTCGCGCTTGATCGCCGCGGTGATGATCCGGTAACTTCGTCCACAGGAAGTCGTAGGCCTTGCGGCGCGTCGACGCGCTCGAGGCTGACGTTGAACAGCCCCCAGGCCTGATTCGGCTCGCGGCTGTTGAGGATCTTCACGCCCGGCAGCTTCTCGACCCGCTTCGCCCAGCGATCGTTCAGGTAGCGCAGCCGCGCCGCCTTGCGCTCGGTGCCGATCGCCTGGTGGAACGGCGAGCGCCTCGGCCGATCGCGTTGTGGTTCGCGGCCGGATGCGTCCCGACCTCCTCGAACTTGCGGATGTTGTCGTGCCTGCTCGCGGCGCCGGCGTGCAGCGGCCAGAGCTTGCGCGATCGTTCTCGCGGCGCACGTAGAGGAAGCCGGTGCCGATCGGCGCGAGCAGCCACTTGTGCAGGCTGAGCAGCCGTAGTAGTCGCACTCGAGGTCGCGACAGCTTGAACGGGAAGTGCGCGAACGGCGTGCGCGCCGTCGACGATCGTCTGGATGCCGCGCGCGCGCGCCATCCGCGCAGATCTCGCTGCACCGGGAAGAGCTGGCCCGTCAGGTTGGTGATGTGGCAGAAGTGGATGCACCTTCGTCTGCGGCGTGATCGCGCGCGTCGATGCGATCGGTCGAGCTCGTCAGCGTTGGTCGTCGGCACCGGGAACGAGATCTTCGTGACCATGATCTTGTCGCGGCGCACGCGCTGATCCCAGGTGTCGAGCATGCGCCCGTAGTCCTGGTCGGTCGTGACGACCTCGTCGCCCGGCTGCAGGTCGATGCCGAGCTGCGCGATCTGCAGCGCCTCGCTGGCGTTGCGCGTGATGCGCGAGCTCCTCGGGATCGCAGCCGACCTCCGCCGCGAGGCTGCGCCTGACGGTCTCGATGTTCGGCTCGCATCTGGTTCCACATGTAGTGGATCGGGCGCCTGGTTCGAGATGTCGAGATAGCGCTTCAGCGCCTCGTGCACGACGCGCGGGCTGGGGCAGGTGTAGCCGTTGTTCAAGTTGATGATCGTGCGGTCGAGCGTGAAGGCCTGCTGGATTTCGCGCCAGTAGCGTTTCGTCCGCCGCCAGCTCGGCACGGCGTCGATCGGCGACCGCCGCGGTGGCGGATGCGATCCGGCCACAGCCAGTCGGTGTTCAGCGCCGCCACGCCCAGCCAGCCCGGCTCTGCACCACCTGTCGCAGAAAGTCGTCGAGCGTTCATCTCCGCCTCCCCAGCTCCTTGCCGCTAGCCCCAGCCCCCGCCCCGGTATTATTCACCCACACGGCGGCTGTCACCGCGCAGATTTCTTGAGGCGTCGTGGCGGCCCATCGAGGCTACTTCTGCGCCCCCGCCATCTTGAACAGCACCGTGCCGAGCGCGGCGTAGTCGAGATCGCCGCCGCCCGACGCGACCAGCGCGTTGACGCAGCTGCGTCGACGACGGCGTTCGCCGGCATCGCGACGCCGTTGGCGGCCGCCGCTTCGTTCGCCAGCCGCAGATCCTTCTGATACAGCTTCGTGCGGAATCCCGGCTTGTAGTTGTCGATCAGCATCCGCTCGCCGTGCACTTCGAGCACGCGGCTCGCCGCGAAGCCGCCGAGCAGCGCCTGCCGCACCTGCGCCGCGTCGACGCCGGCCTTCTTCGCGAGCGCGAACGCTTCGCTGACGCCGGCGAGCGCGCCGCCGATCGCGATCTGGTTGCAGACCTTGCAGATCTGCCCGGCGCCCGACTCGGCCGATGTGGACGATCCGCTCCGGGTTGCCCATCGCCTCGAGGATCGGCCGCACGCGCGTCGAACGCCGCCTCGTCGCCGCCGACCATGATCGACAGCGTCGCGTTGATCGCGCCGATCTCGCCGCCGCTGACCGGCGCGTCGAGCATCGACGCCGCCCTTTCGCGCGACCAGCGCCGGCGAGCCGCTCGCGTGGCGACCGGCGAGATGCTGCTCATGTCGATGACGACGGCGCCGGTCTGAATCGCGGCGAGCACGCCGTCCGGCCCGTCGAGCACGCGCTCGACGTCCGGCGTGTCGGGCAGCATCGTGATGACGACGGTCGACTGCCGCGCGACCTCGGCCGGCGACGCCGCGGCCGTGGCGCCGGCGGCCGACGAGCTCGTCCACCGGCGCCGCGGCTGCGGTTGTGAACGACCAGGCGGATGACCAGCGGCCACGGGAGATGTTTGGCCATGGGCTTGCCCACTGACGCCGAGGCCGATGAATCCAATCTGTTCTGGCACGCCGAGTCCTTTCAGCGGTCGCTTCGTAAGGGCTCCTCGAGATCCCGGTACTAATCCTAATGCGAGGACGATCATATTCTCTGCCTTCGTGCTTGTCGTGTGTTCATCGCTGTATCTGTGATCCTGTGAATCTCACTGACAAAGTCGCGCTGATCACCGGCGGCAAGCGCATCGGTCGTCGTCGTCGCCGCGCGAGCTGCGCGGCGCGCGGCGTCGACGTCGCGCTCAGCTACGCGCGCTCGCAGGCCGAGGCCGAGCGAGGCGGCCGACGCGTGCGCGCGGCCGGGCGGCGCGCGCGCGGCGTTCAGGCCGATCTCTCGCAGCCCGACGCGTGCGCGCGCGCTGGTCGCAGTCGGTCGTCGACGCCTTCGGCCGCCTCGACATCCTCGATCAACATGGCGTCGGTCTACGCGCAGCAGCCGTTCGACGACGCTGACCGCCGCCGACTGGAACGCGCGTCGTCGACGTCGATCTGCGCGCGGCGTTTCTCTGCGCGCACGCGGCCGCGCCGCACATGCGGCGCGCAGGGCGGCGGCCGCATCATCAACTTCAGCGACTGGATCGCGAAGAGCGGCCGGCCGCGCTATCACGGCTACCTGCCGTACTACGTCGCGAAGGCCGGGCGTCATCGCGCTGACCGAAGCGCTCGCGCTGGAGCTCGCCGCCGACAACATCCTCGTCAACGCGATCGCGCCGGGCCCGATCCTCGCGCCGCCGGGCACGACCGACGAGGAGCTGAAGGCGGTCGAGGACGCGACGCCGCTCGGCCGCTGGGGCGGCGAGATCGAGATCGCGAAGGCCGTGCTCGCGCTGCTCGACAGCGACTTCATCACCGGCGAAACCGATCCGCGTCGACGGCGGACGGCACGTGAAATAGCGCAGGTCAGGCAGGTAGCGAGCAGGTCAGGCGGTAATGCAGCAGCGTCTGCAGCCTGCCGACCTGCCTGCCAGCCTGCCAGACTCGGCACGCCGAACAGCGCTTCATCGACTGCGAGCGCGCCGGTCAGCTCCTTGCGGTCGCGCGCGAAGCAGAAGCGGACGTAGCCCTCGCCGTTCGCGCCGAAGTCGACGCCGGGCACGCAGCCGATGCGGCCGTTCTTGATCAGATACTCGGTCATCCGCCACGACAGCGATCGCATGCCGCTCGCCTGGCCGCTCGCCGGCCGCGTCCACGCCGGATCGATCCGCAGGAACGCGTAGAACGCGCCCGGCCGGCGGCTTGCCCGCGAAGACGTCGCCCGCCGAGCTCGCGCGATGCCGCGATAGAACAGATCGCGCCGCGCGCGCAGCTCGGTGCGGAACGTCCTCGATGCAGTCCTGCGGCCCTTCGAGCGCGCCGATGCCGCCGAACTGCACGACCGACGCGATGTTGCTCGCGGTGTAGAACAGCATCTTCTTCGCGCGATCGCGGATCGCCGGATCCTTGATCGCGACGTAGCCGAGCCGCAGGCCGGTCATCGCGTACGACTTGCTGAACGTGTAGAGCGGAATCGTCCGCTCGTACATGCCCGGCAGCGACGCGATGCTGACGTGCTCGCCGTCGAACACGACGTCCTCGTACGCTTCGTCGGAGATCACCCACAGGTCGTGCTCGCGCGCGATCGCGGCGAGCCGCTCGAGATCGCGCGCGCGTCAGCACGCCGCCGGTCGGGTTGCTCGGCGAGTTGAGATAGAGCGACGCGCGTCTTCGGCGTGATCTTCGACTCGAGCTCGTCGAGGTCGTAGCGCCAGCCGCGCGACTCGTGCAGCGGGCACGCCGACCGGGACGCCGCGCGCCGCGAGGATGTTGCCGGCCGCCGGCGGCCATTCCGGATCCGGAACGAGCACCTCGTCGCCAGGCTCGAGCAGCGCCCGGCAGATGATGTACAGGCCGTGGATGCCGCCGTTGGTGACCAGCACGTCGTCGGCGTCGTCGACCGGGATGCGGTTCTTGTCGCGCAGCTTCGCGGCGATCAGCTCGCGCAGCCGCGGCACGCCGGTCGTCTGCAGGTAGTGCGTCTTGTTCTCGGCGATCGCGCGCGTCATCGCCGCCTTCACGGTGTCGGGCGCGTCGAAGCTGACGTCGCCCTGATCGAGGCGGAACGGATCCGCGACGGAATACATCATGTCGCGGATGCGGATGATGCCGGAGAACGGAACGCTGTCGAGGTAGGAGCCATCGTGTCCAGCGTAGCGGATCGACTCGGAGAGCGGAGACCGTTTGCTCTGCGATTCGCGCCTCAGCGGCACGGCATACGCGAAGTAGTCCGCGACGTCCTTCGCGACCAGGCCGATCGCGTTCTCGAGCATCTCGCCCGATCCGAAATGATTGCCGGTGAAGATGCTGATGACGATCGTCTTGCCCGGCGCCTCGAGCACGCCGACGTCGTCGCCGACGTAGGGCAGGAAGTCGCCGGTCTTGTGCGGGATGCGTGTAGCCGGTGACGTAGCGCGGGATGCGCGTGCGATAGAGCTGGCCGCGCATGATCTGCAGCATCAGGTCGGACGAGGTCTTGTCGACCAGCGTGCCGCGCTCCATCATCTCGAGCAGCCGTCCCATCTCGCGCGGCGTCGACAGGCCGAACGGATGCTTGCCGTCGCGGTAGAACTGCTTCGGTCGACGCCGCGGCGCGCAGCGCCGCGAACCACTGCGACGGCACGTTCATCGCGCGCGTCTTGCGTCAGGCCGAGCGCGTCCATGCGCGCGTTCACCGCCTCGGGCCCGCCGACCATCCGGTACAGCACTTCGGTCGCGGTGTTGTCCGACACGATGATCATCATCGTGATGAGATCCTTGACGGTCATCACGGCGCCCGGATCGAGCCGCTGGATCGTGCCGGTGCCCGGCTGCGAGTCGGCCTGCAGCGAACGTGTACTTGTCGGTGAGCTTGAACTTGCCGGCCTTGATCTGCTCGAGCACCTCGACCATCAGCGGGATCTTGATCGTGCTCATCGTCTCCATCTGACGATCGGCGTCGATCGCGATCTCCTCGCCGGTCTCGAGCGACTTCACGTAGATGCCCCACGTCGCGTTGACGCTCGCGCGTCGTCCGCTCGATCGACGCCTGCGAGCCGCTGCAGCGGCGTCTGCGCGGCGGTCGACGTGCGTTGCGACCGCGAGCGTGCAGCGACGCCAGCAGCCACCCAGCGGCCATGCGCTAGCTGCATCGCTGCTTCATGCCGTGACTCCGACTTTCTCGAGGATGCTCGCGAGGACGTGCTGCGCGCGCGTCGATCGGCAGATTGCTGATGTAGAAATGCCGCGCGCCGGCGTCCATCAGCGTGCGGATCGTGCGCGCGCAGACGTCCTCGGCGGTCGCGCCCGGCCGCGAACTCGCGCGTCAGCCCGTCGACCGGCACCGGCAGAAAGCCGTTCAGCGCGCCGAGCGTCCGCGGGTTGGCGCTGCGGTAGAAGAAGACGCCGAACATGCCCGGCAGCGTCAGGCCGCGCGCGCTCGGCGGCGCGCGACGAACGCGCGACACCTGCTCGACGTGATGGTGGCTGACGATCTGCGTCAGGTAGAACTCGGCGTGAAAGTCCGGCGCGGCAGGTAATCCGACCTGCCGCTCGGGATCGGCGTGCGGGTTCGCCCATCCGCCGAGCGTCAGCGCGTGATCGCGCTGCCGCAGCATCTGCCGCAGCTGCCACGCGTGCTCGACCGAGCGCGGCGCGCCGACGGCCTTGTCGCCGCCGAGCACGACCAGCGCCGGGAAGCCGTTCTGGTGCGCGCGCTCCGCGTACGACAGGCAGTACTCGAGCGAGTGCTTCGACGTCAGGAACGGCACGATGCGCTCGCGCGGCACGTCGTTGCCGAGGTTGATGACGAGATGGCGGAGGTTGTCTTCTTCCGGCGCGCCGACGGCGCTGTCGGTGAGGAAGACGAACGTGCCCTGCCGCGTCAGCCGCTGGACCGCGTGATAGGTGTCGATCCACGCGTCCATGCCCTCGCGCCGTGGCGAGCTCGGCGCGCGGCGGACGCGAACTCGGCGGCGAACACCGACGCGCCGGAGCGAGGGCGGACAGCAGATCCATGCGAGAAGTGCGTCGATGTGATAGGTCGTCGATTGAGTCGCTGAATCGCAGTCACGCACTTCGAACTCAGTCGCCGATCCTAGCGGTCTTCGAGAACTTCGTCGATGAGGAAAAGATCCGTGAGCAGCGCGCGCAGGTGGATCGACGCGTTGAGGTTGTCGACCATCTGCGAGCTGATCGCGGGCTGCGCGAGGACGAGCTGAATCGCGGCCTGCGCGTCTCGCGCGTCGCGGTCGATGACGGCGATGAACGCGTCGATACGGCGCGGTCGGCTCGAGCCCGCGTCGTTCGACGAGCGCGATCGATGACGTCGCCGAGGCCGTCGAGCGCGGCGTCGCACCGCTTGCAGGTATTCGCGCGCCTGGCGGCCGGTGTCGTTGTCCGTGATCCGAGGAGAGACCCTGGGAGGCGTACGCGAGCATGAACTCGTACGCCTCCTCGATGGTGTCGATGCGCGCGTCGAGCTCGGCTGGACCGTGTCCGCCTCGGCTCACGCGGTCTCGCCGGCTCCGCGCGGCTTCGCGGCGTCGCGCCCGCGCTCGCGACCGGCCAGCGGCTCGGCTCGTGGTGCTCGAGATACTGCCGCCGCGTGATCCAGCCGAGGATCATCGACTTCGTGATCCACCACTTCTCGGGCCGGACCGCGAAGTAGACGTGCGCGATGACGAGGCCGACGAGGCCGACGCCGGCCAGGCCGTGCGTCACGTAGGTGATGCCCCACGTCGCGTCGCTCGAAGCAGATACGGATTGCGCGTGACAGAGCGGCGTCGCGCACGCGGCATCATCATGAACATGCCGGTGCGCGACGACGCCGAGCCCGGCGAACGACGATCGCGAGGTGATAGAGGCGGTTGCCGAGCGGATACTTGCCCGGCTTCGGGCCCGGCACGTCGTGACCGAACTCGCGCAGCATCTCGGCCTTCAGCTCCGGGATGTCCTTCGGGCCGACCCAGATCGACCAGAAGTCCAGCCAGAACGTCGCGTGGACGATGTGGAACAGGATCGACGCGGTCAGCACGAGCCCGGCGATCCAGTGCCACTGCACCCACGCGAACTTGACCCCGACGATCGGCAGGAACGCCGTGAAGAGCAGCACGAACATCGACGCCGCCATCACCCAGTGGAACAGGCGCGCCGACGAGCGTGTGCCGCTCGATCTTCGGCGGCAGGTTCTTGTACTGCGCGCTTCGAGCGCGTCGGTCTCAGCCGGCCGTCCGCTTGCGGTGCGCCGAGAACAGCATGTAGCTCGCGTGCGCGACGAAGAACAGCACGCCCGCGAACAGCGACGCCCAGAACAGACTCCACGAGACGTGCGTGAGAACCCACTCGCCCCACGGACTCGCGTCCCCACGTTAAGAGGTCCATGTCCGCCCTCCGACCCTCGGATCGCCCGCTTCACCAGGTTCCGCATCAGCGGCACCTTGTAGCCGTTGTGCCGCAGCGGTCTGCGCGCCCTCGACCGCCATCTCGCCGGCCATGTCCGCCGTCTCTTCGTTGCGCGGCTTGCCGACGATCGCCGCCTCGACCGCTCGTCAGCCGCCGCGGCGTCGCCGCGACCGCGTTGACGACGAGCGCGCGATCTGCTCGATGTTGTCGCCGTTGAGACTTGATCGCCGACGCGACGTTGACGAGCGGGAAGTCCCACACCTGACGGTCGCGCACCTTCTCGAAGTAGAACTGCGCGCCGGCCATCGTCGCCGGGATGCGGATCGCCGTCAGCAGCTCGCCCGGCTGCGAGCACGTTCATGCGCGTGATGTCGATGCCGGGGCCGATGCAGTAGTCCTCGGCGTTGACGACGCGCTCGCCGCTCGGTCCGCGGATGACCATCTGCGCGTCGAGCGCGACGAGCGCCGGCGCGGTGTCCGACGGGTTGACCGCGACGCAGCGGTCGGCGTCGAAGATCGCGTGCTCGCGGTTGACCGCCGTCGGCGTGTCGGCGTAGCAGATGTTGCCGCCGGCGCGGTAGCAGGTCCAGCCGCCGCGGTAGTACCAGCAGCGCGTGTCCTGCGACACGTTGCCGCCGATGCGTCCCCTGGTTGCGGATCTGCGGCGAGGCGACGAGCTCCGCCGCCTCCATCAGCAGGCTGAACTTCTCGCTGCACCACCGGATGCTTGCACGACCTCGGTGAGCGGCGTCATCGCGCCGATCTCGAGGCCGCCGTTCGGCTTCCTTGATGCCCGTGCAGCTCCTTGATCTGGCTCGAGGTCGACGACCACCTTCGGCTCGCTTGAGGCGATCCTTCAGCCAGTCCATGCTGTCGAGGCCGCCGGCCAGCACCAGCGCGTCGGCGCCGTGCTGGTCGAGCAGCCTGATCGCATCGTCGATCGATCGCCGGCTGGTAGAGCTCGAACACCGGCATGACGTCGCGAATCACGGCCATATGCATGTCCTCTCAGTTGCAGATTGCAGATGCTGATTGCAGATCAATCTGCAATCCGCAGTCTGCAATCTGCAATCTCGCTAGATGTGCGCCGTCAACGCTTCGTGCGTCCGTTTCCGCCGTTCTCGAGCGCGTTCAGAATGATGTCGGGCGTCACCGGCGACGCGCGGAAGATCTCGTCGCCGAGCGCGTCCGCGATCGCGTTCATGATCGCGCCGTAGGCCGCGCCGACCGGCGGCTCGCCGACGCCGCGGATGCCGGTCGGCGTTTCCGGATCCGGAAGGTTCGACCGCGTCGCCCGTGAAGTTGCGCGGCGCGTCGAGAATCGTCGGCGGCTTGTTCTGGTAGAAGCGGCGCGCCAGCGCGACGCCGTAGTGCTGGTCGTAGGCCCAGCGCTGCGTCATGCGCGTGGCCGAGGCCGAGCATCGATCCGCCGAACAGCTGGCCGCTTCGAGGCTGCGCGGGTTGAGGACGGTGCCGACGTCGCCGATCGCGGTGTAGTCGAGCACGTGGTACGACGCCGGTCTCGATGTCGACTTCGACTTCCGCGAAGCCGACGACGTAGCGACTGCGACTGGCCGTCGCGCGGATACGCGTCCTTGCGCGACCGCCATCAGGCCCTGGCCGGCGAGCGCCGTCGCCGACGTCTTCGTGAAGGCGTTGATGTCCTCCGGCAGCTCGTGGCCGTCGAACTTGCCGCCGCAGCTCGATCGCCTTCTGCGCCGCCTGCGCGAACGTCATGCTGCCGCCGGGCCCGGAGACGCTTGCCGTCCGGCGACCTTGTAGGCGTCCGGGTTGCCGCCGTGCGCCTTCGCCGCGATCTCCTGCAGCTTCTTGATCGCGTCGGTCGCCGCCGCGTGCGCCGCGCGCGTCATCGCGTGCGCCGTCTGGCTGCCGGCCGAGACGCAGGTCCACGGCAGGTTCTTCGCCGTGTTGCCGAAGACGACGTCGCACTGCTCCCACGGCACGCCGAGCATCTCGGCGGCCTGACGCGGTGCACGTCGAACACCGAGTGCGTGCCGAGGTTGCCGATGCCCGACTGGAACTGGATGCGGCCGTCCGGCTTGATGATGAACAGGCCGTCGAAGCCGATCGAGCCGCCGGAGTACGGGCTGACCGCGACGCCGATGCCGCGCGCCTTGGTGCCGCTCGCGCTTGCCGCTGAGCGCCGCCTTCTTCGCGTCCCACTTGAACAGCTCGCGCGCCCTTGTCGAGCGCTTCCTTGACGAACGCGCTCGTCACGTAGGCCTGCTTGCCGTTGGGCAGCGCGGGCCCGAACGGCGCCTTGCCGGCCGGCGCGTTGATCTGGCGGACGTCGACCTGATCGAGCCCGAGCTTCTGCGCGGCCTTCGAGAGGATCGGCTCGACGATGCCGATGCCCTGCATGCCGCCCGGCGCGCGCTGCGACGTCTTCGGCGGCGTGTTGGTCAGCACCGTCAGACCGCGCCACCGCATCGTCTCGGGCTGATAGGCGAGCGAGACCGTCGTCGCCGGCCGACCGCGCGTCGCCCTGCGCGTCGTACGGACCGTTGTCGCACGATCGCGTACATGTCGATCGCGGTGATGCGGCCGTCCTTGCGGAAGCCGACCTTCACGCGCGCGAGGATGCCCGGGCGCGCGCGGCCGATGAAGTGCTCCTCCTCGCGCGTGATGCGCATCATCACCGGCGCGTTGGCTTTCTTCGAGAGCAGCGCCGGAATCGCCATCGAGATGGCGCCCGGAATCTTGCTGCCGAAGCCGCCGCCGGTGTACTCGCTGATGATCACGACCTTGTCCGGCGTCGATGCCGGTCCAGCGCGCGACCGACGCGACCGTCTGCACCGTGCTCTGCGTCGAGCCGTGCAGGTAGAGCTTGCCGTTCTGCCAGTAGGCCATCGCCGTGCGCGTTTCGAGCGGCTGGTGGCCGGTCGACTGGCGTCACGAAGGTTTCGTCGAGGACGAGGTCGGCCTTCTTGAAGCCCTCCTCGACGTTGCCGAACACCCATTCGTCGGTCGGCCTTGCCGATCGGCATCTGGCCGGCCGGCGCGTTGGCGAAGTCCTCGTCGGTCCATTTCCACGACGCGATCTGCGGCGGCGCCGGCGCGGCGGCCGCGCCGCGTCCGCCGCGGCCAGCCGGCTGGCCGGCTGCGGCGGGGCGCCGGCGGCGGGCGCGCGGCGGCGCTGGCGGGCGCATCCAGACGTTGCCCTGCGCTGCGCGCGTTCGGGCTGCCCGGCCGCAGGCTCTCGATCGGATCGACGACGAAGGGCAGCGGCTCGAACTCGATGTCGATCGCTTCGATCGCCTCGGCCGCGGTCAGCTCGTCGACCGCGGCGACGCGCGAGAATCGGCTCGCCCTGATAGAGCGGCTCGTTGGTCAGGCCGCGCTCGGCCTGCGCGCGTCGCCTGCACGCTCTTCGCCGAGCGTCGCGCCGACGGCGGCGCCCGGCATGTCGTCGGCGGTGAGGATCGCCTTGACGCCGGGCATCGCCAGCGCCGCGCTCGTGTCGAGCCGCGTGACGCGCGCGTGCGGCATCGGGCTGACGAGCAGCTTGGCGAACAGCATGCCTTCGACGCGGTAGTCCTCGGCGTATTTCGCCTTGCCGGTGACCTTGGCGACCAGATCCGGCGTCGTGTAGTTCTGGCCGATCGAGTTTGTTGTCAGCCATATCACGCATTCCTCATGTGCTCGGCGCCGCGCATCAGCGCGGTGAGAATCTTGTCGTAGTCCTGGCAGCGGCACAGATTGCCGGAGACGCCGTGCGCCAGCTCCTGCGCGCGTCGGGTTCGGATTCGTCTTCGAGATAGCCGGTCGTGGCCATCACGAAGCCGGGCATGCAGAACGCGCACTGGAAGCCCTGCTCGTCGATGACGCCCTGCTGCACCGGCGCTCAGCTTGCCGGTCGGCGGATCGGCGAGCCCTTCGATCGTCGTCGATCTTCTTGCCGCGCGCCGTGTGCGTCGAGCACCGAGCACGAGTAGTGCGGCACGTCGTCGATGAGCACGGTGCAGGCGCCGCACTCCGCGCGGTCGCATCCGAGCTTGGTGCCCGTGAGCCCCAGCTTGTAGCGCAGCGTCATCGCGAGCGTTTCCTGCTTCATCACGTCGACGCGGCGGTCCTGGCCGTTGACGTTCAGCGTGATCAGGCGCTCGACCGCGCCGGGCGCCGACGGCTGCCCGAGCAGCGGCGTCGTGCGGAACAGATACGCGGACGAGGAGGCGACCGCGCCCGCAGCGATGACGCCCTTGATGAAGCCGCGTCGTGACACGGATTGTGACGTTTCGTCCGACATCTTCTTATCGTCCATTGCAGGATCACCTCGTCGGGTCGGGAACCGACCGGATGGAGAGGGATTTGGTCCCGCACACGATAATCCCGTTCGGGCCTCCGGTTCAATGATCTTTCGCGAGCGGCGTTTCACGCCGGTCTCGATGTCTCCAAATGTCACCGCTGCGACCTGGCCGCCGGTCCGGCATCCGATATCATCTCGGCCAGCTGCACGCTGACGTTTCTCGGGCGCGGCCGGCACGGTGACCGGCTCCAAGCATCTGCTCGAGGTCGACGGCCGGCGCGATCCTGGTCGACTGCGGGCTGTTTCAGGGGCTGAAGGAGCTGCGGCGAGCGCAACTGGGAGCCGCTGCCGGTCGATCCGGCGTCGATCGACGCGGTCATCCTGACGCACGCGCACCTCGACCACTGCGGCTACCTGCCGCGGCTGGTCGCCAGCGGGCTATCGCGGGTCGCATTTTCTGCACGCCGGGGACGCAAGGACCTGTGCTCGCTGGTGCTGCCCGACGCGGCGCACATTCAGGAAGAGGACGCGCGCGAGGCGAACCGGCACGGGTTCACCAAGCACCAGCCGGCGCTGCCGCTTATACGACGTCGATGCGGCCCGAGCGCTGGACCGCTCCAGCCGGTCGGCTACGACCGGCCGATCCCGCTGTGGATCAGACGCGGTCGGACGGGTCACGACACCCGTCGTCCGATGCCAGGTCGCGCAACGGCCGAGGTTGACTCGAGCAGGCGTACGGTCGAGTTCATCAACGCCGGGCACCTGCTCGGCTCGTCGTACGCGCGCGTCGGCGTCGGCGGGAAGACGCTCCTCTTCGGCGGCGACCTCGGCCGTTACGGCCGGCCGGTGCTGCCGGACCCGTCGCCCGTCGCCGAGGCGGACATCCTGCTCCTCGAGTCGACCTACGGCGACCGGCTGCACGAGGCCGACGACAACGGCGATCGCCTGGCGGCCATCGTCATCGACGCGGCGCAGCGCGGCGGCAAGCTCATCATTCCGTCGTTCGCGATCGGCCGCGTCGAGGAAGTGCTCTACTGGCTGAAGCGGCTCGAGGAGGAGAAGCGGATCCCGGTGCTGCCGGTGTATCGTGGACAGCCCGATGGCGATCGGCGCGCTGCAGTTCTACTCCAGCCGCCTGACCGAGCTGGATGCAGATCTGCCGCGGGGACAGATCCGGCGACAGACCGGGGACGGACCCGGTCGCCGGGATGCGCGAGCGGGTCGCGGCGTTCGCGACCACGCGCTTGATGACCGTCAGCGTCGCCGCGGCAGTCCGCGGACCTCGTCGCCTCGCGCCAGCCGTCGATCGTCATCGCCTCGAGCGGCATGGCGACCGGCGGGCGCGTGCTGCGCCATCTCGCGGCGACGCATCTCCAACCCGAAGAACACCGTGCTCTTTGTCGGCTATCAGGCGGCGGGCACGCGCGGCCGGCTGCTGATCGACGGCGCCAGCGGAGATCAAGCTGCTCGGCCGCGTCTATCCGGTCGCGGCGCGCGTCGAGCGCATCGACTCGATGTCGGCCCACGCCGACGCCGGCGAGATCATGCGCTGGCTCGTCGGGTTCTCGACGCGCGCCGCGCATGACCTATCTCGTGCACGGCGACCCGGTCGGCGCTCGACGGCGCTCGCCGCGACAGATCAGCGCCGAACGCCAGTGGCCGGTGCACATCGCCGCGCTATCTCGAGCGCGTCGAGCTGCCTGACGGCTGATGTAGGCTACGAACAGGATGGGACCGACGACGCCCGCGCCCGCGACTCGACCGCCGCGCCTGCCGACCGACGCTATCTGCTCGAACGGATCGGCGAAGCGGCCGTCGTGCAGGTCTACGCCGACGGGTTCCGCGACTCTGCCGCTGCGCGACAAGACGCTCGTCTGGCATCTGTACGCAGGCGGCGCATCGCCGGGCGCGACATCTTCTACGACCAGCGCTACGCGCACAACCTCGAGATGCGCGACGTGCTCGAGGCGATCGTCACGCATCGCCGACGGCGTCGACCCGCGCGACGCTCGCCGAGATCGAGCGCTACACCAAGCTGTTCTGGATCAACACCGGGCCCGTACAACAACCTGACCGCGCGCAAGTTCGTGCTCGACGTGCACGCCGGAGGCGTTCGCCGCCGCGGCGCACGCCGCCGAGCGCGCCGGCGCGCGCGTTCCCGCTGCGAGCCGGCGAGACGCTCGACGCAGCTGCTCGCGCGGCTGCGGCCGATGTTCTTCGATCCCGACCGTCGATCCGACGGTCACCAGCAAGACGCCGCCGCGCGGGCAAGGACATCCTCACGGCCAGCGCCAACAACCTCTACGTCGGCGTGACGATGGCGGATCTCGAGGGCTTCGAGGAGCAGCTATCCGCTCAACTCGCGCCTCGTCAAGCAGCGACGGCCGGCTCGTCGAAGAGGTCTACCGCGTCGGCGGCCGCTACGGCGCGCAGATCGCCGCGATCGTCGAGCACCTCGAGGCGGCGATCCCGTACGCGACCGAGCCGATGGCCGACGCGCTGCGCGCGCTGATCGCGTTCTACCGGACCGGCGAGACGGCGGACCGCGAGGCGTACGACATCGCCTGGGTGCAGGACAAGGCGTCGCCGGTCGACACGATCAACGGCTTCGTCGAGGTCTACCTCGACGCGCGCGGCATCAAGGGCGCGTGGGAAGCGCTCGTCTTCTACGTCAACCGCGAGAAGACGACCGAGATCCGGACGATCGCCGCAGCACGCGCAGTGGTTCGAGGACCGCATGCCGTGGGACCCGAAGTACCGCAAGCAGGGCGTCCACGGCGTCACCGCCAACGCCATCGACGTCGTCATCGAAACCGGCGATTCGGGGCCGATGACGCCGGTCGGCATCAACCTGCCGAACGACCAGGCGATCCGCGAGCGCTACGGCAGCAAGTCGGTGTCGCTGTCGAACGTCAACGAGGCGTACGACAAGTCGACGCTGCCGGAGTTCCGCAGCGAGTTCTCGTGGACCGCCGGAGGAGGCCGAGCGCGCGACGAAGTGGAGCGCGTTCGCCGGCGAGCTGACGACCAACATGCACGAGGTGATCGGCCACGGCTCGGGCAAGGTCGACGAGCGGCTGAAGGGCAACCCGCAGGCGGCGCTGAAGGAGCAGTTCTCGGCGATCGAGGAGTCGCGCGCCGATCTGGTCGCGCTGTATTTCCTGCCCGATCCGAAGCTCGTCGAGCTCGGCCTCGTCGCCGCAGACGACGCACGACGAGATCGTGCGCGCCGAGTACGAGGCCTACGCGCGCAACGCGCTCGTGCAGCTGCGCCGCGTCCGCGAGGGCACGCAGATCGAAGAAGACCACATGCGCAACCGCCAGATGATCGTCCGCTGGCTGATGGCGAACACCGAGCGCGATCGACGTGCGCGACGCGCGACGGCAAGACCTACTACGTGATGACCGATCCGGCGGCGTTCCGCGACGGCGTCGGCCGGCTGCTCGCCGAGGTGCAGCGCATCAAGGGCGAGGGCGACTACGCGGCGGCGCGCGCGCTCGTTCGAGACCTACGGCGTCCACTTCGATCCGGCGCTGCGCGACGAGGTCGTCGCGCGCGTCGATCGGCTGCAGCTGCCGTCCTACACCGGGTTCGTGATGCCGAGGCTCGAGGCGGTCGCCAGACGCGTCGGGCGAGATCACCGACGTCGACGATCTCCTACCCGCTGGATCTCGACCGCGCAGATGCTCGAGTACTCGGCGGCGACGCGTCACCTGCGTTCGTGATGACGCCGACGTCTTACCGCGGAGCTCGCAAAGATCGCAGAGAAGATCTGTGCTCTGCGTGCTCTGCGCGCTCTGCGGTTTCGGTCATCCTGGTCCGCGCGCAGACGACCGCGACGCGGCTGGCCGTCCTCCAGGCTGAAGACCGCCGCGCGCCGACCGCCGCGCGACCTCGCGACCATCCGGTCCGGCGCGCGCAGCGGCGACGGCCAGACCGCGCGCGTCGCCGTGCGCGCGCTCGGCCGCCTCGAGCGCCCGGCGCTCATCGCCGACATCGTCCCGGCGCTGCGCCATCCGCTGCCGGAAGTGCGCGCCGAAGCGGCGACCGCGATCGGCCAGGCCGCGCAGGGCTGGAAGGGCGAGCGCGCGCCGCGCCGCGTCGGCGCTCGACGCCGTCGTGACGCCGCTCGTCGCGCGGCTGAAGGTCGAAGCCGACTCCGACGTCCGCGCGGCCATCTGCGAAACGATCGGGCGCCTGCCGTACGGCAGCGCGGCGCAGGTCGAGGCCGCGGAGCGCACGCTGCTCGAGATGGCGTCGCGCGTCGAATCGGTCACCGACCGGCTCGGCGTCGCGAAGGGATTCGAAGCGCTCGTCCGCGTGCACCGCAAGCTGCGCGCCGCCCGGCAGCGACGCGGTCGCCCTGCTGCGCCGTCTCGCGACGCCGGCGCCGGGCGAGTCGGCGACCGGCGTGCGCGTGCGCCGCCTGGCGCTCGAAGCGCTGATCAGCGCGTCGGCGATCGACGATGCGGTGCTGAGCGCGGTGGCGCACGATCCCGACGCGCAGGTCCGCCGGCTCGCGATGCGCGCGACGGCGCCGCCGCCGGCGTCGCGAGCACCGTCGCGCCCGACGCGGCGCAGGCCGTGCTGACCGCCGGCGTGCGCGACGATTCGCCGGCCGTCCGCCTCGAAGCGCTGCGCAGCCGCCGGCCCGCGGCGACGCGGACGCGTGCGCGAGCGCGCTGGCGGCCGTGGCCGATCGCGACACGCACGTCGCGCTGCTCGCGCTCGACGAGCTCGGCGCCTGCGGATCGGCGCCGGATGCGGTCGCGGCGCTCGAACGCGCCGTCGACCGATCTCTCGGACGCGCCGTCGCGCGCGCGGCTGGCATCGCGCCGCGCACGCGCTCGTCGCGCTGGCCGGCCGCGGCGCCGAGCGCGGCACGCGCCGCGCTGCCGCAGTTCACCGGCTCGCGGATCTGGCAGCTGCGGATGTACGCGGCCCGCGCCGCCGCCGCGCTCAACGATCGCGACGGCGCTCGACGCGCTGGCCAAAGACGACGACGACAACGTGCGGGAAGCGGCGGTCGACGGCCTGCGCAAGCTCGCCGGCCACGACGCCGACGCGATCTATCATCGCCAGCTCTCGCGCAGCGGCAACCAGATCGCTGCGCGCGTCGGCGCTCGCGCTCGAGGGGACGCCGAACCGCGACGCGGCGGTGCCGGCGCTGCAGGCCGCGTGGCGGCGGCTCGTCGCCGAAGGGCGCGACAACTCGCACGACGCGCGGGACGCGATCGCGAGCCACGATGGCGTCGCTCGGCGCCGCCGGTCGCGGCGGCGCCGGCCGTGCCGCTGCAGATCGGATCTCAACGCCGACGATCTGCGCGCGCCTGGCGGCGCCGCGCGCGCGCATCACGATCCGGCAGCGTCGGCACCGTTCGAGCTGGCGCTGTTCACGACGCAGGCGCCGGCGGCGGTGCTCCGCTTCGCGCACCTCGCGGAGAGCGGGCTACTACAACGGCCTCACGTTCCACCGCGTCGTGCCGAACTTCGTGATCCAGGGCGGCAGCCCGGGCGCGAACGAATACATCGGCGACGCCCGCTTCATGCGCGACGAAGTCGGCCTGTGGCCGCACGTGCGCGGCGCCGTCGGCGTCTCGACGCGCGGCCGCGACACCGGCGACGCGCAGATCTTCATCGACCTCGTCGACAACCCGCGCCTCGATCACGACTACACCGTGTTCGCCCAGGTCCTGAACGGCATCGACGTCGTCGATCAGGTCCTCGAAGGCGACGTCATCGAGCGGATCGAGATCATTCCGTAGTCCATGGTCCTTCAGGGCTGCCCGTCCGTCGAGTCCTGAGCTCCTGAGTCCGCTGACGTGTTCTCCTCCCGCGTCGACTCGAACCTGGCGGCCAACCGGTTGACGGCGGCCGTGCGCGCGCGGCGCGCCGAAGGACGCCCGTTCATCGATCTGACCGTTGTCGAATCCCACGCGCGCCGGGTTCGACTATCCGGCCGATCTGCTGACGCCGCTCGGCGACGCGCGCGGGCTCGCTACGAGCCATCGCCGCCGGGCTGCTCGAGGCGCGCGAGGCGGTCGCGCGCGATTACCTGCGGCAGGGCGTCACCGTCGCGCCCGAGCGCGTCGTGCTGACGGCGAGCACGAGCGACGCCTACTCGCTGCTCTTCAAGCTGCTCGCGCGACGCCGGCGACGAAGTGCTCGTGCCGCGGCCGAGCTATCCGCTGTTCGATCACCTGACGCGGCTCGATCTCGTCGCGCCGCGGCCGTACGACCTCGACGTCCACGGCGTCGTGGTCGATCGACTTCGCCAGCGTCGAGCGCGCGATCACGCCGCGCACGCGCGCGCTGCTGGTCGTCAGCCCGAACAACCCGACCGGCTCGTTCGTGTCCGCGCGCCGAGCTCGATCGGCTGGCCGCGCTGTGCGCGCCGCGCGGCATCGCGATCATCGCCGACGAGGTGTTCGCCGACTACGAGCTCGAGCCGGGCGCGTCACGCCGCGGCCGGCCGCGCCGCGACGCGCCGCGACGTGCTGTCGTTCGCGCTCGGCGGGCTGTCGAAGTCGGCCGGGCTGCCGCAGGTGAAGCTCGGATGGATCGCCGTCGGCGGGCCGGACGCGCTCGTCGACGCCGCGCTCGAGCGGCTCGAGCTCGTCTGCGACACCTATCTCGTCGGTGTCGACGCCGGTGCAGCGCGGCCGCCGCAGCACTGCTCGACCGCGGCGCCGTCGTCCGGGCGCAGATTGCCGCGCGGGTCGCGACGAACTATCGTGAGCTGATGTCCCTGGCCGTCCGCAGCGCCGTCGTGCCGCGTGCCTGCAGAGCGACGGCGGGTGGTATGCGGTGCATGCAGGTGCCGTCGTTCGAGCCGGAAGAAGATCTGGCCGTGCACGCTGCTGACGAGCGACGGCGTGCTGGCGCATCCCGGCTACTTCTTCGACTTTCCGCGCGAGTCGTTCCTCGTCGCTCAGCCTGCTGCCGCCCGAGGCGACGTTCAGCGACGGCGTCACGCGCGTCCTGCGGCACTTTGGCTGCAGCATCGACCGCGAGCATGAGTCGCTCAGACCGGCCGGCGCCGGGCGGGCCTGCTCATCCCGCTGTTCTCGTGTCCGTCCGCCGCGAGCTGGGGCATCGGCGACATCGGCGATGTCGGGCCGGTCACCGCGTGGCTGGCGTCTGCCGGCCAGCGCGTCGCTGCAGCTGCTGCCGCTCAACGAGATGGCGCCCGGCCAGCAGTCGCCGTATTCCGCGATCAGCGCGATGGCGATCGATCCGATCTTCATCCGCGTCGCCGGCGTGCCGGAGTTCGAGGCGCTCGGCGGCGAGGCGCCGCTGTCGCCCGGCGATCGCGAGGCGCTCGACGCGCGTTCGCGCGGCGCCGCGCATCGATCACCGCGCCGTCCGGCGCCTGAAGCACGCGCGCTGCGCGCGCGCGTTCGAGCGCTTCCTCGACGCCGAGTGGCGGCGCGACACCGCGCGCGCGCGGGCGCTGCGGACGTTCGTGAGCGAGCAGGCGTGGTGGATCGAGGACTACAGCCTCTTCCGCGCGCTCCACGCGCGCGAGCACGAGCGGCCGTGGACCGAGTGGCCGGCGGCGCTGCAGCGCCGCGAGCCGGCGGCGATCGATCGCGCGCGCCGCGAGCTCGCCGACGAGGTGCTGTTCCATCAGTATCTGCAGTGGCTCGCCGGCACGCAGTGGCAGCAGGCGCGCGCAGCGACGCGCACGGCGTCGCGCTGTTCGGCGATCTGCCGTTCATGGTCGACGGCGACAGCGCCGACGTCTGGGCGCGCCAGCATCAGTTCCGGCTCGACGTCGTCGGTCGGCGCGCCGCCCGACGCGTTCAGCGCGACCGGGCAGGACTGGGGCATGCCGGTCTACCGACTGGGACGTCGATCGGCGCTCGAGGATTTCCGGTGGCTGCGCGAGCGCGCGCGCCGCAGCGCCGATCTCTTCGACGGCTACCGCGTCGATCACCTCGTCGGCTTCTACCGCACCTACGGCCGGCCGCAGGACGGCGGCGAGGCGTTCTTCACGCCGGCCGGACGAGCCGTCACAGCTGCGCGCTCGGCGAGCGCGCTGCTCGATCTGTTTCGCGGCGCCGGCGCCGAGATCATCGCCGAGGATCTCGGCACCGTTCCCGACTTCGTCCGCGCGTCGCTCGCGCGCCTCGGCGTGCCCGGGCTACCGCGTGTTCCGCTGGGAGCGCCACTGGCACACCGACGGCCAGCCGTTCCGCGATCCGTCGGACTATCCGCCGCTGTCGGTCGCCGCGTCCGGGCACGCACGACACCGAGCCGCTCGATCGATCTGGTGGGACAGCGCGCCCGACGACGAGCGGCGGCAAGGTCAGCGCGCTGCCGATCGATCCAGCGGCTCGCCGCGCGGCGTGGATCTCGTGCACGCGCCGTACGACGCCGTCGTGCGCGACGTCCTGCTCGAGGCGCTGTTCGCGTCGGGCTCCGACCTGCTGCTGCTGCCGATTCAGGACGTGTTCGGCTGGCGCGATCGCATCAACGAGCCGGCGACCGTCAGCGACGACAACTGGACGCTACCGCCTGCCGTGGCCGGTCGATCACGCTCGATCGAAGTCCCCGAGGCGCGCGAGCGAAGAGATCAGCTGCGCGCCTGGTCTGAACGATACGGACGATCGTAACCGCAGAGCCCGCAGAGCTCGCAGAGCAGAAGCTCTGCTCTGCGATCTCTGCGAGCTCTGCGCGTGATCGCTCGTCGTTACTGCTGCGACGTCGCTCGCCGCCGGCGCCGCCGGCTTCGGCAGCGGCTTCCGCGGCAGCTTCTCGTCGCGGTTCGCGGTGTTGTAGCACGAACGACGCGACGATGACCGCGTTGCGCATCATGTCGTTGGCCTGGACGCGCTCGTAGACGTCCATGTTCGAGTGGTGCGTCCGCGAGTCGTACTCGACCTCGTCCTGGATGAACTGGAAGCCCGGCAGGCCGACCGCGTCGTAGGACAGGTGATCGGTGCCGCCGGTGTTGCGGATCGTCAGCGTCGTCATGCCGAGGTTCTTGAACGGCTCCATCCACGCCTGGAAGATCGGCGCGACCGCCTCGTTGCCCTGCAGGTAGACGCCGCGGATCAGGCCGGTGCCGTTGTCGACGTTGAAGTAGCCGGCGAACTTCGCGTGCTCCGGCTTCAGCTGCATCGTCGCCGGATCGCCGAAGTGCGCCTTGACGTATTCCTTCGAGCCGAGCAGCCCCTGCTCTTCGCCGCCCCACAGGCCGATGCGGACCGTGCGGCGCAGCTTCACGCCGCTCGCTTTCAGGATCCGCATCGCTTCCATCATGACCGCCGATCCGGCCGCGTTGTCGGTCGCGCCGGTGCCGGTGTGCCACGAGTCGAAGTGCGCGCCGAGCATCACGACCTCGTCGGCCTTGTCGGTGCCCGGCAGCTCGCCGACGATGTTGAAGGCGTTGAGGTCGTCGTCGTAGAACTTGTTGTCGATGTCCATCTGCAGCGTCACCGGGATGTTCTTCTCGAGCGTGCGCGCGATCCGGCCGTAGTGCTCGACCGCGAGCGACGACCTGCGGCGGCTGACGGCGGATCGCTCGGATCGCGCGAACCCGCCGCTCTGCACGAAGAGCGTGCCGCCGTCGCCGCGGCTGACGTCGAGGACCGCGGCGACGCCTTCGTCGATCCAGAACTGCGTCTTGCTGCGGTTGAAGTCCTGCGTCGCGCCTGGTTGCCGCGTCCGCCGCGTCCGCGCGCCGGCGGCCGGCTGCTTGCGCGAGATCGGCGAGCTCGGCGTCGGTGTAGCGGTGGCCCGGCGCCTCGAACTGCGGCGGCACGTCGCGCATCGGCGTCGCGAGGACGAACTTGCCGCGCAGCTTGCCGCGGAACGTGTCGAAGTCCTTCTCGTTCGGTGATGACCGCCATGACCGCCTCGCCGGTGACCGGGCCGTTGGTGCCGGGCGTCCACGCTTTCGGATACGCGATGAGCGGATACGCGCGCGGCGTCAGCGCCATGCGCGACGAAGCGCTGGTTCTGCCAGCCGCGGCCGAACGGCAACGCTTTCGAGGTGCACGTTCGCGAGGCCCCACTCCTTCATCGTCTTCTGCGCCCAGTCGGCGGCTTCCTTGATGTTCGGCGAGCCGGTGAGGCGCGGGCCGTAGACGTCGGTGAGGTAGCTCTCGATCTCCATCACCTTCGAACGCTGCAGCCCTTCGTCCTTGATGCGGTAGATGGCGTCGAGGTCGAGTTTCTCGGTCACCGGCCAGTCGGCGGCGAGCGGGAGGCTGACGAGCAGCGCGATGAGCGGCGCTCGAGGCGAAGGTTCGGCGGAAATTCATGACGGACGACCTCCGGGCCGGACTTTATCGGGATGGTTTTCGGCGAAGAGCTGTTACGATGCGCGCTTCGGCCGACGCGATGATTCTACCGTGCGCCAGATTCTTTTCGCTGCTGATCGTGACCGCCGTCGTGCCGGCGTGCGTCGGCTCGCCCGTGGCCGCCACTCGCCGCCGCCGCACGCGACGCTGGCGCGCGACATCGCGCTCGCGGCCGACACGACGCTCGTGTCGGCGCGGGTCGCCGCCGGGCGCCACGCTGGCCTCGATCCTGCGGGCGCACGATGTCGGCGCCGCCGACGCCGCGGCGCTCGTGGCGCGCGCCGCCGCGGTCTTCGATCTGCGGAAAGTGCGCGCCGCGCAGTCGTACCGTCCTGGTCAGGACGCTTGACGGCGTGCTGCGCCGGCTTCGAGTACGAAATCGACGCCGATCGCCTGCTGCGGGTCGTGCGCAGCGGCCCGGAGGCCGATGCCGGCCTGGTGGCGGACGTCGCAGCCGATCCCGAAAACCCGGCGCGTCGGAGACGGTGCGCGGCGTCGATCGACCGCGCGCACTCCTCGCTCGTCTCGGCGCTCGATGCCGCCGGCGAGACCATCGACTCTGACGATCGCGCTGGCCGATCATCTTCGGCGGGCGACATCGACTTCACGACCGAGCGTCCAGCCCGGCGATCACTTCGAGCTGTCGGTCGAGAAGCAGTTCCGCGACGATCGCCGGTTCGCCGGCTACGGGCCGATCGCCGCCGGCGGAGTTCACCAACGCCGGGCGCCGGGTGCGCGCCGTGCGGTTCACGCCCGAGGGCGGCTCGCCCGCCTACTACGACGAGCGCGGCGTCTCGATGCGGCGCTTCTTCCTCGCATCGCCCTTGAAGTTCCAGCCGGTGGTCACCTCGGCGTTCTCGCGCAGCCGGCTGCATCCGGTGCTGCGCGAATACCGCGCGCACCTCGGCGTCGACTACCGCGCGCCGGCCGGCGCGCCGGTGGTCGCGGTGGCCGGCGGCGTCGTCGTGTCGGCGGGCGACGAGCGGCGCCGGCGGGCGCATGGTGCACTCTGCGGCACGCCAACGGCTACGAGACGAAATACCTGCACCTGTCGGCGATCGCCGTCCGGCCAGGCGCGCGCGTGCAGCAGGGCGACCTCATCGGACGCGTCGGCGCCACCGGCCTCGCGACCGCGGCGCACCTCGACTATCGCCTCATGCAGTAACGGCGTGTTCGTCAACCCGATCACGGCGTTCCGTTCGGTGCCGCCGGCGGACCCGGTCCCCGAATCGGAGATGCTCGCGTTTGCCGCCGTGCGCGATCGCGCGATCGCGGCGTTGTCCACGTCTGCCGTCACGCGCGTCTCCAATCAGAACGCTACCGTGCAATAACGCCTCAGCGCCCCGGTCACACCTCAGGGCCGCGCGCCGGCGGCGCTGGAATCGCTCCTGCTTTTTGCAGCCGTTTTTCGAGACGTCCACCGGTGCGTGACTGGCCTGCCTTTGGCACCAGCCTCGAGGCATGACGACGACCGCTTCGATTGCCGAACTTCAACGCGGCGGGGTCATCCTCGATGCCGCCGGAGGCCGTGGCGATCGCTCAACAGCTCATCCAGGCCTTGCGCCAGTCGAGCGGCGGCGGGCGCTCGAGCCGCCGTATGGGCCGCCGACCGCGTCGAACGTCGTTGCTGAACGGCGACGGCTCGGTGTCCTGCAGCGGCCTGCGGCACGACGCCGGCGATCTCCGAGATCGCGATCTTTCTCGACAGCCTGGTGCCGGCCGGTTCCCCGCGGGTCCCAGGCGGCCTTCGCTACCTCATCGCGCGCGGGCTGCTCGAGGTCGACGTCGCGCCGTTCGATTCGCTCGACGAGTTCGCCGAGGCGCTGAAGCGCCACGAACGCGGCGAGCGGTCCGAGGTCATCCGTCGCCTTCTGAAGCGGGCGGAGCCAGCAGTGCGCCGGCGCCCTGGTGCTCAGCGGTGACCGCCGGCCGCAGCCGGACGACGGCGACCGATCTGCGGCGTGCGCTGCGGGACGCCGACGCGCGGTTGCACGCGCAGCAGGTGGTGGCGTGGACACCGGTGGCGCAGCCGCCAGCCTCGCGGACGAGAACGGCGCCGGCGATTGCCGCATGCATCGGTTCGGGGTTGTTGCTGATCGTCGCCGGCGAGTTCATGTATGGCCGAGGCTCGACCGCCGCGACCGAGCCCGTCCTCGTCACCTCGTCACCGGCCGCCTATATGAAAGCCGAGCCGGTAGACGCCCCGGCCATGCCGGCGATCGTCGCCGAACCGGCTCCCGAACGGCTCCCGTGGCGGCGCCGCCGGCTCGAGCGACGCTGCCGCGGCAGGCCTCCGTCGTTCGCGTCACGGCGCCTGCGCGCGAGTCGGCGCGGCCAGTCCCGCGCGTCTGGCCCGAGCCTCGCGAACGTTCGCCGGCCAAGCCGGCGCGCGCCCGTCGGCAACGATCGACAGCGGCCCACGGCCAGCGGCCCGGCGTCATGGATCGCCTGCGCCTCGCGCTGGCTGCGCAACGCGCTTCAAATCGGACTCACTCTGAGGATCGAATCTGCTTCCGCGCCGTCGTCGCTCGCTTCCTCCCGGGCGGGGCGGTTCGCTTCGAGGTGGCGCGCGTGGCGGGCCGCGGTGCGGCCGGCGCCGAGAGCGCGTACGCTTCCTGCAGCCAGTCGGTGATCGGCGCCTCCACCTCGTCCCGGTGCCTGATGTGAATGATGTGCGACGACCTTGGACTTCGACGCGCGATCGACGCGCCGCACCTGCGGCGCCTTCAGCGCGCGGCCGAGGAACACGCAGACCTCGAGGAAGCTCCTCTTCGGACGCACGAAGAAGTAGCAGGACTTGCGCGAGAACATGATCGACTTGTGCGAGGCGTAGATCCGCTGATCGCCGAACGCGGCGGCGGTCTCGCGCAGCCGCTCCCAGGCGTCCTGCAGATCCTCCGAGAGATCCTGCGTGAGCGCCGCTTCGGTCGTCGTCCAGCAGTCGTGCGCCTCGCCTTCCTCGACCCACTGCTTGCAGTGGTAGCACTCTCGACCGGCCACGTCTCATTCTGAATCTCCTCGACCTACCATATAATTTGAGCGCCATGGCGACGCTTCATCCGTTCCGTGCACTGCGGCCGAATCCGGATCACGCCGCCCGCATCGCCGCCGTTCCCTACGACGTCGTCAGCACCGACGAGGCGCGCGCGCTCGCCGACGGCAACCCGCTGAGCTTTCTGCGCGTGTCGCGCGCCGAGCTCGAGCTGCCCGCCGGCACCGATCCCTACGCGGACGACGTCTACGAGCGCGCCGCCGAGAATTTCGTCGCGCTGCGGCAGACGCGCCGCTCGTCGTCGAAGACGAGCCGAGCGTCTACTTCTACCGGCTGCGGATGGGCGGCCACGTGCAGACCGGCCTCGCCGCGTGCTTCTCGATCGACGAATACGATCGCGACGTCATCAAGAAGCACGAGCGCACGCGCCGCGACAAGGAAGACGACCGCACGCGCCACATGCTCGCCCTCGGCGCGCAGACCGGCCCGGTGTTCCTCACCTACCGCGCGCCGGCGGAGGTCGATCGCGTCGGCGGCGCGCGCCACGGCGGCGCCGCCGCTCATCGACTTCACGCGCGGACGACGGCGTGCAGCACACGATCTGGCGCGATCGGCGGCGCCGACCGCGACGCGCTCGTCGCGGCGTTCGCCCGCATCCCCGCGCTGTACATCGCCGACGGCCACCATCGCGCGGCGAGCGCGGCGCGCGCGCGCGCGAGATGCGCGAACGCGCGATCACGGGCACGCCGCTCGGCGACGGCGCCGATGCGTCGACGATGCTGGCGGTCGCGTTCCCGCACGATCAGGTGCAGATCCTCTCCTACAACCGGACCGTGAAGGATCTCGGCGGGCTCGCGCCCGGCGAGTTCATGGAGACGGTCCGCGAGCGATTCGAGGTGCGTCGGCGCGCGCCGTCACGAGCCAGGCCGGTCGACGCCGCGCGCGGCGCGGCGACATCGCGATGTATCTCCGGCGGCCAGTGGCACACGCTGCGCCCGCGCGCGCCGCCGGACCCATCGGACGCGATCGGCTCGCTCGACGTCAGCGTGCTGCAGGAACGGCTGCTGGCGCCGATCCTGAAGATCGCCGACGTCCGGACCGACAAGCGGATCGATTTCGTCGGCGGCGCGCGCGGCACGAGGCGAGCTCGAGACAGCTGGTCGACTCGGGCAAGGCGGCGGTCGCCTTCTCGCTGCTACCCGGTGAGCGTCGCCGACCTGATGGCGGTGTCCGACGCCGGCGCGATCATGCCGCCCAAGTCCACGTGGTTCGAGCCGAAGCTGCGAGACGGCTTGCTGATCCACTGATCTGATGATCGATGAAGTTCTCGTCGCTGACAAGTTCGAGCAGAGCGGCATCGACGGCCTGAAGGCCGCCGGCTGCGAGGTGATCTATCGAGCCCGACCTGAAGGACGACGCGCTGACCGCAGGCGATCGCGAGACAGCGGCGCTGACGTCCTCGTCGTCCGCAGCACCGACGGTGACCGCCGCCGATGCTCGAGGCCGGCGCGGCTGTCGCTCGTCGTCCGCGCCGGCGCGGGCTACAACACGATCGACGTCGCGGCCGCGTCGAGGCGCGGCATCTACGTGTCGAACTGCCCGGGCAAGAACGCCGATCGCGGTCGCCGAGCTGGCGTTCGCGCTGATCCTCGCGCTCGATCGGCGCGTCCCCGACAACGTCGCCGACCTGCGCGCCGGCACGTGGAACAAGAAGGAGTACTCGAAGGCGCGCGGGCTGTTCGGCCGGACGCTCGGCCTGCTCGGCTACGGCAGCATCGGCCAGGAGATGGCGCAGCGCGCGCCACGCGTTCGGCATGCCGATCGTCGTCTGGAGCCGCCGGTTCGCGACCGGGACAGGAGACGCGTCGCCGACGCAGCCGATTCCGATGCAGCTCGCGCGCGTCGCCGGCGGAGCTCGCGCGAGCGCAGCGACGTGCTGAGCGTCCACCTGGCGCTCAACGCCGGAGACGCAGCGGCCTCGTCAACGCCGCCGTCCTCGACAAGCTGAAGCCCGGCTCGTACTTCATCAACACCGCGCGCGGCGAGGTGGTCGACTACGCGGCGCTCGACGAAGGCGGTGCGCGAGCGCGGCATCCGCGTCGGCCTCGACGTGTTCGCCGACGAGCCGGCCGGCGCGACCGGCGAGTTCAGCGATCGCGATCGACTCGCTGCCGAACGTCTACGGCACGCATCACATCGGCGCGTCCACCGATCAGGCGCAGGAAGCGATCGCCGCCGAAACCGTGCGCATCGTCACGTCCTACAAGGACACCGGCAAGGTGCCGAACGTCGTGAACCTGGCGAAGAAGACGCCGGCGACGCACATGCTGGTCGTCCGCCACCGCGACCGGCCCGGCGTGCTCGCGCACGTCTTCGAGCACCTGCGCAGCGGCGACATCAACGTGCAGGAAACCGAGAACGTGATCTTCGAGGGCGCGCAGGCCGCCGTCGCGCGCATCAACCTCGACGGCGCGCCGACCGACGCGCTGCTGCAAGCAGATCCAGGACGGCAACGGCGACATTCTCGATCTTCATCTGGTCACGATCTAACCGCATGAGCGCGCCGAGCGCAGCACGCAGCGATGCCGTGATCTCGAGTTCTGGGAGCAGCCATGACGACGCGTTCAACGCATCTTCAACTTCGCCGCCGGCCCCGCGGTGCTGCCGGTGCCGGTGCTCGAGGAGATTCAGCGCGATCTCGTCGCGCTGCCCGGCGTCGGCATGTCGATCCTCGAGATCAGCCACCGCTCGAAGACGTTCGAAGTCGATCCTGGCGCAGGCCGAGGCCGACATCCGCACGCTCGGCGGCATTCCGTCGAACTACAAGGTGCTGTTCCTGCAGGGCGGCGCGAGCCTGCAGTTCTCGATGGTGCCGATGAACCTGCTGACGGCCGGCGCGACGGCCGACTACATCGACACCGGCTCGTGGGCCGACAAGGCGGTCAAGGAAGCGAAGAAGGTCGGCACGGTGAACGTCGCCGGCGACCACGAAGGCCGAGAACTACTCGCGCGTCCCGACGCAGGCGCGAGCTGAAGCTGACGCCGGGCGCCGCCTACGTGCACATGACGTCGAACAACACGATCGAGGGCACCGAGTGCAAGGCGCTGCCGGACGTCGGCGACGTGCCGCTCGTCAACGACACGTCGTCGGACATGTTCAGCCGGCCGATCGACGTCGCGCGGCACGCGCTGATCTACGCCGGCGCGCAGAAGAACCTCGGGCCCGGCCGGCGTCACGCTCGTGATCATCCGCGACGACCTGCTGCGCGCGCTCGCACGAAGTCGCTGCCGACGATGCTGAACTACGCGGTGCACGCGGAGAACGGCTCGCTGTACAACACGCCGCCGGCGTTCGGCGATCTACGCGCTGCGGCTCGGTGATGAAGTGGCTGATCGCGCAGGGCGGCCTCGACGGCGATCGCCGCGGTCAACGAGCGCAAGGCCGGCGAAGCTCTACGCGGAGATCGATCGCACCGGCTTCTATCGCGGCACGCGCGCGCAAGGACAGCCGCTCGCTGATGAACGTGACGTTCCGGCTGCCGAGCGAGGAGCTCGAGAAGCGGTTCGTCAAGGAATCGACCGCGGCCGGGCTCGACGGCCTGAAGGGCCACCGCGTCGGTCGGCGGCATGCGCGCGTCGATCTACAACGCCTTCCCCGAAGACGGGCGTCGACGCGCTCGTCGCGTTCATGCGCGAGTTCGAGCGAAACCGCGGATGACGCGGAACTCCGTGCTACAGATCGGCTGAATCGTTACATTTGACGCATATACCGTGTGCTAGCGTCTGAGGTCACAACAGCTTCAGCGCGGAGGGTAGTGCTGCTTTCTCTCTTTCTTCTCTCGCTCGTCGTCGCCGCCATCCTGATTCAGGTCGCGGTGTTCAGCACCACGATCTATCTGCACCGCTGCGCCACGCACAAGGCGCTCGATCGTGCATCCGGCGGTCGAGTGGATCTTCAAGCTGGCGCTGTGGCTGACGACCGGGCAGTGCACGAAGGAGTGGGTGGCGGTGCACCGCAAGCACCACGCGTTCACCGACGAGGAAGGCGATCCGCACAGCCCGAAGATCGAGGGCTTCTGGAACGTGCAGCTCGGCAACGTCTTCTACTACGTCCGCGAGATCAAGAAGACCGACGTCGTCGAGCGCTACGCGCGCGACATCAAGGACGGCTGGTGGGATCGCCACGTGTTCAACCGCGGCCTGCTCGGCCTCGGCGTCGGCACCGCGGCGCTCTGCCTCGTCGTCGGTTCGGTGATCGGCGTCTGGCTGGGCGCTGCTCGGCGGCGGGCATTCACGCCGTGATGTACGTGTTCGTGCTCTCGTCGTCGATCAACGGCCTCTGCCATCACGTCGGCTACAAGAACTTCGACAACACCGCGACCAACATCCGGCTGCTCGCGCTGCTCACCGGCGGCGAGGGGCTGCACAACAACCATCACGGCTACCCGCGCAGCCCGAAGTTCAGCTTCCGCGCCAGCGAGATCGATCCCGCCTGGCCGCTGATCAAGCTGCTGATCGCTGCTGAAGCTCGCCAAGCCGTACAAGACGATCGAAGAAGTCGCGGCGTAGCGCTCATCGATTCCGGGACGTCGGCGCGTCACCGACGCGCGGCGGCGCCGGCGGCTCCGTCGCGGCCGCGGTCGCCTGGCGGGTCGTCCGTGCATCCTCGTCCGGCGCCGGCCGGCACGTCCGCGGCTCGCCCTCTTCGGCGAGAATCGCCTTCCAGTGCTCGACCAGCTCCGGCGCGCCGCCGTGGATCTCCAGCCACGTCAGCGCTTCGCGGAAGATGCCGCGGTGCGCGAGCGCGCGCTGCGCGCTTCGGGCTCGCCGTCAGGTCGCGCAGCCGCCGCTGCAGGCTGACGATCTGGCGCAGCCGCTCGATGTCGCGCCGCGCGAGCGGCAGCTCGCCGAGCCGCGGCTCCGGCGCGCGCGCGGCTTCGGTCGCGTCCGTGTCGCCGTCGGCGCTCGACCTGCTCGATCGATCGCACCGATCGGCCGCCGGCGATGCAGCGAGATGCCGAGCGGCACCAGCAGGCTGCCGAGCAGGATCGCGTTCGATCAGCGTGTCCGGGCGTCGACTCGAACCGGCGGCGGTAGGCGTCGAGCGCGGCGAGCGATCGCCACAGCGGCTCGGCCGCGCCCTGGTGCAGCTCCGACGAGATCGGCTCGCAGCAGGCCCGACCTCGGCGAGGCTGCGGAACGCCTTCTCCGCCGAGCCCGCCCGCAGGATCTTGTAGTACTCCTCGAGCAGCCGCGGCGGCGAGCTCTTGCGCGATCTCGTGACGATGCGTGCGGATCGCGTCGAGCAGCGTCGGCTCGATCGTGAAGTCGAGGCGCGCGGCGAGCGCGATCGCGCGCAGCATGCGCACCGGATCTTCGCTGCAGCCGGACGTCCGGGATCGCCGATCGAGCGGACGACGCCGGCGCGCAGATCGTCGAGGCCGCCGACGTAGTCGATGATCGAGAACGTGGCGATGTCGTAGAAGAGCGCGTTGATCGTGAAGTCGCGGCGGAACGCGTCTTCTTCCGGCGTGCCGAACGTGTTGTCGTGATGGATGCAGGTGCTCGCCTTCGGGCGTCGTCGGATCGGGCGCGCGGCACGCCGTCCTGCACGACCTCCTCGCCCGGCCGCGACCTGGCGGCGGAACGTCGCGACCTCGATCGACCTTCTGCCCGAACTTGACGTGCGCGAGCCGGAAGCGCCGGCCGATGATCCAGCAGTTCCGGAACAGCTTCTTGACCTGGTAGGGATGCGCCGACGTGCCGATGTCGAAGTCTTTCGGGCCGGCGGCCGAGCAGCAGATCGCGGACGCTGCCGCCGACCAGATACGCGACGTGATCGCACTGCCGCAGGCGGTAGAGCACCTTCAGCGCGTCGGGATCGATGTCGCGGCGCGGAGATCGGGTGCTCCTCGCGCGGAACGATCCTCGGTTCGACCATCGCGCGGCATTATGCCCAAAGCGTAACAGAAGCGAACTAAGCCATTGATGTCCAATGACTTAGAGCAGTATTTCGGCTGTGCTACCATCGCGGATGATGCGCGCGGCTGCTCGCGGCTGGCTGTCCTGGCGCTGGTCCGGCTCGCGGCGTCGGCGGCGGACGACCCGCTCGCGCGGGCGCGGCTGCTCTACAACCAGCGCCAGTTCGAAGCGGCGGTGCAGCGCCGCCGAGCAGGCGCGGCTGACGCCGGCGCGCGCCGACGCGGCGGATCTCGATCGCCGCGCGCGCCTATCTCGAGCGGTTCCGCGAGAGCGCGGCGTCCGACGATCTCGACCAACGCGCGCGATCGGCTCCGCCGGCTCGATCCGCAGCGCTTCGCGCCGCGCGAGCGCGCCGAGTACATCGTCGGCCTCGGCGAAACGCTGTTCTTCGACGGCGCGTTCGGCGCCGCCGCGACCGTGTTCGACTCGGTGCTGCGACAGCCGCGACTGCTGACCGGCGACGCGCGCGAGCGCGTGCTCGACTGGTGGGCGAGCGCGCTCGATCGCGACGCGCGGCCGCGGCCCGAGATCGAGCGGCAGGGCGTCTATCAGCGCGATCCGCGACGCGCATGGACGACGAGCTGGCGGCGCATCCCGGCAGCGGCGCGGCGGCCTACTGGCTGGCCGCCGCGGCGGCGCGGGCGCAGGGCGATCTGCAGGCGGCGTGGGATGCCGCGCAGGCCGGCTGGGTGCGCGCGCCGCTGGCGAGCGACAAGGGCGCGGCGCTGCGCGCCGACCTCGATCGCCTGGTGCTGCGCGCGATCGTCCCCGACCGCGCCAAGGCCGACCGCGCAGCCGCCGGAAACGCTGCGCAGCGAGTGGGAGCGGTTCAAGGAGAGCTGGGCGAAGTAACTCGGCGATCGAGACTTCGAGCTAGCTTTCGCGTCTTTCCAGTTCTCGCCGATCGCCGACGTCGACCGTCAGCGGCACGTTCAGCGCCGCGGCCGACTGCATCCGGTCGCGCACGATCGCCGCGAACTCCTCGGCGCGCGCCTTCGGCACCTCGAACAGCAGCTCGTCGTGGACCGTCAGGATCATCCGCGCGCTCCGGGTGCGCGGCGAGCGCGCGCGTGGACGTCGATCATCGCGCGCTTCATGATGTCGGCGGCCGTGCCCTGGATCGGCATGTTGACCGCCTCGCGCTCGGCCGCCGACGCGCGATCTGGAAGTTGCGGCTGTGTCAGCTCCGGCACCAGCCGCCGCCGGCCGAACATCGTCTTGACGACGCCGGTGGCGCGCGCTTCCTCGAGCGTGCGGTCGATGAACGCGCGGACGCGCGGGAAGCCGGCGAAGTAGGCGTCGATGAACTCCTGCGCCGCCTGCTGCGTCACGCCGATGTCCTTCGCCAGCGTGAACGCGCGTCTTCCCGTAGAGCAGCGCGTAGTTGACCATCTTCGCGATGCTGCGCAGCTCGTGCGGATCGCGCGCCGCTGTCGGCGCCGAAGATCTTCGAGCGCCGTCCGGTCGTGGATGTCGTCGCCGTCGCGGAACGCGTCGATCGAGCGACTCGGTCGCTCGGACAGGTGCGCGAGCACGCGGAACTCGATCTGCGAGTAGTCGGCCGAGATCAGCACGTGGCCCGGATCGGCGATGAACGCGCGGCGGATCTCGCGGCCGAGCGCGCGTGCGGATCGGGATGTTCTGCAGGTTCGGATCGCTGCTGCTCAAGCCGTCCGGTCGCGGCGACCGCCTGGTTGAAGCAGCGTGTGCACGCGGCCGGTGTCCGGGTTGACGAGCTGCGGCAGCGCGTCGATGTAGGTGCCCTTCAGCTTCATCAGCCCGCGCCACTCGAGGATCTGCCGCGGCAGGTCGTGCGGCCAGCGCGAGCTCCTCGAGCACTTCGACGGCCGTCGACGGCGCGCGCGACGTGCCGGTGCGCTTGCAGCACCGGCAGCTGCAGCTTGTCGAACAGGATCTCGGCGAGCTGCTTCGGCGAGTTGATGTTGAACTCGCCGCCGGCCATCTCGAAGATCTGCGCCGATCCGCTGCGCCAGCTCCTGCTCGACGCTGCTGCGACTGCGCCGCGAGCGCCGGCCGCGTCGATGCGGACGCCGGCGCGCTCGACGGCGACCAGCACCGGGATCGAGCGGCAGCTCGAGCGTGCTCGTAGACGTCGCTCAGCTGCTCCTTCGTCGAGCAGCTCGCGCAAGACGCGGCGCCAGCTGGCCGACCAGGTCGGCGCGCTCGCACGCGTAGTCGAGCGCCGCCTCGACCGGCACGTCGGCCAGCGACATCGCCTTGGCGCCGCGGCCGCAGACGTCCTCTTCGCGTCAGCGCCTTGTAGCTCGGTGTGCTCGAGCGCCAGATCCTCGAGCGGGTGCTCGGATCGCGTCGCGTCGATCAGGTAGCTCGCGAGCATCGTGTCGACGTCGAGGCCGCGCAGCGTCGACGCCGTGCCGCGCCAGCACGATCGGCGTCGAACTTCAGGTCGTGGCCGACCTTGTCGATCGCCGCGTCCTCGAGGACCGGCCGCAGCGCGTCGAGCGCCGACGTCGAGCGGCAGCGCTGGCGGTCGTCGCCGAGCGCCGCGGTGGCCGATCGGCACGTAGTCGGCGTCGCGCGGCGCGGTCGAAAACGCGAGGCCGACGATCGCCGCGCGCATCGCCGCCGGCCGATCGGGCAGCACCCGCAGCGCGAACGCGCCCGGCTGCGCGCAGCCGCGCGGCCAGCGCCTGCAGCGCCGTCGGCGGTGTTGACGACGCGGTAGGTCTTGGCGATCGTGTCGGCGGTCGGCGCGTATTCCTTGGCGAGCGCGCGGAAGCCGAGCTCGTTGAAGATCTCGAAGCAGCGCTCGCGCGAGCCGCCGCGGTAGCGCAGCGCTTCGGCGTCGAACTCGACCGGCACGTCGGTGCGGATCCGCGCCAGCTCGCGGCTCTGGCGCGCGTCGTCCGCGTTGGCGAGCAGCCCCTCGCGATAGCGCTTGTGCTTGACCTCGGCCGGCGTGCGCGAGCAGGTTCTCGAGCGATCCGTAGCTGCGCGATCAGCTCGCGCGCGCCCTTCTCGCCGATGCCGGGCACGCCCTTGATGTTGTCGATCGTGTCGCCCATCAGCGCGAGCACGTCGACGACCTGCTCGGGCGCGACGCCGAACTTCTCCTTCACGCCGGCGGCGTCGTACCACGTGCCTTCGTCGCGCGGGTTGTAGACGCGGATGCCGTCGCGCGACGAGCTGAAAGAAGTCCTTGTCGCATCGGTGACGATCGCGACGTCGAAGCCGGCCGCCGCCGCCTTGCTCGCCAGCGTCCCGATCACGTCGTCGGCCTCGTAGCGCTCGGAGGTGAGGATCGGCACGCCGAGCGCCTCGCACGCGGCGTGCACCATCGGGATCTGCTCGGCGAGCTCGTCCGGCATCGGCGCGCGGTTGGCCTTGTAGTCGGCGACGAGATCGTCGCGGAACGTGCGGCCCGGCAGATCGAACGACGCGGCGATGAACTCCGGCTTGTGCTCGTTGAGCAGCTTGCGCAGCATCGTGACGAAGATGTAGACCGCGTTGGTCGGCGTGCCCTGCGCGTTGCGCAGCAGCCCGCCGTCAGCGGTGCGGACCGGCGCGTGATACGCGCGGTACATCTGCGAGCTGCCGTCGATCAGATAGAGCACAAATTTTTACTATATCATTGGCGTGAGATGCGGCTTCGCGCGCGGTCGCACGATCGAACGCAGCGATCGCGGAGATCGCAGAGGATTCCGTCGCGTGCGTGCTCTGCGGCGTCGTGCGTCTGTTCGCGTTGCGCGCAGTGCAGCGCGCGGCACGCGCTCTTCAGGCAGTACGATGCGAGAAGAGATCTACCTCTCGCTCGACGGCACCGCGACGGTCTACGTCAACAGCTCGCTCGCGGCGCTGAACGCGCTGCGCGGCACCTCGTTCGACGCGAGCCCGGCGGCGCGCGTCGACCGCGCGCGCGATCCGCACGTACTATTCGAGCGCCGACCACCCGCGTCGCGCGCGTCAGCCAGTCGCGCCGCAGCGGCCGCCGCTTCGTCCACGTGCGGCTCGACGTCGACGACGTGCGCCGGCTGGCGAGGTCGGCGCCGTTCGCGTGGTCGACCTACCGCGTTCGAGCGCGACGGCGATCTCTTCATCTACCGTCAGACGGTCGGCGCCGCGCCGCGGCGAAGGACGTCGGGCACGTCGGCTGGAACGGCCGCGAGATCGTCGCGTTCCGCCTGCACCTGCCCAGCAAGATCCGCTACCAGAACACCCAGCCGCGAGGTCGGCCGCGGCAACATCCTCGAGTGGGAACAGCCGCTGGCCGATCGGCTGCGCGGCGTGCCGCTCGAGCTCGAAGCGCGCATGGACACGCAGTCGATCCTCTATCGCACGCTCTGGCTGTTCGGCGCGACCTTCGTGGCCGTCGCCGTGGCGCTTCGTCGTCATGATCTGGTGGGTCATGCGGCGGCGCGAAACAGGATCGGGTAATTGGGTAATCTGGTAATCGGTTGGGCCGATTGAACCGAGTTGAACAATCGCTACCCGATTCCTCGATTACCCGATTGCCCCGTTGTCATTCCCGGACAGACTCCCGTTGGTGAATCTCCGCGGCGCGCTCGAGCGCCGCCTCGATGTTCGGGCAGATGTTCGCGGTCGCCGACGTGCTCGTGGAACTCGCGCCTGCGTCATCAGCGCGCGCCGGCTGCTGCGGCGCGCCGCAGAGGATCAGCGTCGCGGCCCGACTGCGTGCAGCCGGTCGGCCAGATCCTCGAGCGCGCGCAGGCCGGTGCGCGTCGATCGCGCGTCATGTTGCGCAGGCGCAGGATGACGATCGGCGGCAGCGTCGTCGATGCTGATCGGTGATGCGCGCGAGCTTGTCGGTCGCGCCGAACAGGAACGGCCCGTGGATGCGGAAGACGCGCACGTAGTCGGCGGAATCGTCTTGTCCTGCAGGCATGTGGACGCGGCCCGCTTCGACGTAGTCCGGCGTCACCGCGCGACACCGTCGTCGTCTGCGCGACGCGTGCGGATGAACAGCAGCGCCGCGAGGATCATCCCGACCTCGACCGCGACCGTGAGATCGGCGAAGACCGTCAGCGCGAACGTCGACCAGCCAGACGCCGATGTCCGTCTTGCGTCAGCTTCAGCAGCTCGGGAATCTCGCGCCACTCGCCCATGTTGTAGGCGACGACCAGCAGGATCGCGGCGAGCACCGCCATGCGGGATGAAGCGCGCGAGCGGCGCGGCGACGAGCAGCATCGACGAGCAGCGTCAGCGCGTGGATCATGCCGGCGACCGGCGTCCGCGCGCCGGAGCGGATGTTGGTCGCCGTCCGCGCGATCGCGCCGGTCGCCGGCAGGCCGCCGAACAGCGGCGACGCGATGTTGGCGATGCCCTGCGCGATCAGCTCGACGTTCGGGTTGTGGCGATCGCCGCCCATGCGGTCGGCGACGACCGCCGACATCAGCGACTCGATCGCGCCGAGCATCGCCACGGTCAGCGCCGGCGACAGCAGCGTCGGGATCAGGTCGGCGCGGAACGCCGGAATGCGACAGCGCGGCAAGCCCGCCGGGATGCCGCCGAAGCGCGATGCCGATCGTCTCGACCGGCAGGCCGAACAGCCACGACCGCGGCCGTGCCGCCGACGCAGCGCGACGATGTGCCCGGGCACGCGCGGCACGAGCCGGCGCCAGACCAGCAGCGTCAGCGAGCGCGCCGCCGCCGAGCGCCGCGGCCGCGGGCGACGACGTCTGCCGCGTGCGCGCGCGAGCGCCGCCATGCGCGGCCAGAACTCGCCGGGCACGCGCTCGACGCTGCAGGCCGAAGAAGTCCTTGATCTGCGTGCTCGCGATCAGCACGCGCGATGCCGTTCGTGAAGCCGACGACGACCGGCCGCGGGATGAAGCTGACCGCGGCGCCCATGCCGGTCGACGCCGAGCACGACCAGCATGACGCCGGCCATCATCGTGCACATGAACAGGCCGTCGACGCCGTAGCTCGGCGACGATGCCGGCGACGACGACGACGAAGGCGCCGGTCGGGCCGCCGATCTGGACGCGCGAGCCGCCGAGCGCCGAGATCAGGAAGCCGGTGACGATCGCGCAGTAGATGCCCGACTGCGGGCGGCGACGCCCGAGGAGATGGCGAAGGCCATCGCGAGCGGCAGCGCGACGAGGCCGACCGTCAGACCGGCGAGCAGATCGCGCGCACAAAGTCCGCGCGGGAGTAGTGCCTGAGGAGCAGGACCGACTTGGGCAGCCACGCTTGAGTCATGACGTAACGGCTAGAATACGTGACGTGCGCGCGGTGAACGAATACCCGTTCTGGGCACGACACCCTCGCGAATCGGCCGGAATCCGCAATCCGCAATCACTCCGCGATCCGCACCCGCAATCCCCAATCAATCCGCAATCCGCAATCCGCAATCCGCAACTGGACGCGCTTGCCCGTCGCGCCGACGTCGTCATCGTCGGCGCGGGGCTACACTGGTCTGGCCGCCGCGCGGCATCTGGCACGGCTGCGCGGCGCCAGCGTGCTCGGTGCTCGAGCGCGAGACGGTCGGCTGGGGCGCGAGCTCGCGCAACGGCGGGCAGGTGCTCACCGGGTCTGAAGCTCGACGCCGCGACGCTGCGTCGAGCGATTCGGCGAGGCGCGCGCGCGCCAGCTGCTTCGATGCGGCCGCGCGAGTCGATCACGCGGCCTCGAAGCGCTCATCGCCGAGGAGCCGATCGACTGCGAGTACGCCGCACGCGGCCACATCCAGGCCGCGTGCGAAGCCGTCGCACTTCGGCGCGCTCGTGCGACGAGCAGGCGCTGCTCGCGCGCGTCTTCGACCACCGGGTCCACGTCGTGCCGCGGGCGGAGCAGCGGTCCGAGATCGGCACCGACGCCTATCACGGCGTGCATGGTCGACGAGCGCAGCGGCGCGCTGAACCCGGCGAAGTACGTGCGCAGGGCTGGCCGACGCCGCCAGCGCGCAAGGGCGCCGCGATCGTGACGCGGCGTCGCCGTCACCCGCGTGCGCCGCCGCGACGGCCGCTGGATCTGTCGACGACGGCGAGCCGACGAGATCGAGGCGAGCGACGTCCTGTTCGCCACCAACGGCTACACCGACGGCGCCGCGCCGGCGCTGCGCCGGCGGCTGGTCCCGATCGGCAGCTACATCATCGCCACCGAGCCGCTGCCGCATGGACAGGCGGCGGCGATCCTGCCGCGCAGGCGCGTCGCCTTCGACTCGAAGACATTTCCTGCACTACTTCCGCGTCACCGCCGATCGCGCGGCTGCTCTTCGGCGGGCGCGCGGTGTTCACGCCGCCGACGGCGCAGACGACCGCGCGCGCCGCCGCGATCCTGCGCCGCGACATGATCGCGATCTTTCCGGAGCTTGCCGGCGCCGCCATCGACTACGCGTGGGGCGGCAACGTCGCGTTCACGCGCGATCAGATGCCGCGCGCAGGTATGCTGGACGGCGCGTTCTACGCCGGCGGCTACTGCGGCCACGGCATCGCGATGGCCACGTACCTCGGACGAGCAGATCGCGCGGCGCATCGCCGGCGAGCCGGTCGAGCACCCGTTGTTCGACGATGCGCTTTGCGGCGATTCCGCTCTACGGCGGCACGCCCGTGGTTTCTGCCGCTGGTCGGCGCCTACTATCAGGTGAAGGATTGGCTGGAGTAGATCTCGAGTTTTCCGCCGACCAGATGCGCGCGATGGCCGACGCGGTCGTCGAGCGCTGCATCGAGCACATCGGCGGCGCTCGGCCGCGAGCCGGCGCTGCGGCGACGTCGATGCCGCCGCGCTCTGCCGGGCGATGCGCGAGCCGGCGCCCGGAGCAGGGCGTGGCGCTCGAGCCGCTGCTCGACGCGCTGTTCGACGACTGGATCCCGCGGTCGTTCACGCCGCCGTCGCCGGGCTACTTCGCCTTCATCCCGGGCGGCGGGATCTATCCGGCGGCGCTCGCCGACTTCATCGCCAACACCACGAACCGCTACACCGGCGTCTGGCAGGCCGCGCCGGCGCTCGTGCAGCTCGAAGCCAACGCGCTCGACTGGCTGCGCGACTGGATGGAGCTTTCCGCCGAGACGCGCGCGGCCTGTTCACCACCGGCGGCTCGATGGCGACGTTCAACGCCATCGTCTGCGCGCGCGAGCGACATCTCGGCGCCGAGATCCGGCGCGGCGTGCTCTACACGTCCGACCAGGCGCACCACTCGGTGCTGAAGTCGGCGAAGCTCGCCGGCGTGATGCCGGATCGCGTGCGCCGATCGCGTCCGACGACGCGCTACCGGCTGCGGCTCGACGTGCTGCGCGAGGCGATCGCCGCGGATCGCCGCGGCCGGCCTGACGCCCTTCGCCGTCGTGTCGAGCGCGGGGACGACGAACACCGGGGCGGTCGATCCGCTGGACGGCATCGCCGACGCTCTGCGCGCGCGAAGGCCTGTGGCACCACGTCGACGGCGCCTACGGCGCGTTCTTCCATCTGTGCGACGAGCTGCGCGGGACGCTGCGCGGCCTGCCGCGCGCCGACTCGCTGACGCTCGATCCGCACAAGGGCATGTTCCTGCCGTACGGCACCGGGGCGCTGCTGGTGCGCGACGGCGCGGCGCTGCGCGCGGCGCACGAGGCGACGGCGGCCTATCTGCCGGCGATGCCGCATCCGGACGACTTCTACGATCCGAGCCAGCACGGGCCCGAGCTGTCGCGCGGCTTCCCGGGTCTGCGCGTCTGGCTGTCGGTGAAGCTGTACGGCGCGGCGGCGTTTCGCGCCGCGATCGCCGAGAAGCGCGCGCTGGCGCTCGACGCCGGCCGCGCGCGTGGCCGGCGCTGCCCGGCATCGTGATCGACGCGCCGCCGGATCTGTCGCTGTTCGCGTTCCACCTCACCTGGCCCGGCGCCACGCGCGCCGACGAAGACGCCGCGACGCGGGCGCTGATGGACCAGGACGACCGCGCCGCGGCCGCGTGATGGTCACCGGCTGCACGGCGCACGGCCGATTCCTCGGCCGCGTGTGCGTCCTGAGCTTCCGCACCCACCAGCCGCAGATCGACGCGCTCGTCGAGGACATCGCGGCCGTCGATTCAGGACGCCATCCGGATCACACATGACTGATACAATCCGATCCGATCGCGCGCGGCTGCGCGCGATCGCCGTCCGCGCGATGCGCGAGCGCGGCCTCGAGCCCGACTATGCCGCCGGCCGCGCTCGCCGAGGTCGGCGGCGCTCGACGGACGCGCCGCGCACCACCGAGGAGCCGACGCGCGACCTGCGCACGCTGCTGTGGTGCTCGATCGACAACGACGACTCGCGCGACCTCGATCAGCTGTCGGTGGCCGAGGCGCTGCCGGACGGCGGCGTCGACGGTGCTGGTCGCCATCGCCGACGTCGACGCGCGCGGTCGCCGAAGGGCTCGCCGATCGATCGGCACGCCGCGCACGAACACGACGTCGGTCTACACGCCGGCGCGTGATCTTTCCGATGCTGCCCGAGCGGCTCTCGACCGACCTGACGTCGCTCAACGAGGCGCAGGATCGCCTGGCGGTCGTCATCGAGCTCGTCGTCGACGCCGGACGGCGCGCTGGCGAGCGTCGGACGTCTACCGCGCGCGTCGTGCGCAACCACGCGAAGCTCGCCTACAACGCCGTCGGCGCCTGGCTCGGCGGGCGACGGCGCCGCTGCCGCCGGCGGCGGCGGCCGTGCCGGGCATGGACGAGCAGCTGCGCATGCAGGACCGGCGTCGCGCAGGCGCTCGGCGGCGCGCGGCACGAGCACGGCGCGCTCGAGCTTCGAGACGATCGAGGTCGAGCGCGTGCTTCGACGGCGACACGCTGCGCGAGCTGCGAGCCGCAGACGCCGAACCGCGCGCAAGCAGCTGATCGAGGACCTGATGATCGCGGCCAACGGCGTCACCGCGCGCTTCCTCGACGCGCAGGGCTTTCCGTCGCTGCGCCGCGTCGTGAAGTCGCCCGAGCGCTGGGATCGGATCGCGCGCGCTGGCCGCACGAGCTCGGCGACGACGCTGCCGGCGCGCGGCCGATTCGACGGCGCTCGCCGCGTTCCTGGCGCAGCGCCAGGCGGCCGATCCCGGACGCGTTTCCCGACCTGTCGCTGACGATCATCAAGCTGCTCGGCTCGGGCGAGTACGTCGTCGATCCGCCGGGCGCCGAGCCGCCGGGCCACTTCGGCCTGGCGGTGCGCGACTACACGCATTCGACGGCGCCCAACCGGCGCTATCCGGACCTCGATCACGCAGCGGCTCGTCAAGGCGGCGCTCGCCGGCCATCCGTCGCCGTACACGATCGGACGAGCTCGAGAAGGCTGGCGGCGCACTGCACGCGGCAGGAGGACGCGGCGAACAAGGTCGAGCGCCAGGTGCGCAAGTCGGCGCCGCGGCGCTGGTCGTCGAGTCGCGCGATCGGCGAGCAGCTTCGACGCGCATCGTCACCGGCGCGTCGAGCAAGGGCACGTGGGTGCGCGTGGCGGCGCCGCCGATCGAAGGCAAGCTGGTGCGCGGCGACCACGGCGCTCGATGTCGGCGACCGCGTCCACGTCCGGCTCGTCGGCGTCAACGTCGAACGCGGGTTCATCGATTTTGAACGAGCCTGAAGAATTCTCTCTGCGGTTTCTGCGGTCTCTGCGTCTTTGACTGACCGTCGTCTCTTTCGTAGCCGCGAAGGCATCAGCCGAGCGTACGAATTCTCAATTTTAATTCGTAATTTCTTAATTTCGGCCCTGCGAAGTCGCCGTAGCCGTCCTCGCGGCGGCGTCGGGCGGCAGCGGCGTTGGCGTTGCCGTTCAGATAGCGGTCGAACCAGTAGACCTGCCAGTTGAGGCTTTCGACGAGGTGCTTCGGCTCGCCGGTGCGCGTCAGGTTGTGGTTCTCGCGCGGGAAGAAGACGATCTCGCTCGGCACGCCGAAGTGCTGCAGCGCGCGGAACCACTGCTCGCCCTGCTCGATCGGCACGCGGAAGTCGTTGTCGGAGTGCAGCACCAGCGTCGGCGTCTTGACGTTCTTCACGTACTTGAGCGGCGACGCGTTCCAGTAGAGATCGATGCTTCTCGAAGATGTCGCCGCCGAAGTCGTCCGCGTGGCCGTAGGCGCCGTCGCGCGTCCCGTCGTCGCTGACGAAGTTCGAGATGCTGCGCAGCGTCACCGCGGCCTTGAAGCGGTTGGTGTGGCCGACGATCCAGTTCGTCAGGTAGCCGCCGTAGCTGCCGCCGGTGACGCCGAGGCGATCGCGTGTCGATCCACGGATACTTCGCGAGCGACCGCGTCGACGCCGTTCATGACGTCGACGTAGTCCTTGCCGCCCCAGTTCAGCTCGATGCCGCGCTCGAACTTCTCGCCGTAGCCGGTCGAGCCGCGCGGGTTCGTGAAGAACACCGCCCAGCCGCGCGCGGCGTAGACCTGGAACTCGTGATACCAGTCGAAGCCGTACATGCCCGGCCGGGCCGCCGTGGATCGCTCAGGATCATCGGATAGCTTCTTGCCGGCCTCCCAGCCGATCGGCTTCATGAAGAAGCCGTCGACGTCCCAGCCGTCGGCGCCCTTGAACGGCGACGCGCTCGACCGGCACGAGCTCGAGCTGCTTCCACAGCGCCGCGTTCAGGTGCGTCAGCTGCTGCTCGTTGCGGCCGTCCAGATCGGCGACGTAGAGATCGTCGAGGTGCGTCGGATCGTTCGACGGCGTAGGCCAGCTGCCGGTCTTGCTCGCTGACGTCGACGCAGCGCACGCGTGCGATCGCCCGAGGTGACCGGCGCCGCCGCCGCGTCGCGAGATCGACGCGGAAGAGCTGGCTCGTGCCCTTGACGCCGGTCTCGAAGTAGAGCGCCGCGCCCGTCTCGGCCCAGCGCAGCCCGCCGGGAATCAGATCGAGGCCGTCGGCCGCCAGCGTCGACGCGCCGCCGCCGGCGCTCGGCGCCAGCCAGATCTTCGGGTGCGCGTTCTCCGGCACCGCGCTGACGAACGCGATCGTCTGGCCGTCGGGCGACCAGCGCGGCGAGTTGTCGCCGCTCGTCGTGATCGGAGATCTTCGTCAGCGCGCCGCCGCTCGCGTCGATCACCCAGACGTCGGTGTTGTGCGCTCTCGTCGAACGCCTTGCCGGTGCGGTCCGAGACGAACGCGATCTTCGCGGCCGTCGGGCGACCACTGCGGATCGCGTGTCGTTCCAGTCGTCGCCGGACGTGATCTGCGTCGCGCGGCCCGATCGCGACGTCGACGACCCACAGGTGCGCGCGCTTGTCGTCGAACCAGCCGGTGTCGTTGAACTTGTAGTTCGCGTGCTTGTAGTGGCGCACGTCGCTCGGCGACTTCGCCGTATCGCTCGGCCCGCTGCGGCCGACGACGACCAGCCGGCGCGCCGTCGGGCGACCACTGAAAGCCGGACGCGCCGTTCAGCAGGTTCGTGACGCGGCGCGGCTCGCCGCCGTCGAGCGGCAGCAGCCAGACCTGCGTGCGCGGCGTGTCGTCGCGGCGTCGCCTGGCGCCGGCCGCGCCGACAGAAACGCGATCGCCTTGCCGTCCGGGCTCCAGCGCGGGCTGTTCGACGACTGCGGCGCCGTCGTCAGCGCCGTCGGCTCGCGCGAGCCGTCGGCGGGCACCGACCAGATCGCGCTGCGCCGGCGGTTCTGCTTCTGATCGACGGTCGTGACGACGAACGCGATCGTCGAGCCGTCGGGCGAGAAGTGCGGGTCGGAGAGCGTCTCGAATGCGAAGTAGTCCTCGGCCGTGACGCCGCGCGTCTGCGCCAGCGCCGGCACGCGATGACGACAGCAGAGGACGACCGCCGAGCGAGCCGCGCTGGTCAGTGTCAGCATTCTTAATTCCTCCGCTTGCGCGCTTTCTTGCGGCGCGCCGCGCATTGTCGACACGCGCGGCCGTCTTCTTCTTCGCGCTGATCGTGTCGAGGCTCTTGCGCAGCGCATCCATCAGGTTGACCACCTTCGGCGGCGCCTCGACCTCCGGCGCGACGATCTCGCGGCCCTCGATCTTGGCGTCGATGATCTCGCGCAGGCCGACCTGGTAGTCGTCGCGGTATGCCTGCAGGTCGACGCTCGCCCTCGAACGTGCCCATCACCTGCTTGGCGAGCTTCACTTCCTCCGGCTTGACCTTCGCCGGCATGTCGCTCGAGCTCGTCGATCGCGTCCATGCTGCGGATTTCGTTCGCGTGCCGCAGCGTGTACATGATCAGGCCCTGCTCGCGCGGCTGCACCTTCACGAGATACTCGCGGCCGTAGAGCGCGACCTTGCCGATGCCGGCCTTGCCCTTCATGCCTTCGCGGATGACGGCGAACGCCTCGCGCGCCACCGGGCCGTCGGGCGCGAGGTAGTACGGGCGCTCGAGGTAGATCGGATCGATCGCCGGTGTCGTCGGTGAACTTCTCGAGGTTGATGACGCGCGTCGACTCGACGCGCACCTTCTCGATGTCCTCCTCGTCGACGACGACGTAGCGGCCCTTCTCGAACTCGAAGCCCTTGACGATGTCGGTGTTCGGCACCTCGCGCTCGCACTTCGGGCACCAGCGCTTCTGCTGGATGCGCGTCTGACACTCGCCGTGCAGCTGGTTGAAGCTGAGCGTCGCGCCGGCGTCGGTCGCCGGGAACACCTTGATCGGGATGTTGACCAGGCTGATCTTGAGATACCCCTTCCACGTCGGTCGCGCGGCCATCGGGCTCCTACTTCTTGATGAGAAACTTCTCGTCCACGTTGACCTGAAACTGCCGGAAGCGTGCCGTAGGTCGCGACCGCTTCGGTATGCGACCCGGTGCGCATGTCGTCGCACCACTCGCGCATTTCAATCGGCACCAGGAGGCCGAGCAGCGGCTCCGACTGATAGCTGACGTCGAGGGTGGCCCGCAGCTTCCGGTTCTGCGCAACGAGCTCGCTCATCATGCACGCGACCGGTCGCAGGGTCGATCCAGAACCGGCCCCGCGACGGGCAGATCGCGATGGCCGTCGGTCCTGATCATCGTCCCGGACTCCTTTCTCCGTACTGCGATCGCCCAAACCTCCGTCGAGACGCGGAACGCGCCGTCCGGCGCCGCGTTCGCGGCTCGGTCGCGGGCGTGCGCTCCTTGGTCTGCTTGAACTTGAAGCGGAACTGGTTCGCGGTCTCCAGAAACAGCAGCGGATAGACCGGCGTGTTGACGTTACGCTGGATGTCGCCGATGTTGTAGCGCGCGCTCTCGTCGAGGATCTTGCGGATCTGCCGATCGGTCGACATCGACCGATTGAGAAACAGCTGAGCGAGCCGCTCCCCGCGGTCGCGGACCGGCTTGCCGTCGACGTCGAACACGTCGCGAAACGCCATCCAGGCGTCGGCGCCGCCGGGCTTCACGAGCAGCAGGTCGGAGTGAAGCTCCGAGCGAATCGGATACCCCAGCTGGTCCTGGCAGGCGTGCGTGGCGACGGGCGTGCCGCGGGCGTCGCAGGGCTGCGCCGGCCGACGGCTTTGACTTCCTGAGCGTAGCGCTCCTCGGCCACGATGCCGGAGAACTGGCGATGAAACTCGGCCATGTACGCGGCGGCCCGCGCCAGGACGGTGGCGAGCGTCGGCTCCTGCACGGCCGCCGGGCTGGGCCGCCGTGGCGATGACGCACGCCGCGACCGCGCATGCGAGGCTTCGATTCACCAGTTCACCACTTCACGAATTCGCCAATTCCCGCGGCCCTCAATATTAGCGCTAGAATCCTCCCCATGAGAAGCCTGCATTCGCCCCGTTTCTACCTGGTGGCGATCCTCCTCGCCGCCGCCGCGATCGGCTCGACCATTGCGGCCGAGCGCTCCTCGTCCACGATGGCCACGGCCGCGACCAGGTTCCTGGGCGCGCTGACGCCGGAACAGCGCCAGCAGGCGACGTTCGCGTTCGGGGCCGACGAACGCATGCACTGGCACTTCATCCCGACCGAGATGTTTCCGCGCAAGGGGCTCACCATCAAGGAGATGACCGAGCCGCAGCGCAAGCTCGCGCACGACCTCCTGAAGGCCGGTCTGAGCCAGCGCGGCTACCTGACCGCCTCGTCGATCATGGATCTCGAAACCGTGCTCGGGGCGCTCGAGGCCGCCAGCGCGCGGCCGCGGCCCAGCCGCCGACGGCCGCGCCGCTCGTCCGCGACACCGAGCGCTACTTCTTCTCGGTGTTCGGCACGCCGTCCGCGAAGGACACCTGGGGCTGGCGCGTCGAAGGGCATCACGTCTCGCTGCAGTTCACGGTCGTGAACGGCACGCTCGTCGCGGCGTCGCCGTCGTTCTTCGGCTCGAACCCCGCGGAAGTGCGCGAGGGGCCGAAGAAGGGACTGCGCATCCTCGGCGCCGAAGAGGACGCGGCGCGCGCGCTGCTCGAGTCGCTCGACGCGTCGCAGCGCGCCAAGGCGATCTTCGACGCGACGGCGCCGGACGACATGCTGACGATGGCGAACGTCAACATCACGCCGCTGTCGCCGACCGGCCTCCGGCGCCGAAGCGATGACGCCGGCGCAGCAGAGATCTGCTGATGAAGCTGATCGACGTCTACGCCGGCATGCATGGCCGCCGACATCGCCGCCGATCGCACTGGCGCGGCTGAAGAAGGCCGGCGTCGAGAAGATCGCGCTTCGCCTGGGCCGGCGAGACCGAGCGCGGCAAGAAGCACTACTACCGGGTCCAGGGCCCGACGCTTCCTCATCGAGTACGACAACACCCAGAACGACGGCAACCACATCCACTCGGTGTGGCGGGACTTCGATGGCGACTTCGGGCGAGACCTCCTGCGCGAACATCTCAAGTCGTCGCCGCACTGATTGCAATAGACACGAGTATAGCTACAGAGGACACGAAGGACACAAAGTTACGTGTCCTTTCGTGGCCGGTTGATTCAACGCGGGAATACCCGGTCGAAATTTTCACTGAGAACATCTTGTCCGCGTCACTTCCTCGGTCGCGCCGATCTCCGCCAGCGCGGCGTGACTGCTGGTCGTAGACATCCTTCACCCAACCACGCGGGAAGAACGACGAGTCGGTGCCGAACAGCAGCCGGTCCGGGACCGACGACGGCGAGCGCCTGGCGGAAGACGGCGGCGAGCGTCAGGCCGGGGTGATAGCTTGATCCAGCTGTTCGAGCTCGACGTGTCGAACAGCACGTTCGGGCAGAGGTCGCCGATCATCAGCGCCTCGCGAAACAGGCCGGCGCCGAAGTGCGGCATGACGATCGGCACCTGACGGATGGCCGAGCGCGACGGCGTGCAGAGTCGAGCGGGTTGCCGAACCGGATGTCGAACGGGCTCGGCAGGCCGAGCTTCCTGCGCACGCCGACCGACAGCACGCCGCAGTGGACGAAGACCACCGTGCCCGGCGTCGCTGCGGCCAGGCCGAACATGGCGAGCGCCGCGCTCGTCCTGCATCGAATAGCGGTGCATGGCGGGGAAGAGGCAGAGCCCGCGCATGCCGTCGCGGTCGATCGCCTGCCGCGGCCCGCGCCGCCGCGCCGGGCTGCGTCGGATCGACCATGAAGAAGCCGACGAACCGGCCGGGATGGCGGCGCGACGGCCGCGGCGACCGACGCGGCGTCGCCCGGCATGCTCGCGATCAACGCGGCGCGCGCGACGCTGATGGCGGTCGAGCTCGGCGACCCAGCGATCCGCCAGCGCGTCGGCCGTGCCCGGCGCGCTCCCACCCGCAGCGTCGCGAGCGCCGCCTCGCCGCCGAGCGCGGCGAAGAACGGCGTCGAGAAGAAGTGGCAGTGCGCGTCGTTCGTCGCCGCCGGCATCCACCCCAGCTTACGCTACATCTCCTGTCGCATCCTTGCCGCGTCGCCGACCGTCGCTTAGATCGGCGCATGCGCATCGCCTCCGCCTTCATCCTGCTCTTGCTCTCGATCCCGCGTCGCTCGCCGCGCAGGCGACCGGCGCCATCACCGGCCTCGCCAGCGACACGTCGGGCGGGGCGATGCCTGGCGTGACGATCGAAGTCACCAGCCGCGACACCGGGCAGGTCCGCAGCGCGGTCACCGGCGTCGATGGCTTCTACACCATCCCGCTGGTCAACCCCGGCGTCTACCGGGTCAGGCAGGCGACGCTGTCAGGGTTCCGGACCACGGTGCGCGACAACATCATCGTCACGGTCAACGAATCGGTCCGCGCCGATGTCGCGATGCAGGTCGGCCAGCTCGAAGAACAGGTGACCGTGCTCGGGCAGTCGCCGCTCGTCGAGACCACGCAACGCCACCCTCGGCATCGTCATCGACCGAGCAGAAGGTCGTCGACCTGCCGCTGAACGGCCGCAACTTCGCGCAGCTCGGCACGCTGCATCCCCGGCGTCGTCGCGCCGCCCGCGCGCTCGGCGGCCCGGCCGGCGACGCCACGCCGGGCGGCTTCGGCAACGTCACCGGCGGCTTCAACGTCAACGGCATGCGCAACCAGTCGAACAACTTCCTGCTCGACGGCGCGACCAACAACGACACGTTCAACACCGGCTTCGTGCTGCGGCCGCCGCCCGACGCGATCCAGGAATTCAAGATCCTGACCCACTCCTACGACGCCGAGTACGGGCGCAACGCCGGCTCGGTCGTCAACGTCGTCACCAAGTCGGGCACGCAACGGCTGGCACGGCGGCGCCTGGGAGTTCAACCGCGACGACGCGCTGCAGGCGCAGAACTTCTTCGCGCTCGCGACCGCGGCGAAGCCGACGCTGAAGCAGAACCAGTTCGGCGGCGCGGTCGGCGGCCCGCTCGTGCAGCAACCGGCTGTTCGTGTTCAGCTACTACGAGGGCTTCCAGAACGAGCAGCGGCACCACCGACACGCTGACCGTGCCTCGCCGGCGCAGCGCAGCGGCGACTTCTCCGGCGGCGCGGCGATCCGCGATCCGCTCACCGGGCAGCCGTTCCCCGGCAACATCATCCCGCCGGATCGCATCAGCCCGATCGTCGCGAAGCGATCCTCGATCGACTACGTGCCGCTGCCCAACCAGCGGCGCTCAACCGCTCCATCGCGTTCGCCGAACGTCGAGGACGACCGCGACCAGTTCGGGCGCGCGCTCGACTATCAGCTGAATGCCAGCCACAGCATGCTCGGCCGCTACATGCGGCAGCCACACCGACAACGTCAACCCGCTGACGCGCTCGAACGTCTCGCCGGCCGGCAACAGCCGCGATCGCGACGCTCCAGGACGTCATGGGCTCGGACACCTGCATGCTCGAAGCCGACGATGATCAACGTGGCGCGCGTCTCGATCAACCGCATCAGCGCCAAGCCGACGGTGACGAGCGGCCTCGACCGAGCGCGACTACGGCATCAACATCGCCGAGCAACCCGACCGCCGCCGGGGCTGCCGTTCATCACCGTCACCGGGTTCTTCACCGACTCGGCGACGCGCAGCAGCCGTTCGTCGAGCCGCGTCAACAACGTGTTCGCGGTTCACCGACGACCTCACCGTGGCTGCCGGCCGGCACTCGATGAAGTTCGGCGGCGAGCTGCGCCGCGACCAGATCAAGGTCGTCGTTCATCAACCGGCCGAACGGCGACTTCACCTTCAGCGGGACGGCAGCACCGGCAACGCGGCCGCCGATTTCCTGCTCGGCTTCCCGCGCGCAGTGCCGCCAGGCGACCGGCGATCCGAACCTGGACGGCTCGGCGTGGGTCTACGCTCGCTCTACGCGCAGGACGAGCTCCGCATCGCCGCGGCTGACGCTGAACTACGGCGTGCGCTACGAGGTCAACGACGCCGTTCGTCGAGACGCAGCGATCACCTGAACGCGTTCCATCCCGGCCAGCAGTCGACGACGTTCCCGAGCGCGCCGGCCGGGCTCGTCTATCCCGGCGACGCCGGCGTGCCGCGCGGCACCTACGCGACCGACAAGAACAACGTCGCGCCGCGCGCTCGGCCGCGGTCTGGGACCCGACGCGGCGACGGCCGGACGAGCGTGCGCGCGCGCGTGGGGCATCTTCTACGACACGCTCGCCGGGCAGGGCGACTTCTTCCAGAACGGCGTGCTCGCGCCGCCGTTCCAGCCGCTGACCGAGGTGAACTACGCCGCCGCGTCGACGCGACCGCCGTTCGCGAATCCGCTCGGCGGGCGTGACCGGCACGCCCGGCTTCCCGCCGGCCTGATCTTCATCGGCTGGGGCCCGACTTCCAGGACGCCGTACGCGCAGCACTACAACCTCGACCGTGCAGCAGCAGGTCGGCGCCAACTGGGGCCTCGAGGCCGGCTACGTCGGATCGCGCGGCCAGCACCTGCCGATCTTCATGGAGGTCAACCCGACGGTCCGGTGCTCGTCGCCGGCGCCGACGCGTCGGGCCGCGGATCTGTTCCGGCGTTCAGCCTGGTGCGGCCGACCTTCTCGGCCGCGCGAGTCGTGGTACGACTCGCTGCAGGCGAGCGCGCGCATGCGGCCGTGGCACGGGCTGAACCTGCTCGCGTCGCTACACGCTGGGCCACGCGGTCGACCACGTCTCCGGCCTCAACATCGGCGGCGAGGCGCGGCCGATGCTGCCGGTCACGATCGGCGACCAGGCGTCGATCGACGCCGCGCTGGCGCGCGAGAAGGGCGACGCGCTCTTCGACGTGCGGCACCGCTTCGTGCTCAGCTTCGGCTACGAGCTGCCGCGCGCTCGACGATCGAGGCGCGGTCGATGCGGCTCGTCGCTCGGCGGCTGGCAGGCGAACGGCATCGTCCAGGCACAGACCGGGTTCCCGCTGACGGTGATCGAGCCGACCAACGTCTCGCTGACGTCGCTGACCAACCGGCCGAACGTGACGTGCGACCCCAACGACGGCGGCGCGCGGCACGACGGCGCAGTGGTTCAACACGAGCTGCTTCTCGCGCGCTGACGCTCGCGGCGAACGCCGGACAGGTCGGCAACGAGGCGCGGAACGTCGTTCGCGGTCCGGGGTTCCAGCGCGACCGACCTGTCGCTGTTCAAGAACTTCGCGCTCGTCGGCGCGCAACAGCTGCAGCTGCGGGTCGAGGCGTTCAACGTGTTCAACCAGGAGCGCTTCGGCCAGCCCGGCGGCACGCTCGGCGCGGCGACCTTCGGCGCAGATCACGGCGGCCGACGATGGCCGCATCGTGCAGCTCGGGTTGAAGTACCTTCTAGCAAAAGAACGAAGTGCGAAGTTCGAGGTGGATCCGGCTCTTCAGACGTCGTCGCATTTCGGACGTCGTAGCTCAGACTTCGTAAACGAGACTTCGTAGCTTCCTGAGCGCACACTGTGCGCAACCGCCCAGAGTGCTGTGCGCGGCGGCGGCTGCCGGCGCGGGGCAGCGCGTCACAGATCGCGCTTTCCCTGGCGTTTTCCGCTCGCCGGCTCGTGTCCTGCCGGGCACACATCGTGCTCTCGATTACCGTTTCGCGCCCGGTAGAAGGAGCGGTTCAGCGGGTGTTCGAGAGTCGTGCCAGGGGCGCGGGTGCCCTGGCGTTGTTGCTCGGGTGGAGCTGCCCGCCGGATCCGCGTCCGGTGCTGCACGCGCGCCGCTCGGGCCTGGCAGAACACACGCTGCGGATTCTGCTGGCGGAGGACAATGTGGCCAATCAGGCGCTGGCCGCCGGGCTGTTGCGGCGCGACCGGCACGCGGTCACGATTGTCGACAACGGCGTCGCGGCGGTGGCCGCCGCCATCACCGGGGATTTCGACGTCGTCCTGATGGACATTCAGATGCCGGTAATGAGCGGCCTCGATGCGACGATGGAGATTCGGCGGCACGAAGTGTCCACGGGCAAGCACCTACATATCATCGCCATGACCGCGCACGTGATGCAGGCCGACCGCACCCGCTGCCTCGCCGCCGGTGTGGACGACTACCTGCCGAAGCCGATTGCCACCGATGCGCTGCGTCGGGCGCTCTCGCGCACGGCCGGGGCGCGCGCAGTCGGCATCGTTTTCCTGATGGGGCGCTGATGCATCGCCGTGAGTTCCTGACGCTTGCTGCTGGGGCCGTGGCTGTCGCACGGCAGGATCGCGCGCCAGCGCTGATCATCCGGCGACGAGGATCGGCCGGGTGTGCCGTCCGGGGTCGCGACGCCGGCGATGTCACCGACGGGCAGGCCATGGTGTGGAGCCGCACCGATCGGCCGCGCACGCCTCGTCGTCGAGTATTCCACGACCGCGTCCTTCGCCGACACCCGCCGGATTGTCGGGCCGCGCGGCTCTCGAGGACACCGACTTCACGGCGCGCGTCGACCTGACCGGCCTGCCGCCGGGGCAGCGCATCTCGTATCGCGTGCTGTTTCAGGATCTCTCCGACCTGCGCCGCTTCAGCGTACCCGGTCGAGGGCCGCTTTCAAACGCCGCAGCCGCCGCGGCGTCGCCGCGGGCGTGGCGCCGGCCGGCGACGTGTCGTTCACGTTCTCCGGCGACTGCGTCGGGCAGGGCTGGGGCATCGACGAGCGCGCGCGGCGGCCTGCGGCTCTACGAGGCGATGCGCACGCTGCAGCCGGACCTGTTCATCCACCTCGGCGACACCATCTACGCCGACCAGCCGCTCACGTCCGAGGTCGTCCTCGACGACGGCTCGATCTGGCGCAACCTCGTCGACGGAGGCGAAGTCGAAGCCGGCGCAGACGCTCGACGACTTCCGGGGCTGCCACCGCTACAACCTGCAGGGACGAGCACATGCGGCGCTTCAACGCCGAGGTGTCGCAGATCGCGCTCTGGGACGATCACGAGGTGCGCGACAACTGGTATCCGACCGAGCGGCTCGACGCCGACCCTCGCGCCGGCGTGAAGAGGCGTCGCGCTCGCTGGCGCGCGGGCGAAGCGAGCGTTCCTCGAGTACCTGCCGCTGCGCATCAACCCGATCGAAACCGAGCGGATCTACCGGGCCTGGCGCCACGGCCCGGCGCTCGAGATGTTCGCGCTCGACATGCGGATCGTGCCGCGGCGCGAACTCGCCCAACCGCCAGGCCACGCTGACCGCCGACTCGGCGATCCTCGGCGCCGCGCAGGTCGAGTGGCTGGAGCGGCGCTGGCCGCGTCGCGCGCGACCTGAAGGTGATCGCCTCCGACATGCCGCTCGGGCGTCGTCGTGTCGAGCGCCGGCGGGGCTTCGAGGCGGTCGCCAACCGCGACGACGGGCGCGCCGCTCGGCCGCGAGCTCGGAGATCGCGCGGCTGCTGAAATTCATCAAGGACCGCTCGATTCGCAACGTCGTCTGGCTCACCGCCGACGTGCACTACTGCGCGGCCCATCACTACAGCCCGGCGCGCGCGCCGCGTTCACCGAGTTCGATCCGTTCTGGGAGTTCGTCGCCGGCCCGCTGCACGCCGGGCACCTTCGGGCCCAACGAGCTCGACGGCACGTTCGGGCCCGGAGGTGAGGTTCCTGGGCATTCCGCCCGGCATGAAGCCGAACCGCCCGCCGAGCGAGCCGTTCCAGTTCTTCGGCAGCGGACGGATCGACCACCGCACCGGGACGCTGACGATGAAGCTGCACAACGTCAACGGCGAGATCTACAGCGTGGACTTGCTCGCCGCCAGATAGTGCGTCGACACGAAAAGACACGGGAACACAAAGACCGAGACCGCAGTTCCAGATCCAGCCGGGCTCTACGCCGTTCGCGCTCACAACGTAAACCTGCTGAACAGGCATCGCTTGAAGTCGTTTCATGACTTCAGATACTCTTGCTCTCTTGTTTTGTGTCTTTCGTGGCTTTCGTGGTGACGTCTTTGTCTCTGCGGACTCTGCGATCTCTGCGTTCAAGTCGTTGGTCAGATCTCCGCCACGATCGCGTCGGCCATTTCCTTCGTCTTCGCCGTGCCGCCGAGATCCGGGTGCGGATCTTTCCTGCCGGCGACGACCCGTTCGATGGCGCCCGAGGACGCGGTCGTGCAGGTCGCGATGGCCCGAGATGGTCGAGCATCAGCGCGCCGGCCCAGATCGCGCCGATCGGGTTGGCGATGCCCTTGCCCGCGATGTCGGGCGCCGAGCCGTGGATCGGCTCGAACATCGACGGGTACGTCGCGCTCCGGGTTGATGTTCGCGCCCGGCGCGATGCCGAGGCTGCCGGAGATCGCCGAGCCGATGTCGGTCAGGATGTCGCCGAACAGGTTCGACGCGACGATGACGTCGAGCGTCTGCGGGATGCGTGACCATCCGCGCCGCCAGCGCGTCGACGTGATACTTGCGGTACGTCGACCGACGGGATAGTCCTTCGCGCACGACTCTCGGCGACCTCGTCCCACAGCACCATCGAGTGCGTGCAGCGCGTTCGACTTGGTCGCGCTGGCCAGCAGCTTGCGCGGCCGCTTCGCGCGCCAGCTCGAAGCGCGTAGCGCAGCGATCGCGCTCGATGCCGTGCCGCGTGAAGACGCCGGTCTGCTCGCGCCACCTCGTGCGGCGTGCCGACGTGGATGCGCCCGCCGACGCCCGGCGTACTCGCCCTCGGAGTTCTCGCGGACGCAGACCATGTCGATGTCCGCGGCGCCGCGGTTCGGCGAGCGGCGAGCTGAGCCCGGCGAGCAGCCGCATCGGCCGCAGGTTGACGTACTGATCGAAGCGCTGCCGGATCGGCAGGATCAGCTCCCAGACCGACGATGTGATCCGGCACGCGCCGGCGCGCCGATCGCGCCGAGGTAGATCGCGTCGAACGTCGCGAGCCGCTCGAAGCCGTCCTCGTCCATCATGCGGCCGGTGCGTCAGGTAGTAGTCGCAGCCCCACGGCAGCTCGGTGAACGTCGAGCGAGACGCCGCTGCCGCGCGCGCGGCTTCGATGCGCGGCGATGCCCGCCGGGATGACTTCCTGGCCGATGCCGTCGCCGGCGATGACGCCGATGGTGTGTGTCTGTGTGTTGGTCATGTCTGCTCGTCCTATATTCGTAGCGCGCCGTCGAGGCGAACGCGCGCATAGCTCTGCTAGCGAAGCCTGTGGTCTCTGCGTTCAACCGTCGTTGCCGCTACGATATCGGGCGGCATGAAGCGGCCAATCCACCGCGGTCCAGCCGCCGTCGGCAAACAGAATGGTCCCGGTCACGAAGCTCGCGGCGTCCGAGGCGAGAAACAGCGTCGGCCCGACCATCTCGTCGGCCCGCGCCCACCGCTTCAGCGCGCTCTTGTCGGCGTACGCCGCATACCACTCCGCGTCCGCCTTGATCTGCGCCGTGAGCGGCGTGTCGACGATGCCGGGTCCGACCGCGTTGACGCGGACGTTGAACGGCCCGAACTCGGCCGCGGCGGTGCGCACCAGCTGCACGATGCCGGCCTTCGGTCATCGCGTAGACCGATTGTCCCGGCTCGACGACCTGCGACCGGATCGACGAGAAGATGACGATGCTGCCGCCGCGCTGCTGCCGTCATGATCCGCCCGGCCGCCTGCAGCACGTTGAAGTTGCCCTTCAGGTTGAGCGCGACGACGCGATCGAACTCCTCGCTCGCTGTAGTGCAGGATCGACTTGCGGACGTTGATCCCCGGCGTGCAGATGACGATGTCGACGCGCCCGCGATCGCGCGCGATCGTCTCGAGCGCCGCGCCGACGCGGCCGGCATCGCCGATGTCGAGCGCCGCGGCGTCGCGCCCCGGGGATGCGCGCCGCCACCGCCTGGGCCGCCGCTTCGTTGGCGTCGAGGACGACGACGCCCGCGCCCTGGGCCGCGGCCGCCGACCGCCACCGCTTCGCCGATCCCGATCCGCCGCCGACGATGACGGCGGTCTTGCCGCTCAGATCAAACAAGCCGTTCGGGTCCATGTGTCCTCTGCCGGGAGATGAATACGATCAGAAAGCCGGCGCTCGCGGCGACGAGGCCGGCCAGCACCGGCGTCAGGCCGAAGATCCCGCGGCCGCCGGTCGTGAACTGCACGGCGATCATCGTCGCGACGCCGCAGCCGATCGAGGCGAGGGCTTCAGGCGACCCGGCGCGCCCCATGTAGAGCCCGGCCAGCACCGGCACGAACAGCGAGACCACCAGCAGGCCGTAGAAGACGCCGATGACGCCGATGATCGTCGGCGAGACAATCGCCAGCCCCACGCGATGGCGCCGCAGGCGACGGCCGCGCCGCGCGTCACCGCGAGCACGCGCCGATCGTCGGCCCGCGGGTTCAGGAACCGCTTGTAGAGGTCCTGCGACAGCGACGTCGTCAACATGAAGAGGCCGGCGTCGGCGGCGCTGATCTCGGCGGAGAACACCGCCGGCCAGGCCCGAGGCTGCCGACGAGCGGCGGAACGCCGCATCAGGACCATCGGCAGGGCGAGCAATACGTAACTGAACGAAGTACAAT
>ERZ1370068.8700-contig-7534_pt1 | contig 57932 bp, 68 predicted proteins | sample MGYA00561227_ERZ1370068 | MGnify/ENA primary metagenome ERZ1370068 (study PRJEB38410, sample SAMEA6850437) | metagenome | study: Metagenomic assessment of the ecological functions of the soil: analysis of the soil microbiota associated with the... | reverse complement strand
CAGTTACGTATTGCTGGACTTATACGTTGCAATCCACTGACGGCTTGCCGGTCGCTGAAAGCAATTGGTCAAACCGACTGTTTGTCTCCGCTCAACCTACCAATAGTCACGCAGTGTTTGTCGATGGAGTATCCAACGCGGCAAGGTTCTACAGGCCGTCTTTTCCGTTAAGGCCGGGGGCGGTAACAATACACTCTTGATACAAATTTACCTGATTAAGCGGTAAAAATTGTTGTTTGCCGAGATGGAGTGCGGATCACGGTGTTCTGCCCATTCAGCACAACTGAAGCAGTAGAAACGGCGGTCCAAATTGCTGTCGAAGCAAGATTGGTGGCAGATTGCAACGCGAACCCGAGAAAATTCGTCGGCCAGCTCACACGTAACATTGGCTTCTGGAATGAACGATTGTCAGTCGTGGTGCAGCCAGATGAAAGACTGAATAGAGTCCCATGACCCGAACTGCCCCCAGAAATCTGCCGTCCCATACAGTGATGCTGTCCGATAACGTCAACCTGGCCTGCGGATTTAGCCCCGTCGTTGTGTTGGTGCTGACGATCCCGGCCATCGCCGCCGTAAAAGCATGGAGATTCCCAAAGCCTGCGCCAATGCTGTTAACGCGGAACACCGTGCCGGCATCAGAACTGCCCCCGGACCCGGCGGTCCCATACAATGTGTTTCCGACTAGAACCAACCCGGCAATGGGAGCCGTCCCGTCGCTGCTCAGAAAATGGGTGCACCGTCGTTAGACCCGCGCCATTCGTGCCAGAGCTTCTGGAACACGGTCCCACTCCCTGAATTACCGCCCTTGCCGTGGCACCGCACAAAAGCGCATTACCTGACAAAATCAAACCGCCGGGCCGTGAGCAGCTCCATCGCTGTTGAGGCCGGAAGGATTGGGATGCCGTGAAATGATGCAGATTCGTGAAAGCCGATCCATCGAGGTGTAAAGGCAGGCAAATACCAACGCCCGTTGCTCGAACTGCCACCCTGACAAGCCGTCCTGCGCAGAGTGTTCTCCGATAAAGCGCCAGATCACCAGCCGGACGAGCGCCGTCACCACCGGTAAAGCTATGGAGGTCATCGTAAAACCCGTGCCATCGGGTATTGATTGCGAACGCGGGTGCCAGCGCCCGAACCGCCCCTGAACCAGCGGTTCCGATATAAGGTGCTTGTACCGATAAAAAAGCAGGCCTGTTCTTCGTGGGTAAGCTCCGTCGCTGCCAGTGAAATCTATGCAGATTCGTAAAACTCCAGGCCAGTCCGTCTTCACCCTGGAAAATGGACCCAAGTGCCCGAACTGCCTCCTTCCCTGGCTGTCCCATGCCGGCGCGTATCGTCCTGATAGAACCAAGCCGGTCAGCGGAAAAGCTTCTTCACTCTGCCAAGTTGGCATAGTAACCGGAAGAATTAAGGCCACCTGCACTGAAACCATGCAGGTTCGTGAAGCCAGTGCCATCGGTCCTCGATGGCGAACACCGTGCCGACGCCCGAGCTGCCGCCAGATCCCGCCGTCCCGTATAACGTGTTGCTCGACAAGAATCAGACCCGCCTGCGGATAAGCCCCGTCCGTTTCATAGGTAAGATCGCGCAAGCGTCCTGAACGTTCAGCCCTGTCGCCTCGGCCCGCTGGCATCGAATCCGACCCAGCTACCAGCCGGGTCACGAGGAGGAACGGACTCCGAATCCACGCTCTCATTTACTCGGCTGCTTGCATGGCGATCAGTGATGCGACGCTGATTGGAGAGAATTGTGTTTTGGCAATTTCTCATGCGACGGCACGGTAACCGCACAGCGGTGGAACGTCGTCGAGTCTAAGAGGCTGTTGAAAAAGTAGCCGCTGGAAAACGAGGCGGAAATGACGAACCTAAATCTCTCAGACATCCGCCTCGTCACCTCGGCGGCCATGGCGATGCATGGAGTTTCTTCAACAACCTGCTAAGGACTTTTCGTGTTCAAAAGGAGAGCATCGCTTTGCAGACGCGCCTGGCAAGCATCTCACCTTGTTACACTCCAAACCACCGACCGCTTTCTGATTTCCCTTGCCCCCGCCGCGGGCCAAATGATTGTAGAGGACGACACGCGGCTACAGACACGGTAATCGATCGCGACGACGCTCAAGAGCATCTTGCCACAATCTCGTGCGTCGTACACGAAGACGCCTGTAACGCTTATGCTCTCGCGAGGGTGACCGCGCCCTGCTCATCGACTGCGGGGGCGGCGGCGTGGCAGAGGCCTCCAGGCAGCATCGGCGTCACGGGCAGTGGAGTGGGTCCTGTTCGACCCACCACCATCGCGACCAATGCTTCGGCGCGAATTCGACTGGCAGAAGCCGCGGGAGCACGGCTTGCTGTCCCAAGCCACGAGCGCCGCCTCTTCGAGAGGGCGCGACGGATTACCGGCAGGGAAAACGGATCGCGGATAACTACAACGACCGCAGTCTACCTTTTTCACCATCGGGCGAGGGATCTGCCGGTCGCACTTTTCGCTCGAGGACTACGAGCCTGCTCCTTGCTGGGGGACCTTTACACGCTCTTTATCCTGCCTGACGCCAGGGCATACGCTGGGCAGTATTGCGCCGATCGCCGTAGAAGGCCGCACGCGTGTGGCGATGCTACGGGCGACCTGATGCACGCCGGCGTGCAAGCGTCACTCAGCTTCACGCGATGGAGTATGACTATGGCGACCTCGCCGGAGCCAACCTGACCGCGCAGCCCATTCAAGTCCAAGCGCTTGGCGAAGCAGAACGCCCGCAGCTCGCGCTGCCATCGCACGGGCCGGTGATCGAGGACCCGTCCGGCTGCATCGACCTGCTCGACAAGCGTCTCGCACCCGCTCATGGAGCTGCAGCGTGACCGTGCATGGGCGCTTCACCCGGGCGGACGCTTCGCGCACGAGGTAAAGATGGAGGCTCTCTCGCCCGCATCTGGCCGTGGGGACCGGAAGCGACTGGCCCTTGTTCCAACTTTTGTCATCCGCTCCGACTCAGGCCGATCGCTCTTCATCGATTACCCATATCCTCCGCCGGCCTGTTTCTCACCGGGCGCTGCATACTCCCGAACCTTTCGGCACGGCTCCGTTTCATCACCGTGGAATCACCACCTCGACGAGTTGCGCGAGGTTTGCGGGGAGTGCCTTCGATACCGCCCTGCCGACGGCACATCTGCATGACGACCACGTCAAAGTGGCATTCCCTATCTGCAACGGTCAGCCATCATGGTGCTGTCTGCTGGACGCTCGACGAAGTCGCCAAAGCGATCGAGGCGCCGGCGAAATCCGAACACCCTCGTGCCTTCTCGGGAGTTCCGATCCGCGCTTCACCGTCGATTCACCGACGGCGAACGTTTCTTGAGTGGGAAGCGCTTCCTCGTTTCGAGATCGTGTTCTATACCTCTGGCGCAGACTGAATTCCACGCCGCCATCCTTGAGAGATCGATGGTCTGCCGCGTGCTATTCGCCGGCGACAGCTCCTCATCCCCTTAGACGTTACCTGCCCGAGCGTCAAAAAGGAGTGGATGGTGAATACGGTTCGAAACTTGCTCACGCTGGCGATGATCGAAATGCGTGGAGAGTTCAACGGGCTGCGCTGGATTTCTTTGCCCTGTCATGGTCCCTCGTGCTTGCCGATACCGCTGGAGGCTTTTGCGGAGATACGCCGCTACGTCGACCAAAAGGGAAGGGTCTGAAGGATCTGCCCGAGCCCGCGGACTTCGGGATTGACCTCTTCTATGGCTACGCGACTTGTGTCGCAATTCGCTGCAACTTAAGCCCGGCGATTCGGCGAACATCGATCTAGAGCTGCGTAACCATTTATGACCGATGCGATCTTCGGCACGGCATTAAGTTGCGCGTTGCCATTGATCATCGAACCAGAACAGCAAAAGCTGAAACTATCTCCAGGCCAGAAAGCTCGGTCCGTTTCGCATCACCGCTTGTGCCGACGCTGTCGCACCCTAACCGCCGCCATCTCCTCACGGCGCTCCTGACTGTGAACGGCAAGGAGCACGGGCCGATCACAGAAGCACTGATTATCATGCCACCCTAAAAGCGGCGATGCCGTAAACGGAAAGCGCGAACGTCCTCGGTTCGCAGCAACAAATTGGTTCGAACGCAGGACTCGAAGAATCTGGCCCGCTCATGCAGTAGGCTTGAAGGCGAACCGAGGATGGTTCGCCCCTCCGGCTCCACTCCGCATCCTTAAATTCAGGAAACGCCCACCACCGTGCTTGCTTACCCAGGATGTCCAGGGCTTAAGCTGACGTTCCAGTCACTTTGACCTGAGGATCCTTTGTCTTATCAATCATCCCCTTCAAAACGCGATCTCGTCCGGGCCGTTGTTGCCGCAAGTAATATCCGGGCCGAAGACTTTTGGGTCACCGGGCTTCTGATCCAATGCGCCACCAGCCTGGTAGCCTCTGTGGCCGAAAATGCCATTCTCAAGACGCAGTTCGTTGTTAGCCATTTCTTCTCCTACATCACCATAGAAGCGGATGCAAAAATCCCGGATGGCATCCTTCCAGGAAATATCCGAGACCACATTGCTCGAGCGGCGACGTACATATTGACGGGCGAATAGTCGCATATATCCGAGGAACTCCCTGCACTTCCAGGTTCTTAAAGGTCGTAAATCACGCACGATCACTTGCGCTCCCGGATAAATGAAAGGTTCGATCCAGCAGTTGTAATATCTATAAATGAAATGGTGCTTCGATTTGGCCATCCAGGTGTAGGTCGTTGCCGAGAAACGCATATTACGCGCTGACTTGCCCGCCTGACAGCGGCGATAGCTGTCCTGATCTTTATCTGCGCCAGCCCAATCAAAACATTGTCCGCAAGGGAGGACACCCGTCAGGCATTGCGCGCGGTCCGTTTGCCCGTAGATGAGGGGGCCGATCATGGTCTTGGGATGGCTCTTCTGGTACCGGTGGCAGCAACGCGATTCACAAAATCTGACGTAAGTGAGGACATAAGGAATGAACCGCATCCGCCGGCATTGATTCTGGTTTTTTGCTCATGCCTTCTTTCTGGATCATCCCACGCGCACTGCGAACAATGGCAAGACATCCCGTCATCCGAATGCCAAAGATCAACGACGTCCACTTCGGGGCACCGGTCGAGGAAGCGCTGCATGTTTTTGATCAACTCCGCAGTCATCTCCGTGTTGGCGAGGCAAAGCGCAGGCGCCTTTCGCTCGCCGGCAATGTAGGCAACCATTCCGGATGCGGGGCGAAATATGTGTCCGGAAGCCAGGTATGAATTGTGGCGACCTCCGACGATCAGTCGTAATCCGCGCTTCTTCCACTTTGGTGGGGCACCCACCTCGCCTCGCGCCGTTCGTACCAGGCTTTGGGCTCGCTGAAGGCATTAGACATGGGTGAACCCAATTCAGGCGGTTCTGGAAATCCAATCGCAGATAGCGACGTTTTGCGCGACGCTTAACAGCGGATAATCAAGCATCATGCGATATTGAAACGCGGGTCGAGTGTCCACTTTTACGGAAGACAGCATGAGGGTATTGGTTTTGGAACGGTATCATCGCCCGGGACACACCACCCGCAGCCCAATCTTTCCAAACATCGTAAACACCGAATGAACCGCGCGTGAACTCGCGCCTTCGATCTGTAAATTCTTGCCATCAATGTTCAAGCGATAGCGATCTTCCTCGCGAGGATCTTCCAAAACCTTCTGATCTTGCTGCAATGGATGGACGGCCAGCACGATGGCCGGTTTTCGGGTTGGCGCATGGACTACCTCCAACTCCGCCCCGCTCATTTCTTTAACGTAACGCTGAAAGCTCCCTGTGCGGCAAAGCGAGCGCTGGCACACCGTGGTTTGGTTCCACCAGAATCTCCGCCTCTGGTTTGCCTTTCGATACGATCACGAACTTCCGAGAAGAAGCCGCAAAGGAAGGGAAAGAGCAGAATAGGGCGGTGGCCAGCATGGCTCCGAGGCAAGACAATTTAGGCATCTTGTTTAGCTACGAATTTGAAGTGTGATTTGCATTATTTGGCATCCTTAAAAATCCGGGAACGCCCAAAAATTTTGCTTATCGTCCCATATACTCAGGGGCTTAAGCTGACGTTCCAGCCGCACTTTGACCTGAGTGATCCTTTGCTTTCACGATCAGCCCAAAAGGATCTGGCTGGGACGTTGTTCTCGAAATAATGTCCGACGATAGATCAGCGCCGCGCTGCTCCGGATCGAATGCTCCAGCGGCCTGATAGCCTTTCAGGCCGAAGGCGCTGCCTAAGAGACGCAGTTCATTGTCCAACATTTCTTTTCCCACATCACCAAAGTAACGCACGCAAAAATCCTGATGTCCTTCCAGGAGATGTTCGGCGACCAGGCGGCGCGCGCGGCTACGGTACATGTTGACGGGCGTATAACCGCACATGTCCGAGGAACTGCCTCTTGAACGTCCAGTTCATGGAAGATCTGGCAAGTCACGGACGATCGCGCGAGCCCGATAGATGAAAGGTGCGATCCAGCAGTTGTAATATTCATAGATGTAATGGTGTTTTGATTTGGCAATCCAGGTAAGGTCATTGCCGAGAAAGCGCATGTTGATCGTTGACTTGGGTTCACCCACAAGCGGGCGATAACTGTCCCGGCTTATCTGAGCCAGGCCCACCAATACATTATCGGCAATTGGAGGACAACCATCGGGCATGGCGCGGTCAGTTTGGCCGTAAATCAGAGGGCCGATCATGACCTTTGGATGACTCTGGCCAATGCCGCAGCGACTCGATTCAACAATTCGACGTAAGTAATAACGTAAGCAGACTGCACGGCGTCCGCCGGCATGGCCTCCGGTTTTTTGCCCTGTGTGCTTTCCGGCAGCAACTGCGGGTGCATTTCGCGCAATGACAAAAGAACTCATTGTCCGCGTGCCAAAATCAACAACGTCCACTTCCGACACCGATCGAGGAAGTGCTGCATGTTCTTGATCATCTCCGCGGTCATCTCCGGGTTGGCGAGGCAGCGCAGGGCCTTTTCGTTCGCCAGTATTGTAGCCAAACCATTCTGATGGGCGGCGAAATTTGTCTCGCATCCAGGTATGCATCGTATGGCCACCGATTATCAGACGCAGACCCGCTTCTTCAGCTCGGGCACAACCCGATCACGCCGGTCGGCCCAGGCTTTGGCTCTCCAGGTTCGGAGCGGGTGATCCAGTTCATCCGGTTCTGGCTATCCAATCAGCGATCGCAATGCTCTGGGCGACGCTCATCATCGGAAAATCAAGCATCATCCGGCATTGGAATGCCGGACGAGGCATCCACCTGCAGGGCAGGCATCTTCAACGCCATTTTTTGAACAGTGTCGTCTCCAGGCACACACCATCCGCAGCCCAATCTTCCAAACATCGTAAACACCGAACAAGACTGCTCGCGGGCTCGCCCTCAATCCGAAATTTCCCAGCATCAACACTCAGGCGATAGTGATCCTCCCTCTCGGGGATCTTCCAACCTTCTTATCCTGTTGCAAATTGACGGACGGCGAGCACGATGGTTGCCTTTTTGTTGGCGTTTGCACCAGCGCCAACTCCGCCCGCTCATCGCTTTGACGTATCGCTGCAGTTCCTGGGCGGCAAAGGCGAGTGGCCCTGTCTGGCTTGCGTCCACCATACAATTTCGGTTTTTTACTGGCTGCCTGATATGGATATCGAATTGTCCGGAAGAAGCCGCGAGCGATGTGGAATGAGCAGAATATCGGCCAGCCAAAATGGCTACGACACGGTGCGATGCCTGCTTCCTTGGAATATCTACCCAAAAGCTTCTTTCATGTTTAACTTTAAATTCCGGAATGCCCAAAAGTTTGGCTTTGATCCCATAAAGTCCAGGGTTTTAGCTGACGCTCCAAACGCAGTTTGACCTGCGCATCCTTTTGTCTTGTCGATCAAGCCTTCACATCTGATTTGTCCCGGCCCTTGCCCTTTGGCAACTCCGCCTTGGGAGCCGCGCCGGGCTTCACCGGATTGATTGGTGCCTTCGCCCTGGTGACCTCTTAAGCCGAAGATGCCAGTCTCCAGGCGCACCTCGTTCTCCTCAGCTTTTCATTTCCGGTCCCACATCACCGTAATAACGAGTGCAAAAACTATCATATGTCCTTCCAGGAGATGTTCGGGACCAAAGCGAGGCGCGAGCCGCGACGGCATGTTAATTGGCGAATATCCGCATAATATCCGAGGAACTCCCCTGCACATTCGTAAATCTTCAGAATTTGCAAATCGCGAACGATCACTTGGGCTCCTGGATAAATGTATGGAGGAAACCAGGCGTTGTAATATTCATAAATGAAGTGGCGGCAGATTTCGCTATCCAAGTCAGATCATTCCAAAGCGCATATTAATTCGTTGACTTGGGCTCGCCTACCAGCGGGCGATATTGTCGCGGTTGATATGCGCCAATCCAATGAGGACGTTCTCTGCCAGCGGAGGATGCTACCGGGCATGGCGCGATCCGTTTCCACATAAGCAGATGAGCGGGCCGATCATGACTTTCGGTGGCTTGGCGCAATGGCAGTGGCTACTCGATTGACGAATTCAATGTAACCAATAACGTAGGCAGACCGAACTGCATCCGCCGGGATCGAGGAAGACTGCCGTCTTTTGGCCCCTTCGTTCTCCGAAAGCAACCCGCGAGCATTTTGAACAATGACAAAAGAACTCATCGCCTACGTGCACCAGGATCGGGATGCCAAAGATCGACCACCTCCACCTCCGACAGCGATCCAGGAAGCGCTGAATGTTCTTAATCAACTCAGCAGTCATCTCCTGGTTGGCGAGACAAAGAGTAGGGTTTTCGCGCGCCTGCTTGATAGCTAACCAGTCCGGGTGTGCGCGGCAAAGTATGTTTCTCGGAAGCCAGGTATGCATGGTATGGCCTCCGATGATCAGCCGCACTCCACGTTTTTCTAGTTCCGGCACAACGCGCTCCCGCCGATGTACTTCAGCTTGGGTCCAGTGGCATTCGGCGCGGATGAACCCAGTTCATTCGGTTCTTTGCGAGCCAATCGACGATGGCGATGCCTGAGAGGTGCTTAAAAGTGGGTAGTCGAGCATCATGCGGTAATGGAACGCCGGGAACGTATCCACATTCAGGGCCGACAACTTCAGCGTCCTGGTTTTGGGAATGGTGTCATCACCAGGCACACACCACCCGCATCCCAATCTCTCCAAAACATCATAAACCCGAACAGCACAGCTCGCGGACTTGCGCCCGTAATTTCCAATTTTCCGGCATCAACATTCAGCCGATAATGATCTTCCTCGACGGGATCTTCCGAAACCCCATTGTCCTTCTGTAATGGTCGGACGGCCAGGACGATAACTGGCTTTTGTTGATGCATGCACCAACGGCAGTTCCGCACCACTCATGGCTTTCACGTATCGTTGTAGTTCATGGGCAGCAAAAACCAATGGCAGTTCTGTCTGGTTCGACTCGCCACAATCTCGGCCTTTGCCGTTCTCTCTCAACACAATGACGAACTCCTTCGAAGAAGCGCCATAGGATGCGAACGGAGCGAATAGATTGAGCCAGTCAAAATGGGTCCGAGGTAACTCAACACCAGTTTCCAGCAATGTTTGCCCTGGAAAGCTCCTATCATTTGAATCTCTGAAGTCGGGAACGCCCAATATCGGGGTTCTTTGGTCCCCATCGGCCTGGTCCCGCGAGCGCCTCGGGTACCTCGACCTCGCGCGGCGCGGTATCGAGTTCGACGGTCACATCAACCTCATCCCCGCGCCGCCACGCCCGCCCCTGGCGCACCTCCTTGTTCAGGCCCAGCAGGAACTCGCCCCCCATGCCGGGCCACGCTCGTGCGCCACGTGTAGCCGTTGACGGTCGCCACGACCGGGAATCGCCGGGCGCCCTCCCCAACCACGGCAACCTGAGCATCGTCGAGCACCACGGCGGCGGCCGGGCCGCGCGGTTGCAGCCGCGGCCCTGAACTGGCGATTGCTCCCATGTGCCCCATCTCTCGCCCAGCGGGAAGCCACGTGCCGTGCCCGCGGCGGCGCCGACGCCGAGGCCGGGTACCGCAACCCGGCCGGTGCGCGCCGACGAGCGCTAAGCCCCGGCGCAGTCCTGGCCGGTATCACACAGGCGCTGGCGCTGGACGGAGCCGCCGATCTCGCGGGCGAACATGGCGGTGAACGCCGCCGCGTCGGCGGCCCGCGGGTTCGAAGGGGTGCTGGTGTTCTGCTCCGCCTTCTGCCCGAGCAGCGCCAGATCCTCCGCGCGGACGAGCTGCCGCATGGGCGGCACGGCGAGATCGCGGTTGAGCTGGCGGATGAACTCGATGGCCAGCCGGGCCAGTTCCGTCGCCGGATGCGCGCGTAGCCGTGATGCCGAAGGCATGGGCCAGCCGGGCGTACTTGCCCGCGCTCACCGGCAGGTTGTACTCCATGACCGGTGGCATGCTGTCCGCGCAGCAGTAGCCGTGCGGGTGCCCGTACAGGCCGCCGATCGCCTCGGCCAGGCAGTGCGCGCCGGCCACGTCGGTCAGGCCAACCGCGATCCCGGCGGTGAGGCTGCCCTGGGCCATGCCGCACCTGGCTTCGATGTCGGCCGGGGATGCGGCCGCCCGCCGGATGTACCGTGCGACCAGCCGGGCGCCTTCCAGCGCCAGCGCATCCGATGCCGGGGTCGCCAGGCGGCAGTGCAGGGAGTCGACGGCATGCGACAGCGCGTCCATCCCGGCGGCCGCCGTCAGCGCGGCGGGCAGGACAGGGTGAGATCGGGGTCGACGAGCGCGACCTTCGGGCAGTTGCGCATGTCGAACAGGTTCATCTTCTTCTTGCGGGCGGTGTCGGTGATGACCGCCGACGGGCTCACCTCGCTGCCGGTGCCTAGCCGTGGTCGGGAGGGCCAGCACCGGCAGCGGGTCGTGGCGCAGGGCGCCGAAGTCTTCCAGTCCCGCGGGTGCCCGCCGTTGGTCCGCAGCAGGGCGATGCACCTGGCCGTGTCGATCGCCGATCCGCCGCCCACGGCGGCCAGGCCATCGGCCTGGAAGTCGGCGGCCAGGTCCGCCCCGGCCAGGCAGTCGGCGTCGCGCGGGATTCGGCTCCACCTGCTGGAACACCAGCACCTCCAGCCCGGCGGCGACGAGGTGGTCGCGGGCCGGATCGGCGAGCCCGGCGGCCTGCACACCCGGGTCGGTGACCAGCAGCACCCGGTGCATCCCGAGACCGGCCGCGCGGGCCCCGGCCTGATCGGCGACGCCACGGCCGAAGAACACGCGGGTGGGCATGTAGAACTCGCCGTCGGCGGTCACGCCCCGGCCGCGCCGGGTGGTCGCCGGGTGCCAGCGCGGCTGCGGCGATGTCATCGCCGCCCCGCGGCCAGGCCGGTGAGCCTCTGGTCGGCCCGGATCGCCTGGGCGGCCAGCATGCCCGCGGCGAGGAGACCGGGGACTCCCGGGTGGACGCCGCCACCGCCCAGGTAGAAGCCCGGCACCGGCGTCCGGGTGTCCGCGCACAGCAGGTGTGGCCGGAGGGCCAGCGTCTGCGACGGCCGCAGGGAACCCTGCCGCACGGTGCCAGCGCTGGTGGTGGCGAACCGCCGCCTGAGGTCGCCGGGCGCGTCGGCGAACTGCGCGATCAGCTTCGCCTCGCGCAGCGCGCGGGAATTCGCCGCAGAGGAAGCGCCAGCACTGTTCGCGGTAGTCCCGCCGGTTCCTGTCCCAGGAGCCGCCCGGGTGGTTCAGTGGTGCGAAGCGTGTCGAAGCGCAAGGTGTGCAGCGGCCCGTAGGGGCCCGGCGATGCCTGGAGCGGGTCGTGAGCGGTGGTGACGCTCAGCGCGCCAGCGGGCCGTTCCGGCAGGCGCCCGCCGCGCACCGCGGCCAGATGATCGTCGAGATCCTGGACGCCGTTGAAGCCAGCCAGCCGCAGGTATGGCTCATCGCCGGGCCGGGAAACCGGGGGCATCCCGGCGATGCCGAAGTGCGCGGTGAAGCAGGCCAGCTCGTCGAAGGCCCAGCCGCGAGCCCGCCGCGGCCAGCTCGGCAGGGACCAGGACTGGATCGAGCAGCCCGGTGAACGTGGTGCGCGGGTCCAGCGTGCAGATCACGTTCCGGCGCGGAACTGCCGCCCGTCCGCGCAGGACGGCTGGAATCCCGGGCCGGTCTGCCGGACTTACGCGTTACCCGGGCCGACACGTGGCAGGTCGCCCCGGCGCTGGCGGCGGCGCGGAACGAGCGCGTTCGGCAGGCACTTCGAGCCGCCAGCGACCAGCACCGGGCAGAAACCATCGTGCGACCGTGAAGCCGCCGACGGCGCCGAGGCGGTCACCGGGACGTGGCGAACCCGCTGTGCGGCGCACGAGCGTACCGCAGCGCGAGTAAGCCGGGCTCGCCTGTCCGCGAGCGCGGCGAGCGTGGATGGGGTGAGACCGGCCAGGTCGGCCGCGGCGCCCTCACCGCTGGGACCGCCAGCGGCGGGTCAGGCGAAAGCTCCGGATCCGGCGGCCGGTACAGGGCCGGGACGCAGGCCCGGCCGATGGAGGCGAGCATGTCCCGGAACGTCGCCGCCGAGCCCGGCCCGCCGCTGCGCCGACGACGATGCTCACCGCGCTGAGGTGATCACTTCCATGGCCGCGCTGGGCTCGATGAAGGCCACTCCCCGGTCGGCCAGCCCCAGCTCGGCCACGACCGGATTGTCCGCGCCGATCGGAAGGGCCGCCTGGGCCTGGTTGTAGGTGAACGGGGTCGAGTAGTCGTCCGACGCCATCGTCCCGCCCCGCTCGAACCGCTGCTCGAGCACGACCACGTCCGCGCCTGACCGGTGCGAGATAGGCGGCCGCGGTCAGGCCGTTCGGCCGCCGCCGATGATGGCGACCTCGTAGTCCCTGGCCACGGCGGTCCTCATTCGGCGAAGCTCACCGCGGCGTCGCGCGCGAGCAGGCTGCGGAAGATTGCGGAAGTACCATCTCGCACGGCCGTGAGGTCCACCACGGCTGGTCACGGACACCGGCGTCGGCCGCGACGACCTGGGCCGCGTTGTAGCCGACGGCCATCCAGCTGAGGCCGACCGGCCAGACGCCGTTCGACATGTACAGGCCCGGTATGGGCATGCGGTACGGCATGCGGCCGAGGATCCACTGATCCTCGGTGAAGTCCCCGCCGACCACCTGGCCGAACCTCGCCGACCGGTTGAGCCGCCAGTTGTCCAGCGGTGTCCAGTCGTAGTAATCGAGGACGATGCCGTCCCAGTCCCGCACGAGCTGGCTCATCATCGCGTTCCGGGCCGCCACGAGCTCGTGGCGCAGCGGCCCGTCCCAGCCTGCGGCCCGCCCAGGCCATGCAGCGCGTAACGGGAAGCACTCCTCGGCGCGCAGCACCGTGTGTCCCTCGGGCGATGCGCTGGTGGGATCGGCCGGGGCGGGATAGGTGAACTCCATGAGCTGGCCTGATCACTTTCCAGGTGTCGTTGCCGAGCATGTCGACCAGGTACTGCTTGGTGCCCTCCCACGAGTCAAAGGCCCGGTACACCAGGATCGCCTCCATCGATCAGCGGGTCGAAGCCGGCTGACTGCCACGACAGGCGCCGGTCGAGCAGCCACGATGTCACGTGCGATCCCCGCAGGCCCATCTGCCAGTACCGCATCTTCGCGGCCAGCAGCGGGTCGGCGGACTCCATCACCTGGTGCCCCGACCAGGCGCAGCGTCTCCGGCACGCCCACGTTGCAGATCACGGCGAGCCGCGCGCTGCACCTCCCGGCCCGGATACAGCGATCGCTCCGACAGCCGGACGCCAACCGCACGATCATTCTCAACGAGAACCTCCTCGACCGCCGCAGACGTCCACAACTGCCCGCCGTGGTCGAGGAAGCAGCGGTCAGCGCCGTCGACCTGACCTCGTTGCCGCCGATTCCGACGCCGGTCGTGTAGTACAGCGCGAACGTCGTGCCGAAGGCGCCCTGCCCGCGGGCGAACGGCGCGCCGTGCTCCCAGAACGCCACCGGGGTCATCAGGATCTGCCTACGACGCGTCCGACTCGAACGTGCGCTCACACAGCTCGGGCCCGGTCATCTCCATCATCTGCTCGACCGGGAAGTCCATGGCATAGGCGCACAGCTCGAAGACCCGTGGCAGCTTGCCGGGATCCGGGTGCGGTGAGAACGAGCTCAGCTCGTTGAATTCCACCATCGTCCTCGTCGACGCGCGACTGGATCTCCAGCATCCGCTGGCCGTCGCGGGCCGAGTGCCGGGCGAAGTTCTCCGCGGTCCGCTCCGGGTCCTGGCAGATCAGGCAGTTGGTGCCGTCCCGGTAGGTGGTGGCGAGGAGGACCGGCGACGCGGCGAACCTGAACCCGTACCGCGGTCCAGTTCCAGGTCGGCGATCACGGGTGAGTTACCGGCGAACGAGACCCCACGTGCGGGCTGTCCAGGGTCTGCGGCCACGTCTCATGCGTGCAGCAGAACGACCCGAGCTCGGCGTTGGCCTCCACGATCAGGACCTGCAGGCTGGCCTTCTGCAGGTACGCCGCGGCGGGCAGGCCGCCGGACAGCCCCCGCCGACCACGATCACGTCGACGGCCAGGGGCTGCTGGCTGGGGAGCCCGGCCCGGCCATCAGGACTTCCTGCCGAGCAGCGTCACGACGTCGAAGATCACCGTGGCGGCGGCGAGAGGCGGTGATCTCCGCGTGGTCGTAGGCGGGCGACACCTCGACCAGGTCGCCGCTGACCAGGTTGAGGCTGGTCAGGCCGCGCAGCACGCGCAGCAGTTCCCGGCTGCTGAGCCCGCCCGCCTCCGGCGTCCGGTGCCCGGCGCGAACGAGGGTCGAGCACGTCGATGTCGATGGACAGGTAGACGGGCAGGTCGGCCACGCGTTCGGTGATCGCTTCGATCGCCCCGCCGACGCCGAGGACGTCGATGTCGCTGGCCCGGATGGTCCGGAAGCCGAACCGCAGGTCGTCGTCGAGGTCGCTGCGGCTCGTAGAGGGGGCCGCGGATGCCGACATGGATCGAGTGATCCTCGACCAGGAGCCGCTCCTCAAACGCCCGCCGGAAGATGGTGCCGTGCGTGGTGGGCGCGTTGAAGTAGGTGTCCCAGGTGTCCAGGTGCGCGTCGAAGTGCACCAGCGCGACCGGGCCGTGCGCGCGCACCACCGACCGCAGCATCGGCAGCGCGATCGTGTGATCGCCGCCGATGGCGATGACCTTCCGGTCGCCCTGCAGCAGGTCCGAGGCGGCCGCGGCGATCTGCTCCATGGCCTCATCGATCGAGAACGGCGTGACCGGCACGTCCCCGCGTCGACCACCTGGATCGCGGCGAACGGGCTGCAGTCGAGCTCCACATGGTGGCCCGGCCGCAGATGCCGCGACGCCTGCCGGACGGCCATCGGGCCGAACCGGGCTCCCGGCCGGTAGGAGACGCCGCTGTCGAACGGTGCGCCCAGCACCGCGACGTCATAGTCGGAGACCCGGTCGATCTCGGGCAGCCGGGCGAACGAGGCGGAGCCCGCGAACCGGGGCACCTTCCTCCCGTCCACCGGCCCGACCGGCTCGCGGATGTGCTCAGGCATGCCATCTCCCGTCTGTGAATCGTGGGGCTCAGGCCCGGGTCCGGGTCACGCCGCCGTTGGGCTGGAGCACTCTGCCCGATGACCGCGCCCGACCCCGGCCCGGCCAGGAAGGCCACCGCGGCCGCGATGTCGGCCGGGCTGGCGAGCTGGCGCACCGGGATCTGCTCCCGGTACCGCTGGCGCATCTCGTCCAGCGTGATCGCCAGCGTCAGCGGCGTCGACCGCGCAGCTGCTCGGTGTCGATGAACGAGGGCGCGATCGCGTTGGTGAGGATTCCCTGCGGGCCCAGTTCCCGGCCCAGGCCCTTGGTCAGCGCGATCAGCCCGGCCTTGGACGCGGCGTAGGCGGTGGCGTTCGGGTGGCCGATCACGCCCCACCCGGAGCTGATGATGATGATGCGGCCGTGGCCCTGGGCGCGCATTCCGGGGATGACCGCCTGGATGAGCCGGAAGTGCCCGGAGAGGTTGACGTCGATCTGATGCCACCATTCATCGGGCTTGGCCTCCAGGAACGGGCTCATGGCCATCGCCGCGGCGTTGGCCACCAGGACCTGCACCGGCCCGAGCTGGCGGGCGACGGCCTGCGCCATGGTCGACTCGGCGGCGGGATCGGCGATGTCCGCGGGGACGGCGATCCCGCCGGTCCGCCCGGCCAGCTCGGCCAGCTCAGCCGTCGTCGGCGATGTCGTTCACCGCGACCGCGAATCCGTCCGCCGCCAGCCGGAGGGCGGTCGCGTGGCCCAGGCCCTGGGCCGCCCCGGTGACCAGCGCCACCGGCCGCCGCTGGCCGCTCCCGTCCCGGCCGGGCGGCCCGGCCATCTCAGATCACCGCCCCGGCGTTCGGCGACAGCACCTCGCCGCAGTACATGGACCCCTCGGTGGCCAGGTAGTACACGGCGTGAGCGATCTCCTCGGGGCGACGAGCCGCCCCAGCGGAAGGGTGGCCAGGTAATCGGGCTTGCGCCAGAGCGAGTCCGCGGCCAGCAGCGGCGTGTCGGTCGGCCCCGGGGCCACCGCGTTGACCCGGATGGCGGTCTCCGCGACCTCCATCGCCAGCGACTTGACCAGGCCGAGCACGGCCCCCTTGGCCGCCACGTAGTGCAGGTCGGTGGCGCTGCTTACCAGCGCCAGCTCCGACGAGATGGCCACGATGGATCCCTCGCCGCGGCGGAGCATGTGCGGCAGCACCGCGGCGCAGCAGTTCACCGTGCCGCCGAGGATCACCGCGAGCATCCGGTCCCACTGCGCCACGGTGATGTCGGCGACGTCGATGCCCTCCTCGTAGTAGTCAGCCGCGGTGACCAGGAGGTCGATCCGCCCGGAATCGTTCGGCCACCTGGTCGATCGCGCTGGCCACCGCGGCCCGGTCCGGACACGTCGGCCTGCAGTGAGCAGGTCGGTGTCCGACGGGTTCAGGTCGATGCCCGCGGTCCGCCAGCCGGACCGCCGCATCAGCCCGGCGCAGGAGGCGCCGATCCCGCTGGCCGCGCCGGTGACGACGGCGACGGGCCCATCGGTGGCGCCTGGCGTCATGCGTCGTCCGCCTCCGCCACCATGGCCGCCCGGCTCTCGGTACCGCCGCAGTGGGCGCGCCCCGCCGGAAGGTCCGCCAGACGATCAGCGCGCCGAGCAGGCCCAGCACGCCGGTCATGATGAGGCTGCCCCAGTTGAGGATACCACTCGCTGAACACCGGCCTGGGCCAGAGGAGGTTGACGATCTCGGCCGTCAGCCAGATGACGGCCACCGTGGTGATCAGGCGGATCCGCCGCCCACCCCAGGCGTCGCGCGTGGGCGACTGCCCGCGCCAGTGCTTGTAGGCCAGCGCCAGCACCGGCATGAAGTACGAGAGGTAGAAGCCGAACGCGGAGAAGGTCACGAGCAGCGCGAACACCTTGGTCGTGCCGGCGAACAGCAGCGCGCCCGCGATGACCACGGTCAGGCCGATCGCGTACCGGGGCAGGTGTTCGCGCCCGGAGAGCTGGCCCAGCAGCCTGGTCCCGGGAAGCAGCCGGTCGCGGGCACTGGCCCAGATCGCCCGGGTCACCGCCGTCTGCACGGCGATCATGCTGGAGGCGAAGCCGATGACCAGCGCGATGAGCAGCGTGCGCCCGGCTCCCGACCCGTAGCTGGTCTCCAGGGTGGTGGCGATCGGGTTGGCGTCCTCGCCGGACACCGCCGCGGCCATGTCCGGGATCGCGAGGACGAGGCCGAGGCTGGCGAGGATGACGAGGACCCCGCCGACCACGAGGCAGAGCATGATGGCCTTGGGGAGCACGCGCGCGGGATTCCTTGACCTCCTCGCCGATGGACGCGGAGGCCTCGAAGCCGATGAACGTGTAGGCGATGTAGGCGACGGGCAGCAGGAAGGCGCCGGTCAGCCAGCTGGCACCGTGCCCGGTGCCCGCGGTGCTGAAGATCACCGAGAACGGGTTGACCCGGTGAAATATCAGGAGGGTGATGCCGATTCCCGCCGACGCGATGATCTCCGCGGTCAGGGCGATGTAGATCAGGCCCTTCAGCAGCCGCCCGCCGAACAAATTCGCCACCGAACCGAACAGCAGGATCCCCAGCGCGACCAGCTCGACGGTGATCTGTGAGGGGCTGTCGACGCCGAACGCGCCGAGCAGATAGGGGCCGCCGCGAGCGGCAGCACGGCGAGCGTGAGCGTCAGGCCCCACATGTAGGCCCAGCCGGTGAACCATCCGTACCGCGGGCCGATCAGCTCACGGGACCAGGCGTAGACGCTGCCCTGAAGGGGCCATTTCGAGACCAGGTTGCCGAAGACGGCGCACACGAACAGCTGCCCAGCCAGCACGATCGGGAAGGCCCACAGGAACGCGGGCCCGGCCGCGATCAGGCTGATGGCGAAGATCGTGTAGATGCCGACGATCGGCGACTGGTCGCAGAACGAGAGCGCGAAGGCCGAGCGCAGCTTGAAGTCCCTGACCGGCCGTCTTTCCAGCGGGTCCTCGGTGATGGTGGTCTCGGTCATCGGGTGTCCTCCCATGCCATAGCGGTGACGTCAGTCAGGCCGGGCGACCCAGTAGGCGTCCGCGGGTATGACCGGCTGCGGGCAGGTGCGCGGGGCCAGCTTCAGCGACGCCGTGTGCCTGGCCACCTCGCCCACGGTGGTGATCCAGAGCCCGTCGAGCGACTTCATCCGCTCGATGAGCCGCTCCAGCGCCTCGGCCCGGGACGGCCGCCCGGACAGGAACGGGTGACAGCACAGCACGAACGCGGCGCCGAGCCGGTGCATGGCCTCGAGCTCGAGCGTCCACATCTCCAGCGCCTTGGCCGGGCTCTCGATGAGCCCCGAGCCGGTCAGGCCGGGCAGGAAGGCGTACTGCTCCCAGTCGTCGAGGCCCCACGACACCGGCACCTCGACCAGCGTGGCGGCCGCTGGCCCGCCAGCCGCCCCGTCCACGGCGAGGACATACGGATGATCGGAGTCCATCAGGCTGGAGTCGTAGCTGAACCCGCGGTCGGCCAGCAGCCGGGGCGTGTGGTAGTTCATCTCCCACAGCGGCGCGCGGTAGCCGTCGGGCCGGACCCCGGCGACGTCGTGGAGCGCCCGCAGCCCGAGGTCGATCATCGCCGCCTCGGTCCTGGCGTCCATGCCGATGGTGTTCTCGTGGAAGTAGCTGTGGTGCGCGATCTCGTGGCCCGCCTCGGCGACGGCCCGCACCACATCCGGGTACCGGTGGGCCGAATAGCCCGGGATGAAGAACGTGGCGGTGACGTCGTGCGCCTTGAGCAGGGCCAGGATCCGGGGTACTCCCACCAGCGGTCCATAGGACTGGTGGCTCATGGGAGTCATCCGCTTGATGGCGGAGATGTCCGCGGTCAGCATGGGCGCCTCGGCGTCCATGTCGAAGGTGAGGCAGGCCGCCGCGGTGACCCCGGGGCCAGGCGATCGGCGCGGGCGGGACGGCACTGCTGGCGAGCCCGGCGGCGGGCTGGGGCGGTTCGACGTGGGTCACGGCGGCTCCCGCGCGGTCGATGCCGTGAGAATACGGATCACCGCAGGTGGGAGCCATCCGACCCGGGCGCAAACCTTCCCCGGCGGCTCATACTGCGGTATGAAGAGCGGACCAGACCTCACATCCGAGGCCGCGAGGAGCCGGGATGTCGATCACGGTCCGCGAGCTGCTGCAGCTGCCGCACCTGTGGCTGTCGCTGACGGCCAAGCCAGGCCGGTCTCGGCCGCCAGGTCAGCTGGGTGCACAGCTCGGACCTGCCCGACCCGTGGGAATGGCTCGGCCCGGCCGAGCTGCTGCTGACCAACGGCACCAGCCTGAGCGCCGAGGAGGAGGCCCAGGTCCGCTTCATCGAGCGGCTGGGGAGACCGGGGCCAGCGGGCTCGGCATCGGGCTCGACATGCCCGGCCCGCCGCTGTCCGCCGGGGCCGCCCGGCGGGCCGACGAGCTGGCGCTGCCGCTGCTGGGCGTCCCCTACAGCGTGCCGTTCACCGCGGTGGTCCGGGCCGTCGCCGACGCCAACGCCCGGGAGGAGGCGCGCCTCCTGGGGCGGGTGGCCCGGCTGTACGAGCTGCTGCGGACGTCGGTCATGGCCGGGTGCACTGGGCCGGAGATGTTCCGCAAGCTGGGCGAGGAACTGGGTGTGCGGCTCTATCTGGTCGACCCCGAGACGGGGACGTCGCGGTTCGGCGACGGGGAGTGCACCTGTTCGCGCCAGCGCTGATGGCCAGCTACGCCGCGCACGGGAACGCGATCCCGGGGGTGCTGCGGCTGAGCTACGGCCGCAGGCGGCACCGGGAGAGCCCGCCGCGCTGGCCGTCGAGGTGCCCGGTGATCAGCCCACCGCGCTGGTCGCCGAGCCGGTCGGCAGCCAGCTGCCGAGCCTGGTCCTGCTTCATCACATAGCGACCGGTGGCGCCCTCGAGCTGGCCCAGCTCGCCGCGGTGCAGGAGCGGCAGTGGCGGCTGGACGCCGACCTGCTCAGCCAGCTCCTTGACCGCCGGATCGATCCACGGGTGGCCGAGCCCCTGCTCGCGGACGCCGGGCTGGACCTGGCGGCCAGCGTGCTGGCGGTGACCCGGGCGGCCCACGACCGGGCCGACGCCGAGCTCCACCGCAGGCTGGCCCGCTCGCACCGGCCGCATCTGCTGCTGAACCTCGACCGGGTGCTCCACGTCGTGCTGCCGGAGGCGGCGGTCGACATCCATCTCGTCACCGAGATGGGCGGGTCAGCGTGCGCCGCGGGCAGCAGCGGCCGCATCGGCACGGCTGGTACCGGCTTCCCGAGGCGGCCCAGGAGGCCCGGTGGGCGCTGGGCGTCGCCGAGGCGGGAGAACCGGATGCTGGTCCGGTACGGCGAGCACACGGCCCTGCTCCTGCCGCAGAGCGTGACCGAGGCCCAGGCCCTGGTATCGCGGGTGCTCGGGCCCCTGATCGCCCACGACACCGGGCACGGCACCGCCTACGTCGACACGCTCCGGGCCGTGCTGGGCCACAATCGCTCATGGCAGCTGGCCGCCGCGGAACTGCACATCCACAAGCAGACGCTGGGCTACCGGATACGGAAGATCGAGCAGCTCACCGGGCGCGGCCTGACCAGCACCGAGCATCTGGCCGAGTGGTGGTTCGCGCTCAGGGCGCACGACCTCCTCACCGGCCGGAGTCCCGGCTGACCCGCGCCGGGGCGCCGTTCGGGTAAACATCTGTGCAGGAAGGGGCGGTCTGACGTGACGTCACTGGAGTTCGAGCCGCATGTCGCCGATCACGAGGTCTACCGCCGCACCGTCGGCCGGTTCCGTGAGGCGGGCATCGTGCTGCCCACGTTCGGCCAGCTGGCGGCGCCGGGGAGCATCCCGGCGGAGATCCGGGACTCGCTGGCCGGGGTGAAGGCGGACGAGGCGGACCCGCTGAACCTGTTCCGGGTGCACTGGTACAACGACGGCGGGCGCACCGGCCAGCGGCGCCGTGCCGGGCCACGTGGTCCTGCCCGGCCAGCTCACCGGCGTGGAGGCGCGCATCGTGGTGGCCATCGGCGACCTGTTCCCGATGATCCGGGCCCACAAGGTGCTCGCCGCCTACGGCTGCCTGGCCCCCGCGTCATCACCGGCCAGTTCGATCCGACCAGGAACCGGGCGATCTGGCCCTCCACCGGGAACTACTGCCGGGGCGGTGTCGCGATCTCCCGCCTGATGGGCTGCCGGGAGTGGCCGTGCTGCCCGCGGGGATGAGCCGGGAGCGGTTCGCGTGGCTGGACGACTGGGTCAGCGACCCCGGCGACATCATCCGCACGCCGGGAACCGAGAGCAACGTCAAAGAGATCTACGACAACGTGCGCCGAGCTGTCGGCCGACCCGCCAACGTCATCCTCAACCAGTTCTCCGAGTTCGGTAACCACCTGATCCACTACCTGTGCACGGGCCGGGCGCTGGCGGACGTGTTCGAGTCGATGGCGGCGGCCGAGCCGGGCCTGCGGCTGCGCGGCCTTCATCTCCGCCTCCGGCTCGGCTGAGCACCCTCGGCCGCCGGCGACTACCTCAAGGAGCGCTACGGCGCCAAGATCGTCGCGGCCGAGGCGCTGGAGTGCCCGACGATGCTGGCCAACGGGTTCGGCGAGCACAACATCCAGGGAATCGGCGACAAGCACATCCCGCTCATCCACAACGTGATGAACACCGACCTGGTCGCCGGGATCACCGACCGCGCCACCGACCAGCTCTCGGTGCTCTTGGCCGCCGACGAGGGGTGGACTATCTCCGCAGGCGTCGAGCGGGTCCCAGGGCCCATCCTGACTGCGCTGCACGACTCTTCGGGCTGTCCAGCATCTGCAACATCCTGGCTGCCGTGAAGACGGCCAAGTACCTGCGCCTCGGGCCGGACGACGTGGTCGTCACGGTGGCGACGGACGGCGCTGGCATGTACGGGAGTGAGCGGGAGCGGATCGCCGCCCGTGACTTCCGGGCGGATTCGGGATGACCGACGCGGCCGAGGTCTTCGGCCGGTGGATGCTCGGGACCGGCACCGACGACCTGCTGGAGACGACGCTGGCCGACCGGGACCGCATCTTCAATCACGGCTACTACACCTGGGTCGAGCAGCAGGGAGTGTCGCTGGCCGACTTCGAGCGGCGCCGCGACCAGCGGTTCTGGTATAGCCTGCGCGACCTGCTGCCCGCCTGGGACGCCATGATCGAGGAGTTCAACGGGCGGACCGGCGCTCGCGGCGAGGCGATGAGCCCGCCGAGCACGATCTGCTGCGCCGGGTGCGGCTACGCCGCCGACCGGACGACCCCTACCCGTTCCGGTGCCCGCGGGCCGGGACCGACGACACCGACCACGTGATGACCCGCGTGCTCCGCCTGCCGGGCACCCACTTCCCCCGGCGGCGGTGAGGAGAACCCGTTTCTGCGCTACCGCGCCCTCATGCACTCCCACCACGTGGCCGCCGCCCGCGGGATCTCCGACGCGCGCTACCGCCGCCTGGTGGCATCGCTCGACGACTCGGTCAGCCAGCGTGGATGGCCACGGCTTCGCCGTCACGCCGTTCTTCCGCAGCCGGGAGCTGAGCGAAGCGCTGGGCCTGCTCGGCGGCCGGCGGGGGTGTGGGTCAAGGACGAGACCCGGCAACGTGTCGGGCTCACACAAGGGCAGGCACCTCATGGGCGTGCTCGTCCACCTGGCGGTCATGGAGGAGTCCGGCCTCCTCGACCCGGCCCGCCGCCGCGGCCTGGCCATCGCCAGCTGCGGGAACGCGGCCCTGGCCGCGGCCGTGGTGGCCCGGGCAGGCGGATGGCGGCTGACCGTGTTCGTCCCGGCCGACGCCGACCCCGCCATCGTCCGCGCGGCTGGTGGCTCTCCGGGCCGACGTGAGTGGCCTGCCCCGCTTAAGCCCGGTGAGCGGGGGACCCGGCGTACCTGCGGCTGCGGGAGGAACTGGACGGCGGGGCGCTGCCCTTCACCACCCAGGGGAACGAGAACGGCCTGGCCATCGAGGGTGGCGAGACGCTGGGCTATGAGCTGGCCACGGATCTCGCGAGCCTGCCCGGTGGCCTGGATCACCTGGTCGTCAGGTCGGCGGGGGAGCCCTGGCCTCCTCGTGCATCCAGGCGCTGCGCGAGGCGGCGGAACTGGGCGCCCTGGACCGCCTGCCCCGCGTTCACACGGTGCAGACGGCGGGCGCCCACCCGCTGGAACGGGCGTACGGGCGGGTGCGGGCGCTGCTGCCGCCGGAGCCGGGCCCGGCCGCGGTGCCGCCTGGCCATGGCCCAGGCCGCCGCCCACCGGTCGGCGTTCATGCTGCCCTGGGAGGAGACGCCGCACAGCGTGGCGACGGGCATCCTCGACGACGAGACCTACGACTGGCGGGCCGTGGTGGAAGGCATGCTGATGACCGGCGGGCGGCCGCTGGTCGTGGGCGAGGAGTTGCTGCTCCACGCGAACCAGCTGGCCGTGTCCACCACCCGGGATCCCGGTCGACCCGACCGGCTCGGCCAACGCTGGCCGGGCTGCTCGAGCTGCGGCGCTCCGGCGCCATCGGCGACCGGGACCGGGCTGCGGTCCTCTTTACCGGGATCCAGCGGTAGCCGTCACGGTCGGCATCGAACCCGCATTCCGCGCCCGTCGTGACCCCTGGCGGGCCGTCCAGCCGTCCGCTGTCACATTGTGACAAAACGCCGCCCACCGACTTGTCACCTTTGGCCACTTGTGCAATAAAACCCCCGACCCTACCTTGACTTTCATCTGACGGCAAGGCACGGCCCAGCTGAGCCGGAATAGGGGGCGATGGCCGCTCCGCACGGTTCCGTCCCGGCGGCCGAGCCCGGCGGGCGCGATCAGCGGATCCAGCATGCCGCCCGCGAGGTGACCGGAGGCGCTGATCCCGTGCTGCGTGTCCGCGCCAGGTTCTCTGGACCGTAAGCGACAGGAGACTAAAGATGGCACAGGACGTCGCGAGGGGCGAAGCCGGGTTCGACGCCCACTCGATTGAGCAGATTCCCGAGGCCGACCGGGACTCCACGGGCTGGCAGCAGTTCTGGATCTGGGCCGGTGCGAACATCGCGCCGATCAACTGGATCCTGGGTGCGCTCGGCATCGTGCTCGGCCTCGGGCTCACGGAGACGATCCTGGTCATCGTCATCGGCAACCTCGTCGGCTGCGCGATCTTCGCCTCCCTGACCGTGATGGGCCACCAGACCGGCGTCAACCAGATGGTGCTCTCGCGGTCGCCGTTCGGCCGCCGCGGCGGCTACCTGTCGTCCTGGCTGCAGTTCCTGATGACGATGGGCTGGATCGGGGTCAACACCTACTTCCCGGTGGTCCTCGCCGTCGCCATCCTGGGCCACTTCGGGGTCAACGACTCGTTCGGCGTCAAGTTCATCGTGGTCACCGTCATCATGATCATCCAGGTCGGGATCGGGGTGTACGGCTTCTACCTGATCCGGTCGTTCGAGAAGTACACCGTCCCGGTCGTGTTCGGGATCATGGGGCTGATGAGCATCCTGGCCTGGACCAGGCACGGGATGCGTCAACTGGGGCCTGACCTCGCACCTGCACGGCGCGGCCCACTTCTCCGCCATCTCCGGGCTGGTGACCGCGATCGGCATCGGCTGGGCGATCTCGTGGGTCACCTGGGCCTCGGACTACTCCGGTTCGTGCGCCCCACCGTGTCGTCCAGGAGCGTGTTCTGGTACAGCTACGCCGGGCTGTTCGTGCCCACCGTGTGGCTGGCCGTCCTCGGCGCCAGCATCGCCAGCGTGACCCAGTCCGCGGACCCGGCCAAGCTGGTGTCCTCGGTCTTCGGCGGGGTGGTCGCCGTCCTGGTCATGCTGCTGGTCCTGCACGGGCCGATCGCCACCAACATCCTCAACGTCTACTCCTCCGCGCTGGCCGGGCCGGTCGGGCGGCATCAAGCTCCCCGGAGGGTGCTGGGGCTGATCGCCGGGGTCGTCGGGTACGCGGTCACGCTGTACTTCGTGTACTCCCCGGACTTCGCGGTGAACTTCGACAACTGGATGGTAAGCCTGGTCCTGTGGATGTCGCCGTGGGTAGGCGTGGTCCTGGCCGACTACTACCTGCTCCGCCGCAAGCAGATCGACGTGGCCCAGCTGTACGCCGACCCGAAGGCGAGCATCTACGGCGACGTCAACTGGGTCGGGATCGGGGCGTTCCTGCTCGGCCTGGTGTGCGGCTGGCTGTTCTTGTTCGGCCTGGTCGGGCCGCTGCAGGGCTACGTCTCCGGCACCTCCTGCAGTGGTGGCGACCTGTCCTGGCTGGTGGGCATCGTGGTGGCGGGCGGCGTCTACCTCATCGGCATGCGCGGCAAGGTCGCCGCCACGCCCGCTCGGGAGCTGACCGGGGCGGCCGGGCAGCCCAAGGCCTAGCATCGTGCGACGACCGGGCTGGGTCAGCTGTTGCCCAGCCCGGTCGCGCCCGCGGGCCGATATGGCACCTGATGCCGAGGAATGCCCCGAGTTGCTGTCAGCCCCCGCCAATGAAGTAGCCGGTGGCGCACGCATACCATCTGCGGGAGAAACCGGGCGGGCACAGCCCGCTATCCCCGGCGACCGCGCGCCGCTCACCTCCGCTGGAGGCCTGCCATGACCGTCGAGTTCGGCCTGGCCCTTGAGAACTTCACCCCGGAACGGAAGGTTCCGGACATGGACGCCGTCACGGCGTACTCGGCCACCGCCGAGGAACTCGGCTTCGCGTCGGTCTGGGCGTGGGACCACCTGTTCCTCGGGGCCCGGCGCCCGTTCCCGTTCTGGAGGCGCTGACCACGCTGACCATGGTGGCCGCGCGGACCAGCCGGATCATGCTGGGCACGGGCGTCCTCGTGCTGCCGATCCGGGAGCTAAGCCATCGTGGCCAAGACGGCGGCCACGCTGCAGCTGGCCAGCGGCGGTCGGCTCATGCTCGGTGTCGCGGTAGGCTGGTACGAGCGGGAGTTCGAGGCCACCGCCGTGCCGTTCCACGCAGCGGGGCCAGATCTTCGAGCGCAACCTGGACCTGATGCTCCGGCTGTGGGCCGACGACGACGTGACCGGCGAATGGGACGGCCGGGCGCTCAGGCACGTGCGGATGCTGCCGCTGCCGCGGCCCCGGCCGCAGGTGCTCATCGGCGGGTACGTGGACAAGGTGCTGCGCCGCGTGGCCACCCGCTCCGACGGCTGGGTGACGTACTTCTACACCGCCGAGTCCATCGCCGCGCGCGTGGTCGGCGATCCGCCGCTACGCGGAGGAGGCGAGGCGCGACCGGCCGTAGCTCAACCTGGTCGCCCAGGTGCCGCTGTGCATCGGCTCCTCCTACGAGGAGGCCACCCGCCGGGCGGGTGAGTACGTCGGCGAGTACTTCGACGTGCTCAGCCTGGAGCGAGGCCACGCCGGAGTCCGCGGTCCGCGGCACCCCGGAGCAGTGCGCCGAGCAGATCGCCGCCTACCTCGACGCCGAGCGTCCGGCACCTGGTCTTCTGCCCGTACAACTACGAGGCCGAGCAGGTGCACCGGCTGGCCGCCGAGGTGCTGCCGCTGGTCGCCGGGATCCGCGCGGGAGTGGCCTGATGGAGCAGGTAACGGTCCTCGCGGCGCGGGCCGAGCGGGAGGCCGCCGGGCGGCCGGTGGTGGACAAGCGGGTGACGGCCGCGGACGCGGTCACGGCTCATCCGCGACGGCGACCACGTGGCGATCGGCAGGACGCTGTACTCGCGGACGCCGATGGCGCTGGTGTTCGCGCTGCTGCGGCAGCGGCGCACGGCGGCTGACGGTGTCCCGGCCGCTGGCCTGCTACGAGGTCGAGCTGTTCCTGGCCACCGCGCGCGCTCGACCGGATCGTCACCAGCTGGGTCGGCATCGGCCTGCCGTGGGGCTGGCGCCCGTCTTCCGGCACTACGTCCGAGCGCGGCGAGGCCCGCTACGACGAGTGGAGCCACCTGGCCATGGGGCTGCGCTACAAGGTCGGCGCGATGGGCGTGCCGTTCCTGCCCAGCCTGACCATGCTCGGCTTCCGACCTGGCCCGCACGCTCGGCCTGCAGACGGTCGCCTGCCCGTACACGGGGAACAACTGGCCGCGGTGCCGGCGCTCAACCCCGATGTGGCGCTCATTCATGCCCACCGGGCCGACATGTTCGGCAACGCGCAGGTGGACGGGTACCGGCACATGGACGCCGACATGGCCAAGGCCGCCCGCAGGGTGATCGTCAGCGCGGAGCGGATCGTCAGCCCGGAGGAGATCGCCGCCCGCCCGGACCAGACGATGCTGCCGCATTTCGCCGTCGATGCGGTCGTGGCGGCGCCCCACGGCTCATACCCGCACGAGTGCTACGGCCTCTACGGGCCGGACTTTGAGCATTTCACCGCCTACGCCGCCGCGGCGAGGAACGAGGGCTTAGCCGGGGCCCTGCGTTATGTCGAGGAGAACGTCGACGGCCGTGCCGACTTCGCCGAGTTTATCGCGGCGGCCGGGCCGGAGCGGCTGGCCGCGCTGGCGGCGGACGCGGGGAGCTGATGGGGCGATGACCGCCGCGGGGGTGGCCCGATGAGCGATGTGTCCGCCGAGGAGCTGATGGCGATCACCGCCAGCTTGGCTGCTGGCCGACCACAAGGTGGTCTTCGCCGGGGTCGGCATGCCGCTGCTCGCCTCCGCCGTCGCCCGGCACAGCCGTGCGCCGCACCTGACGATCGTCCTGGAAGGCGGCATCATCGGGACGTCGCTGCTGCCCGGCAAGCTGCCGGTCTCCACCAACGAGATGCGGGCGGCCTACGGGGCGCGGATGCTCACCGACATCACCGACATCTTCCTGTACGCGCAGCGCAGCTACTTCGACGTACGGCTTCCTCGGCGCCGCCCAGGTCGACATGTACGGGAACATCAACACCAGCGTGATCGGCAGCATCGACCGGCCGCGGGTGCGGCTGCCCGGCAGCGGCGGCGCGAACGACATCATCTCGCTCTGCAACGAGGTCCTGATCGTCACCCAGCACGAGCCGCGGCGCTTCGTGGAGCGGGTCGACTTCCATCACCAGCCCCGGCTACCTGTCCGGCGGCGACAGCCGAGCCCGGGCCGGCTCACCTGGCGCGGCCTAGCTCGGCGCCGTGGTCACCGACCTGGCGCTGCTCGACTTCGAGCCTAGGCCAGCCGCCGGATGCGGCTGCGCGGGCTGCAGCCGGGCGTAACCGCATACGCCAGGTCCGCGAGCAGACCGGGTTCGACCTGCTGGCTTAGCGACGACATCGAGGAACTCGTGCCGCCATCGGCGGAGGAACTCGCGATCTACCGGGAGCTGCGCGACGGCCCTGCGGCGCGCCGAATCCGCCCACGTTGACGACCGGGCCGACCGCGTCCCGGCGGGTCCGGCATGGAGCGCCCGGCCCGCCCGGGTCGGGCTGATGATCCCGTCCTCCAACACGATGATGGAGGTGGACTTCGCCCGCGACCCTGCCGCCGGGCACCGCCCTGCACACGGCCCGGATGTTCATGGAGGACACGACCCCCGGTGAGCGAGAACCGGATGCTGGACGAGTTCGCGCTGCCCGCCGCCCGCGACCTGGGCACGGCGCGGCCCGACGTCGTGGTGTTCGGCTGCACCAGCGCCGGGGCGCTGCGCGGCAACGACTACGACGCGCAGCTGTGCGAGCGGATCAGCGAGCCTGGCTTAGCGCGCCGGTCGTGTCCACCATCGGCGCGGTACGGGCCGCCATCCAGGCGTCGGGCGCGGCCAGCATCGGCGTGATCACGCCGTACGTCGACGAGCTGAACGAGAAGATCAGGGCCAGCATCGAGGCGGACGGCACGCACGTGGCCGCCATCACCGGGCTGGGCATCACCGACAACTTCGAGATCGCGGAGGTCGGGCACGACGAGATCGTCGCGTTCGCGGAGCGCGCTCGGGCGGCTCGCCGCCCGGGCCAGCATCGGGCTGGCTCTTCGCCTCGTGCACGAACTTCGGCGCGATGGCCGCCCGGCCCGGCCATCGCCGCGCGGCTCAGCCTCGCCGGTGGTCACCAGCAACTCAGGCGGTGCTGGCGGCGGCCGTCGCCCGCCTGCAGGCGCTGGCCGCCCGATGGTCGCGTCCACCTTCGAGTACGTGGCACGTGCTTCAGCTACGACGAGGCGGTGCGCCTGCTGGCCGACGGCGGCGAGGAGGCGAAGATCCTGGTTGGCGGCCAGAGCCTGATGCCGATGCTCAACCTCCGGCTCGCCCGCCCCGAGCTGCTCATCGACATCAACTCCGCCGATGACCGGCCGCCGTCCGTGCCGATGCGGCCTGCTGCGGCTGCCCGCCCTCACCCGGCACCGCGTCCTGCTCGAGCACGACCTGGTGCGTCAGGCACTGCCCGCTGCTCGCGGCGGCGGTCTGGCACGTCGGCAACGTGCGCGTGCGCAACCGGGGCACGGTCGCCGGCAGCCTGGCGCACGCCGACCCGACCTCGGAGATCGGCAGCTGCGCGCTGGCCACCGGCGCGCAGGTCGTAGCGCGTGGCCCCGGCGGCGACCGCACGGTGCCCGTGAGTGAGCTGTTCGTCAGCTACTGGACCACGGAGCTGGCGGAGACCGAGATCATCACCGACGTGCTGATCCCGGTCGCCCGGCCGCGGCAGGGCTGGTCCTTCCAGGAGATGGTGCGGCGCACCTCCGACTTCGCGATCGTGGCCGTGGCCGCCGTGGTCGAGCTGGACGAGCGGGCGGACACGATAGCCGCCGCCCGGGTGGCGCTGGCCGGGGTGGCCGACCGGGTCATGCTGGCTTAGCCGGAGCTGCTCACCGGGCTGATCGGCAGCACCGTCAGCACGGGGATGATGCCGCCGGTGGCGCGCCGCCGCCCGCATCGCCGGCAGCGTGGACCCGGCGGACGACGTGCACTGCCTCGGGGAGTACCGGCGGCGGCTGGTGCGGGTCCTCACCGGCCGCGCGCTCCGCGAGGCCTGCGCCCGCGCGGCCGGGGCGGTGGCATGACCCGGCGGCGGCTCGTGCTGAGCGTCAGCGGCGGCGACCACGAGGTCTGGGTGCTGCCCTCGGACACGCTAGCTTGACGTGCTGCACGACGAGCTCGGCCTGGCCGACGTCCGCTACGGCTGCGGCGAGGGGTCTGCGGTACCTGCACGGTGCTGCTGGACGGCGAGCCGGTGAACGGCTGCCTGACCCTCGCGGTGCAGGCGGCGGGCCGCCAGGTCACCACGCTGCGCGGGCTGATGGGCCCCGGGGAGGCCCTGCACCCGCTGCAGGAATGCTTCCTGCGCCGTGGCGCGTCGCAGTGCGGGTTCTGCACCCCGGGCACGATGCTCACCGCGCTGGACCTGGTGCGGCGACGCGGCCAGCCGAGCCGGGAGGAGATCAGGTACGCGCTGGTCGGCAACCTGTGCCGGTGCACCGGCTACACCAAGATCCTCGATGCGGTCGAGGAGTACGCCGCGCCAGGCGGCCGCTGAGGGCCAGACATGACGACCGTCGGCCCGCGCAGCCAGCGGGCGAACGGCAGCTGACCGGGCAGCCGTACCGGGTGGTCGGGCAGTCGCTCGCGCACCACGACTTCGTCGACAAGGTCAAGGGCGCGCTGCACTACGCGGCGGACTGGCAGCTGCCCGGCATGCTGCACGGCAAGATCGTCCGCAGCCAGCTGCCCAGCGCGCGGATCACCGGCATCGACATCGGCCCGGCGCGTGCGCTGCCGGGTGTCGTCGCCGTGCTCACCGCCGCCGACGTGCCGAGCAACCGGATCGTGGAGATGGCCAGCGGTGGCCTGGCCGAGCTCGAGGTGGCCATGCCGGTGCTGGCCGCCGACCGGGTCCGGTACCTGGGCGAGCCGGTGGCTCTCGTCGCCGCCGTGACCCCGCAGATCGCCGCCGAGGCGGCCGAGCTGGTCTCGGTCGAGTACGAGGAGCTGCCCGGCGTGTTCGACGTCGGAGTCGGCCCGCGCCGACGGGGCACCGCGGGTACACGAGGTCGGCAACACGCTGGTGAGCTGGCAGATCCGGTGCGGCGACGCCGCCGCGGCGCTGGCCGCCGCCGACGTGGTGGTGGAGGGCGAGTACCGGAGCCAGCACGTCGAGCACGCCTACCTCGGAGCCCGAGGCCGGGGTGGGCTGGGTGGAGAACGGCGTGCTGACGCTCCGGGTGTCCACCCAGGTCATCGAGCACGCGGTCACGATCGCGCGCATCCTGCAGGTGCCGCAGAGCAAGGTCAGGGTGATCGCCGCGTACATGGGCGGCGGCTTCGGCGGCAAGGAGGACATGACGGTCGAGCCGTACCTGGCGCTGCTGGTCTGGCATACCCGGCGGCCGGTGCGGATGATCTGGGACCGGCAGGAGTCGCTGGTCGGCAGCGCCAAGCGGCACCCGTTCATCATGCGCTACCGGACCGGGGCGACCAGCGACGGCACGCTCACCGCGCAGCAGGTCGAGATCCTCGGCGACGCCAGGCGCCTACCCGCAACCTGTCGCCCCGGGTGCTGTTCGCCGCGGCCGCCTGCGCGTCCGGCCCTACCGGGTGCCCAACGCCAGCATCACCTCCAGCGCGGTGTTCACCAACAACGTGCCGTCCAGCGCGTTCCGCGGGTTCGGCGCCATGCAGATCGTGCTCGGCTACGAGTCCCAGATGGACGAGCTGGCCGCGCGCCTGGGCATGTCCCGCACCGAGCTGCGCGAGCGCAACTTCCTGGCCAAGGGCGACCTGCTGCCGAGCGGGGAGCCGCTGGGCACCTGCGTAGAGATCGCCCAGACCATGCACCGCGCGGTGGCGCTGCTCGGCGAGCCGCCCCCGCCGTCCGGGCCGGGCAGGTGACCGGCCGCGGCATCGGCTGCAACCGGCACCCGTACGGCCGGGCCATCTGGTTCCGCGACAAGGCGGCGGCCTGGCTGAGCCTGCAGGCGGACGGCACGCTGCTGATCCGCTGCGGCGTCACCGACCTCGGCGCCGGGCAGGCGGCCAGCCTGTGCCAGATCGCCGCCGAGGTGCTCGGCGCGCCGCTGGACGACATCAGCATCTACATCGGCGACAGCGCGCTCAACCCGCATGCAGTGCGCGGCACGTTCGCCACCCGCCAGCTGTACATGTCCGGGAACGCGGTGCTGCAGGCGGCCCGCGAGCTGCGCGACCGGATGGCGCCGGTCGCGGCCGACCTGCTCGGCGTGCCACCCGGCGAGCTCGAGTTCGCCGACGGGCGGGTCTGGCTAACCGGGGCCGCGGGCGCGGCGGGCGGTGGGGAGGATGGCGCCGTGAGCGTGACGCTGGCGGAACTGGCCGCCGCCTGCGAGCAGCGGGCGATCAGCACGGCGCACCTGTCCACCTGGCGGGGGAGTAGGCTTCGTTCGACCCGCGCACCGGGCAGGGCGACACGTTTCCCGACTACACCTACGGCACGCACGCGGCCGACGTGGAGGTCGACTACCGAGACCGGGCAGGTCAGGGTGCTGCGCTACGCGGCATGCCATGACGTCGGCCGGGCGATCAACCCGATGCGGGTGGAGGGGCAGATCCAGGGCGGCGCCGTGCAGGGCCTCGGCTACGCCCTCACCGAGGACGTGGGCATCGCCGACGGCTACGTGCAGGCGGCCCTGTTCGCCAACTACCTGATCCCGAACGCGCAGGACTTCCCCGACGTGCTCGTCGACATCATCGAGAGCGGCGAGGGCAAGGGCCCCTCGGGGCGCGCGGGATCGGCGAGCCGCCGATCGGGAACGTCGCCGCCACCATCGCCAGCGCCATCCAGGACGCGATCGGCGTCCGCCCGGCCCGGCTGCCGATGACCCCCGAGCGGGTGCTCGCGCTGATCGACGAGCGTGCCACCTGACGTGCATCGCGCCGTCGCGGCAGCGGCAGCTGCGGGAGCAGCGTTTTCGGCGGCAGTTGCCAGGAGATCCGGCCGCCATACGGCAAACATTGACATACCGCGTCAAGCTCCCACATTTAGTGTGAAACCACGCGCTACCTCCGCGAACCGGGGCACGCCACGGCATCACCACGTCACCAAGCCCGTGAGGAGTCACCGATGGCAGCTGAGCAGGCCCGGGCATGAAGGCGGCCAGGCTGGTCGAGCGGCGGCGGCCGCTGGAGCTCGCCGACCTCCCCGACCCGGCGCCCGGGGCTGAGCGAGGCGGTCGTCGAGGTCGAGGCCGAAGGCATCTGCCGGACCGACTGGCACGTGTGGAACGGTGACTGGGACTGGGTGGGCCTGGTCCCGGCGCTGCCGCTGGTGATGGGGCACGAACTGGGCGGGACGGTGGTGGCGGTCGGCGACGGGGTGTCCCGCGTCCGGGCCGGGGACCGGGTGACGACCCCGTTCCATGAAGCCTGCGGGCGGTGCGGCTACTGCATGATCGGCCGTTCCAATCTCTGTGACGACATGCAGTTCCTCGGCCTCACCCACGACGGCGGCTACGCCCGGTATGCCGCCATCCGCAACGCGGACTTCAACTGCATCAAGCTGCCCGGACGGCATCGATGCGCTGTCCGCGGCGGCGATCGGCTGCCGCTACATGACGGCGTTCCACGCCGTGACCCGCCAGAGGCTGCTGGCCGTAGGCCAGTGGGTGGCGGTGCACGGCGCGGGCGGCATCGGCCTGTCGGCCGTGCAGATCGCCGCGGCGCTCGGCGGCCGGGTCATCGCGGTTGACCTGGATGAGGCCAAGCTGGAGAAGGCCACGGCCGAGGGCGCCCGGCACGCGGTCAACGCCGGGACGCAGGACGTCGCCGAGGCCATCAAGCAGCTCACCGGCGGCGGCGCCGACCTCGGCGATCGGCGGCATCGGGGTGGCCGCGCTCGTCGAGTCGGCGGTGCTGTCGCTGCGCAAAGGCGGCAGGCTGGTGCAGGTCGGCCTGACCAGCCAGGCCGAGCGGGGTTATGTCGGGATCCCGCTCGACCACATCATCGAGGCCGAGATCGAGATCGCCGGGAGCCTCGGGAACCCGCACGTGGACTACCCGCGGCTGCTCGGGCTGGTGGAGACCGGGGTGCTGCAGCCCGCCAGGATCGTCGGCCAGACGCCTGCCGCTGGAGCAGGCCAGCGAGGTACTGGACGCGATGGACTCCTACGAGACGCTCGGATTCTCCGTCATCACCGGATTCTGACCAGCACTGGCGGTCACGGCGCGGCGGAGAACAGCATGACCAGGCGCACGTACAGCGGGCCGCTCATTGACGTGGCTGGTGCGGTGGACCTGCACTGCCACCCGTATCCCGACCTGTTCCCGCGGCTGGCCGACGACTTCGACATCGTGCGGGCGGCCCGCGACGCGGGCATGCAGGCCATCCTGCTCAAGTGCCATCACGAGAACACGGTGTCACGCGCCTACCTGGTGCAGCGGGTGATCCCCGGCATCCGCGTGTTCGGCGGGATCGTCCTCAACTACTACGTCGGCGGCATCAACCCGGCGGCCGTTGAGGCGTCGCTGCGGCTCGGCGGCAAGGAGGTGTGGATGCCCACGGTGGACGCGGCTATCACGCCGAGGTTCACGGCGGCACCGGCGGCTACGACTCGCAGCAGGGCGGCCGGAGCCAGGCCGAGGGATCTGGGTGGAGGACGCCGACGGGAAGCTCCGGCCCGAGGTCAAGGAGGTGCTGGAGCTGGTCGCCGAGCACGGCGCGATCCTCCGGCACCTCGCACCTGGCCCCGAGGAGATCGTGGCGCTCGTGCGCGAGGCCCGCTCGGTCGGGGTGGGAAGATCGTCGTCACGCACCCGTACTTCCGGGTGCCGAATCTCGACCTGGACACCCTGGAAGAGGTCGCCGGATGGGCGCCATGCCGGAATTCGGCTACTGCACGGTGTCGCCCGCCTGGCGGTATGCGGCGCCGGAGAAGATCGCCGCGAGCGTGGACCGGATCGGGGCGTCCGCTGCCTGCTCGTCTCCGACACCGGGCAGCGGCACAACCCGCTGCCGTCGGAGGCGCTGCGGATCTTCGCGCAGACGATCTTCGAGAAGGGGTGCCGATGGAGCAGGTGGTGCAGATGATCAGCGACAACCCGATGCAGCTGCTCGACGTGGACGCCGACACCGGGCCCAGCGCGGCGGATCTGGCCTGGGCCCGCGGCCTGGTCGAGGATCCGTGCGCGGCGTCGCTGCTTAGCCGTCGGCCCGGGCTGAGCCGGTGGCCATCCGGCGCGGCCGCGGCGCGGCCGCCAGGCCGCCCGGCGGTGACCCGCCGGTCCGCCCGCACCCGGAATCCGGCGGCGGGCGCGGCAACGTCGTCTCGCTGCCCGGCCGCATGCGCGGCGCGGGCAGCCAGGTCACGGCCGACGCGCCGACGGTCCGCGAGATGCTCGGCGAGGATGCCATGCGCGGGGCGCGGATCATCGCCGGGGCCGACGGGCTCGACCGCCCGGTCCGGCGGCTCAACGTGATGACGGTGCCGAACATCGTGCGGTGGACCAAGCAGGACGAGTTCCTGCTGACCACCGGGTACCCGCTGCCCCGCGAGAGCGGGAGTTCTGCTTACTGATCGAGCAGCTGGCTAGGCAACGGCCTGGCGGGCCTGGGCGTCAAGCTGGACGAGTACCTCGCCGAGGTGCCGCTGGCGGCGGTCGAGCTGGCCGACCGGGCCGGTTTCCCGATCGTGGTGATCCCCGCCACGTCGCCGCTCGATGACGTGCTGAGCCAGACGTTCGAGACGATCGTCAACCGGCAGGCGGCCGCGCTGGCCCGACGGCAGCAGATCCACGACGCCTTCCTTGCGCATCGCGCTGACCGGCGGCGGCCTGGCCCGGCTGTGCGATGAGCTGGCCGGGGTCCTGCCCGGTGCCGACGTGGTCATCTGCGACCCGACCGGATACCCGCTGGCCGCCACCACGCGGTCCGGCGCCCAGGCGGCGGCCTCCGCGACGCCAGCGGCCTGGTGGACACCACCCGGCTGGCCGCGGGCGTGCATTCCGACGACGAGACCGGGGCGCACTGGGCGGCCGCGGTCATCCGCGCCGGTGACATGGGGTACGGGTTCGTGCTCGCGGTGGGCGGGGCGCAGGGCCTGCCCGGGGTGGCCGACCTGGCGGTCGAGCAGGCGGCGCTCGTGGCCGCGCTGGAGATCACCCGTGATCTGGCCGTGCTCGCGGTCGAGCAGCAGTTCGCGTCGAACGCGCTGCACGACCTGGTCACCGGCACGGCGGCCGACATGGACCACGCGCTGGCGCCGGGCCGTCAGGTTCGGCTGGGACCTGCAGCGGCCGCTGGCCGTGCTGGTCGCCCGGCAGTCCGGCGCCGAGCGCAGCGACGTAGCGCACGAGCCAGCAGGAGGCAGCCGGGCTGCGCGCGGTGGAGCTGTGGACCCTGGCGATCCGGGACAAGGACCGCAACGCCGCGGTGGCCGGGTTCGCCACCGAGCTCGTCGCCGTGGTGGGAGCGGCCGACGCGGAGGCGATCGCCAGCCGGGTGCACGCGGACATGACGGCATCGACGGGGCGGGCCTACTCGGTGGGCGTCAGCCAGGCCGCCGCCGGGCCGCTCGGACATCCCGCGCCTGTACGAGGAGGCGAGGGTGGCGCTGCAGGTGGGCCAGCGGCTCAGCGGCAGCAGCGCGGTCACCAACTTCGCCGGGCTCGGCCTGTACCGGCTGCTCAGCAACGTGAGCCAGGCCGAGCTGCGGGACGTTCGTGCAGGACACGCTCGGGCCCGTGCTTGAGCTGCCCGAGCCCGCCCGTTCGGACCTGCTCAAATCGCTGGCGGTGCTGTCCAGCACGCGTTTCAACGTGGCCGAATCGGCCCGCATCCTGCACTACCACTACAACACCATGCGCTACCGGGTGACCAAGCTGGAGCGGCTGCTCGGCGCGTTCGCCGACGACGCGGCGGCCGCGCTGCGGATCGGCGTGGCCCTGCAGGTCCTGCGCATGTACGAGATATCCGGCGACACGCTCCAGACGCTGCCGTGAGCGGGCCAGTCCCGGATCAGGCCGCCCCGGCCCAGCCGACGAGCTTGCAGGCGCTGTCGACGGTCTCGATCCGGGCGAACGCAACCTCCAGGCAGAGCAGGGCCGCCTCGTGCCGCTCCACGCTCGTCCCCGCCGTCGCGTCCCGCAGGACCAGGCACCGGTAGTCCAGGTTCCTCGCGTGCTGGACCGTGGCCGAGACGCACACGTCCGTGCAGACGCCCACGACGACGAGGTTCTCGATCTCGTGCAGCCGCAGCACCAGGTCAAGCTCGGTGCCGAGGAACGCGTCATACCGGCGCTTCGCCCTGACGATCAGGTCGGACGGCTCCGGGGCCAGGCCGTCGGTGATCTCGATCCCGGTACTGCCCTCGACGCAGTGGATGGGCTCGAAGAAGCGCTCGATGCCGAAGTCCTCGCGCCCGGGCCGGTGCGCTTCCTGGGTGAAGATGACGGGCGCCGCTAAGCCTGCCTGGGCCCGCCGCGCCAGGCCGTGCTGATGACCGGCACCAGCTCCAGGCCGCCCGGCGTGGCACCGGCGCACCGGGCAGGAGGAAGTCGTTCTGCATGTCGATCACCAGCAGGGCGGTGGCCTCCGGCCTGCGGATGAACGGCTCCTGCGGATCCATGCGTGCCATTATCGCTGCAACCAGGGGCAGACCGGGGCCCGGGAGGCTGGCGGCACTGGCCCGTGCGACGACAGGAACGGATGTCAACACGGTGATCATCGAAGTGTCGTCCGCGCTAAGCCGGGAGCACCGATGACGACCTGCTGGCCGTGCCCTTCTTCGAGGGGGCGGGGGACCGGAGCCGGGCCCGGGCGCGGCGGAGGCCGCGCTTTGTCATCGGCGCCGATCTGGCTGCACTGCTGGCCCGGCAGGTTCAGGGCCGGGCGGCCGCCACTGCCTGGTGCCCGGCGGCGGGCCGCGCCGGTGGTGGCGTCGGGGCGGGCACCGGTGACCTCGGCGTCCGCCGTCCGGGACGCGCCATGCAATCGCCCAGCACTGTCACGCGGACCCCGGCGTCGCCCATGAGGCAGCCGATTCAGCCGGTCCCGCCCGCGGCGAGATGACCGGCCTGGTGCTGGGGCGGCTTCGCAGTGAGATCGGCGGCGGCGAACTGAAGCTCGCCGAGAAGGGGAGCTGGCAGGTCCAGGCCACGGGCCGAGATTCCCAGGGCCCACCAGCTGCCGGGGTCCGTGCCGGGGACCGCGACACCGGCGCAGCAGACCTTGTCACGGAACTGCCCAACTTCCGTGACCGGATCACCGGCCCCAGCCCGGCCAGCTCGGTCTCGAGCTGATCCGGCTCGGTGACGGTATTCGGCGTGAACGGGCCGCATGCCCTGCTCGGCGAGCGAGGCCCTTACGGTCGCGGCCGGGCAGCGTCCCCAGCAGTGCTGCCAGGCGGTCGCGTGAGCGGCGGTCTCCAGCCCCGGCTGCAGGTCCTCCAGCCACGGCGACCGTTCGCCTCCGCCATATCCACGATCACCAGCCGCTGGCCGGAAAGGCAGGCCAGGTACGCGGTAGTCGCCCGGTCGTGGCCGTCAGGTGCCTGAGCACGGCCCGGGCATGGGGCGGCCTCGCGCAGGGAGCTTCATCAGCTCGTGGAAGCGCTCGGCCACACCGGGCCCCACCACGTAACCCCGTCTGGCAAGCGCACCAGGTAGCCCTCGTAGCACAGCGTGCGGACCAGGTGGTATGCCGTGGACAGGCGGAGCTGGCACCGCCGGGCGACAACCTTCACCGGCAGCGGGCGCGACGAAGCGGGATACCTCCTCCATGATCCGCAGGGCACGGGACACACTGCGGATGAGGTCGGAGGGCTCGGCGTCGCTGCCCGTGGGTCTCAACCGCCTTCTGGATGCCGCGCCGAGCGCCACCTGGGAACACGCTGGTCTGCCGTGATCCGCGTTCAGCATGTGAAAATCCCAGGGCTTCCGGCGGCGGGCGCGGCGAGCGGACGATGGCTGCATGTCCGGCGTGCCGCAGTGGGCCCTCGATGCGCTCAGCGATGTGCTATGACCCGTGCTGCCGGGAGAAGGGCATCTCGGTCGTGGACATGGGCCTGGTCCGCTCGGTACAGGAGGTCGACGGCGACCAGGTCCGGGTCGAGCTGCTGCTGACGTCCGGCTGGTGCCCGTTCGCCGCGCGCGTGCCTCACCGAGGTCCAGCAGCGGATGGACGGCGCAGCCGGGGGTGGCCGCCGCCGAGGTCGAGGTCGTCTGGGACGAGCCCTGGACGACCGACCGGCTGTCCGAGCGGCGCGGCCGCTCTGCTCCGGTTCCTGCCGCCGCCCGCGCAGGTCGGCGACCGCGAGGCGTACCTGCGCCGCGCACCAGCCCGGGAAAGGTGATCGGCATGATCGATGACGTGTTCGTGTTCGACGGTGTCGCGCACATATTCAACTTCGAGAAGAAGAACGCGTTCGGCCCGCCCGGCGTGATGTTCAACAACCACCTGTACGCGTTCCACAGCGCGCTCACCCCGGACGGCGAGCCGCACCTGCCGCCCGAGGAGTTCCTCCGCCAGTGGACGGTGGCGGACATCCGCCAGATGGTCTACGACCAGTCCGACACCGACATGCTGGTGGCCATGCCGCTGCCGCTGACCGACCTGTTCCAGGACGGCCTGTCGCCCTGGCAGGAGTGCGCCGACCTGGCCAGCCGCGATCCCGACCGGACCGATCTTCTGGGGATCGGTGAACCCGCTGGAAGGCCGCAAGGCCCTGGACCTGATGGAGCGGCAGGTCGGCGAGTTCGGCGCGAAGGCGTTCAAGTTCTACAACGTGCGTTATGACTACGGCAGCCCGTACCCGTGGCGGATGGACGACCCGCAGGTGGCCTTCCCGATCTTCGAGAAGGCGCAGAGAGCTCGGCGTCAACCTGATCGGGGTGCACAAGGGCGTGCCGCTCGGCCCGCAGCCGATCGAGGCACACCCAGACCTGGGACATGGACGGCGCGGCGGCCAACTTCCCGGACATCAACTTCGTCATCTTCCACGTCGGGCTGCCGTTCATCGACGAGACGTGCTGGCAGCTCATCCGGTACCCGAACCTGTACGCCTCGATGGCCGCGACCATCAACTTCGTCGTCCGCGCGCCGCGGATGTTCGCCGAGATCATCGGCAAGCTGCTGTTCTGGTGCGGCGAGGACAAGATCATCTACGGCTCCGAGGCGCCGCTCTGGCACCCGCAGTGGGCGCTGCGAGGCCTTCATGGACTTCCAGATTCCGCAGGATCTCTGCGACGGCTACGGCTACCCGCAGCTGACCGACCAGGCCAAGCGGAAGATCCTCGGCGAGAACCTGCTCCGCCTGCACGGGATGGACGTCCAGGAAGCACGGGTCCCAACTTCGGCCACAACGGTCCTAACCGGCATATGGTACGGTGGTGCTTTTCGTCAGCGTTTAATATTGCGTACTGGATGCGGTTGGCCTGGATCAGCCCGCCGTCGATCGCGGCCTGCTCGTCGGCCTCGCTGATGTCGAGCCAGCTCCGGGAAGAAGAACGGCCCATAGCTGGCGGGCCGGGAGTCGAACCGGGCGTCAGCTCGTCGAGGATGTCCTGCCCGGCGTGCAGGCCCTCGGCCTGCTCCCAGGACCGGAGGCACGCATCCCACGGCTGGCCGGACTCGCGCCATTCCGCCTGCCGGTGGTGCAGCCAGCCCGGGTGATCGTCGCCGGCCTCGGGCAGCCGGGCGAAGCACCAGCGGGCGGTGGCCTCGTCGAACCGCTCCCGCGCCCATTCCACGATCACCGCCACGCCGCCGGGCACCAGCGCCGCTTCCAACCAGGTCCAGCGCCGCACCCAGGTCGGCCGCATGGTGCGGCGACGTGCAGGCCACGACGGCATCCACCTGGCCGGGCAGGTCGTAGCGCTCGAACTCGACCTGACGGTACGCAGAGGCCCCTCCGGTGCTTCGGGGTCCACTCCGGTTGCCCGGTAACCGGCCGACTCCAGCCTGGGGACGAAACCGCCCCAGCGGCCCGCAGCCGATCTCCACCACCCGGGTAGCGCGGTACGGCAAGCGAGGCGCGCACGAACGGCCAGACCGCGGCCAGCCAGCGCTCATCGGACGACGTCCGGGGCCAGAACCTAATGGCCCCGCACTCGGCCAGGATCGGCGTGTCGCTGTGCGAGCAGGACCGGGCAGCCAAGCTGGTGGTGCGGGGCCGCCGGGGCCGGCCGATCGGCTAGCCTGTGGTGCGGGGTCTCCTCCACGGGCTGCTCGTACCAGCGGACCCGCTCGCCCACCCTCGCCCTGGCCTTCCAGCGCAGGCTCTTCGGGGTGGCCTCGATGGCCCTTGCTCAGCACCGCGAGCTGCCCGGCGGCGTCCGTGCTTCCCGCCCGCGGGAACCAGCCCTGCCCGTCGCCGTTAGCCAGGGCGGTGATGCGGTCAGGTTCAGGGTGATGGTCCGCCACCACCCCCAGTCGTTCCCGACGAGCGGGCGGATCCGGCCGAGCCCGATCGTTCCCGGCTCGTCGCCGTCGGCGACCGGGTAGGCCGAGCACAGGTACAGCACGTCCTGCGCGTCCTTCTCGTTCAGCTCGACGATCTGGAGCTTGGTGAGCAGGAGGTCGGACAGGTCGAGCGTCACCGGCATCCGCCCGAGCCGGTCGCCTGAACTCGACGGTGTGGCACATGTGCAGCCGGTCGACCAGCACGTCCAGCGACCGGCCGGTCTCCGCCGACTGGAAGTACAGCTGCTTATGGCCGTAGAGCGCGTTGAAGTTCTTGTCGCCGACGTACCCGCGCTCGGCTCAGGAACTGCGTCAGCGGTAGACGGTCGCCTGACCAGGTCGCGAGGTCCAGATCCTGGCGGTCGCCGCCGCGCGGCGGGAACTCGGGCGTCAGGTACTGGATCGCCAGACCAGCCAGCCAGCCGGACGGTGATGCCCGCGTCGGCCGCGGTCTCGCAGATGCTGACGGCCTCCTCGCAGGCGCGGTCGGCCCGGAGTGCCGGTCACGCTCAGCCCTCCACCCGGAACGAGCGCTCGACACCGTCGCTGCTCACGTCGATCAGGTATCCGCGGACCACGCCCGAGCCCGCCTCGCTGCCCGGGTTGACGCAGAGCGTCGGGCCGATCTTCTTCTCCCCGGCGGACTCGTGAATGTGGCCGTGCAGGCTGAGCAGCGGCCGCACCTGCTGCACCGCCTCCAGCACGCCCGTCGAGCCGACCGGCCCGCGCATCAGGTCACCGGCCGAGGCCTGGAGCCTGAGGTTCTCGTCGAGGACCGGCGCGGTGTCCAGGCCCGACCCGTAGGGCGGGCAGTGGATCAGGAAGATCGTCCGTTTCGGGATCCCTGGCCTGGTCGGCGAGCGAGTAGATCTCCTCGCGGAAGCGTCCTCGGAAACCTCCCGCGGCGTCTGCCACGGCGTCGGGCTGGATTTGCCCAGCCCGATGACCTGCAGGTCACCTGGGATGTCCACGACCGCGCCGTCGGCGTTGATGCAGTACTGGCTGGCCGCGAGCGGCTCGTCGATGTCGTACGGGTCGTCGTTGCCGGGAATCAGGACGAGCGGGACCCCCGTGCCCTCGAGCCGCTCGGCCGCCAGGTCGAGCCACTGCTTGACGCGGGCCCGGATTTCCCGGCTGAACAGCGCGTCGAGCTTGGCCTGGTCGCCGCCCAGGGCGTCCACCTCCGCCTGGGTCGTCCGGAAGGCGTAGTAGCCGAGGCTGGCGACGTCGCGTTCCAGCGCGGCGAGCTCGTTCTCGTTCCTGGCCACCCGGCGCTGCCCCAGGAGGGTCGCCTCGTAACGGTCGCCGGTCGCGACGATCGGGACCATCGCCTTGCCGGTGAGGTCGCCCGCGTAGAGGACCGCGTCCGCCTTGTAGACGTTCAGCCGGATGGCGTTGAGCAGCTTCCGCCACGCCGGATCGGAGGCGTGGAAGTCCGACACGACGTACAGGCGGGTGCCCTGGCGCTTCGACGCCCGTTTCAGCAGCGGCATCTGCCCAGCCTATGGGGCTGCGGGAAAACGACCAGGGCGCATCCGCAGTGGCTAGTCGGGTGGGAGCTCCTGGTACAGCAGCGACATCTCTCGACGCCGGAATCCGGTTCTTGATGGCCACGATGATGTAGATGATCACGGCGATCACGTACAGGGCGATGGTCAGGGTGATCCCGGTGTTGTTGAAGTAGGACAGGACTCCGCCCTGGCCGGGCTGAGCGCCGCGCCGACCGCATCGGAGATCGGCTTGATGCCCGCGAACCAGTAGGTGAACACGGCGAAGATCAGCCATACCAGCCCGAACGCCCACAGCGCGTTCCGCCACGGCGCGTTGCGGATCAGGTCGGGCCGGGAGAACCGGGAGACCACCGCGTTCACTCCGGGCAGGACCCAGCTGAACAGCGCCATCGAGGATGCTGAACCAGATCGTGGACACCAGGTTCAGCTTCCCGTCAGGCGGCGCGATGGACTTCGGCAGCAGCGCGAAGTTCTGCAGGATCGCGAGCACCACGCAGAAGCCGACGGCGGTGAGGATCGCGTTCAGCGGGGCGCGCAGCCGCTCGTTCACCTCGCCGAACCACTTCGGCACCTGCCGGTCCATGCTCCAGGCCAGCGAGATCCGGCTGATCAGGCTGATGTAGACCGGGCACAGCAGGAACGGCCAGAGGGTGGCGGCGATGCTGACGAACAGCCAGATCGGCCACAGCCCGGGATTGGAGATGGCGGAGGCGAGCGGCAGCGCGGTCGGCCGCCCGAGCGGCGTCCTCAGGCCGGACCAGTAGTTGATGCCCCAGCCCAGCATGTTCGTGCGTGCCCAGGCGGTCGCCGAGGGTGTCCACGTAGAGCGAGTTCATGACCACGGCGAAGAACAGCGCGCCCAGCACGCCGATCAGGATGCCGCGCTTGATGTTTCCCCTGACCTCGCTACGCGATGTATGCGGAGTACTGGAACCCGATGTACTGGAACAGGACCACGCTCATCAGGAACGGCAGCACGGCGGTGCTCCAGCTGAAGCCGTGCCCCACGACGCCGCCGGTGACCGCGGCCTTCTGCAGCGCCGCCGCGGTCATGCCGGTGTACTTCGGCAGGTTCGCCTCGAAGCTGGCGCGGTGGATGAACAGCAGCCCGAAGACCCACATGACAACCCACGACAGCAGCCCGATCGCTCCCAGGCCGGTGACGATGCGGTGGAACCGGCGGGTCGGCTGGATCACCACCAGCGGGATCAGGCCGATCACCACCAGCGCGCCGATCATCCCGGGCCAGCCGGTGATGGCCCCCGCCCGAGGTGAACCAGCCGTTCGCCCGCTTGAAGAAGCCCGCCCCGGTCCCGATCCCGATGATCTCGCCGCTGATCTGGGTGTTGTGCAGCACGATCGGTATCTCGAAGGCGATGACCGCGAGCGAGGCGAAGACCAGCGTGAATGACTCGACCCAGGCGAGGAAGGGCCCGACCACGGGAATCAGCTAAGCTGGTGAAGACGTAGTCGCCCCCGGACCGGGGCATCACCGTCGCGAGCGAGGCGAAGATGAGGCCGAGGAAGACACAGGCAGGATCCCGACGAGGATGGCCGTCACGCCAGTAGCTGGTGAGAAACCCGACCTTCCCGACCGGCACGAAGGCCAGGGTATAGAACACCGGCGCCCACGCCACCGTGATGCCGATGAAGGCCGCGGTGTTGTAGAAAAAGGGCGTTCCGGACGCTGACTTCGCGGACCAGCCCGGACGACTGCCGGACGAACAGTGCCCGGCCGCCGGTGGGAGCTGCCGTCGTATCCGCCATCCCAGCCTCCCTGGTGAGATAGGCCACCCTGGCCCGGCTTGTAAGGCCCCGTACGATCGTAGGGCCGCGCAGCACGTCTAGCCAGGCCCAAGAAGGGGACCAGGATGCACGTCGTCTATGACCCCAGCCACGTTCTCCACGACCCCGCGACCGAGGTCCAGTACGGCGTCGCGATGCCCATGTATGAGGTCGCCGGCGCGGGCCGAGTCGATCCGGGCCGCGCTGCTCGCCGACGACAGCTTCAGCTTCGCCGACCCGGTCGGCCACGGCCTCGGGCCGGTGACGGCCGTCCACCACGAAGGCCTGGTCCGCTTCCTCGGCGAGGCCTGGGGCCTGTGGCGGGCGCGCGGCGGAGGCGGCTCGATGCCGCCGCAGTTCATGCCGGACACGGTCCTGCACCCGGCGATGCGGGAGGGCATGGGTGAGGCGCCGGAGCCGTCCGGCGGCGGTCGGGCGCATCGGCTACTGGTGCTGGGAGACGATGACGCCGCTGGTGGCGGGCAGCTACCAGGCGGCCCGCGCCGCGGTCGACGTCGCGCTGACCGCCGCCGACCTGCTGCTGGCCGGGGACGCCGCCGTCTACGGCCTGGCCCGGCCGCCCGGGCACCACTGCCCCCGGTCGGCGTTCGGCGGCTACGGCCTGTTCAACTACTCGGCGGCCGCGCAGCGCCTACCTGGCCGACCGGGTCGGCCGGGTCGCGGTGCTCGACGTGGACTACCACCACGGCAACGGCACGCAGCAGATCTTCTACCACCGGGCCGACGTGCTGTACGTGTCGCTGCACGGCGACCCCGACCGGGCCTTCCCCTACTTCATCGGCTGGGCCGACGAACGCGGCGCGGGCCCGGGGAGGGCTTCACCCTCAACCTGCCGCTCCCGGCCGGGTGCACGAACGACCGGTACCTCGCGGCCCTGGATACCGCGCTCGAGCGTGTCGCCGAGCATTCCGCCGCCGCGCTCGTCGTCTCGCTCGGCCTGGACACCTACGGCCAGGACCCGATCGCCGACTTCGCGCTGAGCACCGACGTCTACCACGAGGTCAGTGGCCGGGTGGTCGACCTCGGACTGCCGACGCTGGTTCTGCAGGAGGGCGGGTACTTCGTCCCCAAGCTCGGCGAGAACGCCCGTACCTGGCTGCGCGGCCTGCTCGGCCGCCCGCTCGATCCTGCGCGCGACGCCGGGCTGACCTGGGCTGCCAGGTGAGCGGACCGAGGTCTGCTGGCCGCTGGCCTGGCCGCGGTTGGCCTAGGCTCGCGGGATGAACGAGTACCGGATCGCGGTCATCGGCGGGGACGGCGTCGGCCGGGAGGTCGTCGCGGCCAGCATGGGCGTGCCTCGACACGGCGGCCGTCCGGGTTCTCGCTGGCCTGGGAGCACCTGCCCTGGGGCAGCGACTACTACCAGGCGCATGGCGTGATGATGCCCGCCGATGGCCTGGACGTGCTGGAGCGGTTCGACGCGATCTACCTGGGCGCCGTCGGTCGGCCGGACGTGCCGGATCACGTCACGCTCTGGGGCCCGCTGCTGCCGATCCGGCAGCGGTTCGACCTGTACCTGAACGTCCGGCCGGTCCGGCTGCTGCCCGGCGTGCTCTCCCCGCTGCGGGACCGGGGCCCCGCCGACATCGACATGATCGTCGTGCGGGGAGAACTCCGAGGGAGAGTACGCGCGGCGTCGGCGGCCGCGCCCACACGGGCCACCCGGCCGAGGTCGGTATTCAGGTCGACGTGTTCACCCGGGCCGGGGTGGAGCGGGTGGCCCGGTACGTCGTTCGAGCTGGCCCGGTCCCGGCGCGCGCAGGCTGGCCAGCATCACCAAGTCGAACGCGAGCCCGCACCACTTCGTGATGTGGGACGAGATCGTCGGGGCGGTGCACCGCGACTACCCGGACGTGCAGCTGGACGGATCCTGGTCGACGCGGCCGCCGCTTACATGATCAGCTCGCCGGGCCGGTTCGACGTGGTCGGTGGCGTCGAACCTGTTCGGCGACATCCTCACCGACATCGGCGCGGTGATCCAGGGCGGCATGGGCATGGCGGCCAGCGCCAACATCAGGCCAGACCGGTCCCGGCCCGGCATGTTCGAGCCGGTGCACGGGTCGGCGCCGGACATCGCCGGGACCGGCCGGGCCAACCCGGTCGGTGCGGTCTGGGTAGAGCGCGATGATGCTCGACCACCTGGGTGAAACGGCGGCCAGCAGCGCGGTCATGAAGGCGGCTGGAGGAGGTACTGGCCGCGACCGGCGATCCGGACGCCTGACCTCGCGGCGGCACCGCGACGACGAGCGAGGTGGGCCAGGAGCTGGAACGCGCGATCCGCGCGGCCAGCGCATCCGGAGACGACTGAGGGCGTTTCACCGGCTGAGATATTATCTTGATGTCAAGGAATATCGGGAGCGACTCAGGTGATCCACCACGTGCAGCTGGCCTGCCCGCCGGCAGCGAGCCGGTGCTCCGCGAGTTCTACGGCAACGTGCTCGGGCTGGACGAGATCCGAAGCCGCCCGCCTGGCCGTCGCGCGGCGGCTGCTGGTTCAGCGGCCACGGCATAGAGCTCCACCTCGGCGTGGAGGAGGACTTCCGGCCCGCGCGCAAGGCGCATCCCGGCCTCTCACGCTGACGGCAGCCCTGGATACCTGGACGATGGGTTCCCGGCATGGGCCGCCTCGTCCCGAGCGCATCGGGCCTGGATTCGACCCCGGAGCCGAGTCCGATACCCGGGCCTTTGCTGCTCCAGCGGGCGGGCCGAAACGTGGTGAGCCGATGTGGCTGACCCCGGAGACTCGGAGAGGGGCCGGGTATGGGCGTGGCTGAGGTCATTCGCGGGCGGCTCGCCGATGGTGAGCTGGTGATCATCGACGGCGGCATGGGCAGTCAGCTGCAGGCTGAGGGCGTGCCGATGGACGAGGTTGCGTGGAGCGCCCGCGCGAACCTGGAGCAGCCCGATGTGGTGCAGCGCGTCCACGAGGCGTACATCCGAGCTAGCGCCGAGGTGATCATCGCGAATACGTTCGCGGCCAGCCGGGCGGGCGCTGGAGCCCGCCGGGCTCGGCGGCCGGGTCGCCGAGGCCAACCGCAGCGCCATGCGCGCGGCGCTGCGGGCGCGCGAGGCCGCGGCCACCCGCCCGGTGGCGGTGGCTAAGCTCGATGTCGTCGTTCTGCCCCATCGCCATGGATGCCCGCGGCACCCGGCACTCCGTTGAGCAGCCCGGCCGCCGAGGATCCGCGCTTTCCCGGCCTGGCCGACTTCCGTGAGCAGGCGGCGCTGCTGGCCGAGGCGGGTGCCGACCTGATCGCCCTGGAGATGATCGACGGCCAGGGCTACGGCCGTGCCGCCCTGCAGGCCGCCGCCGAGACCGGGCTGCCCGTCTGGCTCGGCATCAGCCCGGACCGCCGCGACGACGGCACCCTCGGCACCCTCCCCGAGCTGGGAGACGGCGACAGCTTCGAGGACCTGCTGAGCGCGCTCGCCGACCCGTCGCTGGCCGCGGTCACCGTGATGCACGCCGATCCCGGAGCTGACCCTGGACGCGATCGAGATCATCCGCCGTCACTACGCCGGGCCCATCGGCGTCATACGCCGAGACGGGCGGCTGGCAGCCGCCGAACTGGGTATTCGACGGCCTGACGCCCGGCGAATACCTCCAGCAGGCGATCACCTGGGCCGACCACGGGGCGCAGCTCATCGGCGGATGCTGCGGCACCGGGCCCGGGCACATACGGCGCTCGCCGACGGCTGGCCGGGCGCATCGGCGGCCAGGTAGCCGGGCCCGGGCGACTCGGCCGTACGGGATCCGGCCAGACACGCCGCCGGAAGCTCCACCATGGCGAACTCTCGCACGGTGCTGGCGGGCCTGTAGCCCCGTTCGGGCACGCGAACTGTCCCGACCGGTACTGTCGAGATCCTGCAGCGTCGAGCCCGCGGACCAGACGGTCGTGCGCAGCATCGCCGCGGGCCGAGTTCGCTCTTCACCGGTACGCCACCCAGCGGTACCTGCTCACCGAGCTATACCATCGAGGTCGATACCTGGGCGCGGGCCCGTGACCCCGAGCATGCCCAACGGAATGACCGGCGTACCGTCGCCCGCACGGCCGGTGCTGCTGCCTGATGGGACGTCCTAATACGCTTCCTGCACAGGCTCATGAGCGCGCTGCCTCGCGTCACGGGAGGTTTGATGGAGACGCTGCTGCCGGGTGTGACGGCCGAGCGGGTGCCGACCGACCGGCTGACGGTCGCCGTGCTGTCGGTGACCGGGCGGACCGGCCCGGCGGTGCTGTTCGTGCACGGCAACGTGTCGTCCTCGCTGTTCTGGCAGCCGATCATGCTGGCGCTGCCGGGGAGTACCGGCCGCTGGCCATCGACCTGCGCGGGTTCGGCGACACCGACCCCGAGCCGGTCGACGCCACCCGGGGGTGCGCGACTACGCCGACGACCTGGCCGCCGTCATCGATGCGCTGGGGCTGGCGAGCGTGCACCTGGTGGGCTGGAGCATGGGCGGCGGGGTGGTGCTGCAGTACCTGGTGGACCGGCCGGTGGGCACCGGGTCGCGTCGCTGACGCTGGTGGACCCGGTGTCCCCGTTCGGGTTCGGCGGCACCAGGGGCGCCGACGGGACGCTGTGTGACCCCGTCGGGCGCGGGCTCGGGCGGCGGCGCCGCCAACCCCGGGTTCGTCGCCCGGCTGGCGGCTAGGGACCGCACCGACGAGGACGCGCTGTCGCCGCGGCAGGTGCTGCTGGCCCACTACGTCAAGCCGCCGCACGTCCCGGAGCACCTGGACATCTTCGTGGAGTCGATGCTGTCCACCCGGACCGGCGACGACCACTACCCGGGCACGTCGCGCGCCGTGGACGCCTGGCCGGGCTTCGCGCCCGGCGACCGCGGCGTGCTCAACACCATGGCGCCGACCCACTTCCGGATCGCCGACCTGTCCAGCGGTGGAGCCCAAGCCGCCGGTGCTGTGGCTGCGCGGCGCGGACGACGTCATCGTCTCCGACACCTCGCTGTACGACCTGGCCTACCTGGGCTCGATCGGCGCGGTCCCGGGCTGGCCGGGCGACGAGACCTGGCCGCCGCAGCCGATGGTCGCGCAGACCCGGGCGGTGCTGGACGGCTACGCGGCCGCGGGTGGCCGCTACCGCGAGGTGGTCATCGACGACGCCAGCCACGGCCCGCATCTGGACCAGCCGGAGCGGTTCCTCGCCGAACTGCACCGGCACCTGTCCGGCGCCTGACCTTCACCCGACCGTCAGGCCGAGGCGCTGGGCAAGATCGGGAGCGCTGACCGCCTGGCGCAGCGGCGGCGCGCCGATGACCTGGTCGATCAGCCGGGTCAGCGCATAGTGGTCGAGCGGCTGGCCGGTGACGGCGCCGGACAGCCCCGGGGCGATGAGCACGAACGGGACCTGCAGGCCCGGCTCTCCTCGTCGAAGACGACGGCGATGGCCAGCCGCCCGTGCTGCCAGTCCGGCCCGGACATGATGACCGGTATCCACCGCCGCAGCCAGGCATCCGCCTGCCCCAGCGTCCCGTCGTGGGCGTCGTTGACGAGGTTGGGCGTGATCAGGCCGATGCTGGGCAGCGTCCCGGCCCGCACGGCCGAGGCCAGCGCCCCGCCGGACGGGGTGCTTAGGCCGGGACGTCGCCGGAGCGGCAGGCGGCGGCCTCGCCCGGGATGTAGGCCCACGGGTTGTGCCGGACGGCGTACGTACCGCTGTCCGACCGGTCACACGGCCGAGGGCATCGACTCCTCGTAGGAGCGGGCGGTCTTGCCGAGGGCCAGGGCCTGGCCGAAGACGGACGGTGCCGGATAGGCGCAGCCGGGGCCCGGGCCGCAGTCCGGCGGATCGTTGAACGCGGACCCGCTGAAGATGGCGAGGTAGTTCGGCAGGCTCGGGTGGGTGATGGCGCTCCAGTCCGACGCGTGCCCGTACCGGCGGGCGAGATGCCACAGGTACGGCATGCCGCTGGGAAAGACCTCCGGCGGTGCCGTGGTTCTCCTCCATGATCACAAGGATCTTGCTCACATCGCGGCCGCGCCGCGGCGTGTGGCTGGCGATGACGCCGCGGGCGCCGCGGAAGCGGGAGCGGAACTGGATGCCGCGGCGCCGGCGGGCCCGGCGCCTGCAGCGACGGCGAGGCAGCCCACCAGCCCGCCGCCGATAAGACCGCGCGAGCCGGCGCATCAGGATCAGGCGGGCCGGTCGCCGATCCCCGGCCGGGGCGGCATCGTGGAGTGAGTCACCGCCATCACGGTAGACCACCAGGAGAACCCGGCGGGCGCCGACGGTGTATTCAGGGTGCGTGCGCCCGGTTCAGTGAGGAGAGCCATCGACGACGCGGAGGCGATAGCCCGGTCCCGTGACGGCGACCTTGACGCCTATGGCGTGCTGGTCGCCCGGTACACGCTGCGCGCACACCGGGCCGCCTTCCTGCTCGGCGCGGGGAGGAGTCCGACGACGTCGTGCAGGAGGCGTTCGTGAAGGCGTTCCGGCACCTGTCCCGGTTCCGGGCGGGTGAGCCGTTCGCCCCGTGGCTGCTGCGCATCGTGGCCAACGAGACCAGGAACCTCACCCGGTCGCGGCGGCGGCGCGCCGCGCTGGCCCTGCGGCTGTCCGCCGCGGAGCCGGGTAGCCCGGCAGCGGATGGCCCGGCCGATGAGGTGCTGGCCGCGGAACGGCGCACCCAGCTGCGTGGCGGCCGTGAACACGCTCCCCGACCGGGAGCGGCGGGTGCTGGTGTGCCGCTACTTCCTCGACCTGTCCGAGGCGGAGACGGCGCAGGTGCTGGAGTGGCCGCTCGGGTCGGTGAAGTCGCGCACGTTCCGGGCGCTGAACAGGCTGCGCGGGCTGCTCGTGGCCGGGCAGCAGGACGGGGTGTCCCGTGGCTGACCAGGCTGGGTGGCGGCGCGCCGTGGAGGCCGAGTTGCGCGAGCTCGGCCGCGAGCTTGACGTGCCGTCCGACCGCCAGCCCCGCCGCGGCCGTGCGGCAGCGGCTGGAAGGGCCCGCGGCCCCGCGCTTGCACGCGTGGTCCCGTGGGGGAAGGGGACCCGTCAGCCGGTGGCGGTAAGCCTGGCGCGCCGCGCTGGTGGTGCTGGCCGTCCTGGCTCGCCCTCCTGGTCGCGACCCCGCAGGGCCGGGCGGTGGTCACCCACGTGCTGCGGTTCTGCTAAGCATCGAGCTGCAGCAGGAGCCGGGCCCGGCGCCCTCGCCGCGGAGCAGCGCCGCCCTGCCCGGCGAGCGGCGGATGTCGCTGGCGGAGGCCCGCCAGCACGTCTCCTTCCCCATCCTGGTGCTGAGCGGCCCTCGGCCAGCCCAGCGAGGTCGTGGTCAGCGACGGCGGGCGGGTCGCGTCCCTGATCTACCGCCGGACGCCGTACGGCCTGGTGCGGATGGATGAGTTCGCCGGCCACCTCGACCCGGTCTTCTTCCAGAAGTTCATTCATCTCGGCGACGTGACCCAGGTCAGGGTGAACGGCCGCAAGGGCTTGTGGATCAGGGGCCCGCACGAGCTGCTGTACATCACCCGCGACGGCACCCCGGCCGCGGCCTCGGCCCGGCTGACCACCGGCAACACCCTGATCTGGGGCACCCGGCAGGTCGCGCTGCGCCTGGAAGGCAACCTCACCAGGGCGGCCGCGCTCGCCATCGCCAGCTCGGCGCGCTGACACCGCGCGGGTACCGCGCAGGGCCATGCGGAACCTGCCACCGGGGTGGCGGTGTAGCAGGGGTGAGGCGCAACCGGAAGGAGCCGCCATGCTGCGCAGGCTGATCGCTGTCACCGCCCTGGCCGCGGGCATGAGCATCGCGGCTGTCCGTGACGCTGGCCACGCCGACGCTTGGCGAAGGACCATCCCAGGCGCGCATCACCGGCCCCGGGCTGGCGCGCGCGGTCGTCGTCTCCGGCAACGGCGAGCCAGGAGAGCAGGGCAGGCTCGCGAGCCTGGCCGAGCAAACCGGCCTGTTCACCGTGATGTTCGGAGCCGGTGCCAGCATGTCAGCGGGGCGTCAGCCCGGCTGCAGCGCCCCCGACCGAAGGCCTCCCTCGGCCCGCGGTACCGATGGTGTACACGGTGCCCGGCGTCACCCCGCGGCCGGGCCAGCAGTTCGGGCAGGTCCGCCAGGACCTCTACCCACGCGCGGCCGATGGGCCCGTCATCTACACGCCATCGGGCCAGCACGGCTTCAGGGAGTCCCTGACGGTCGCCGGATGGCTCCGCGGCAAACCGCAGCTGACCCGCACGCTGGCCCTGGTCGGCGTTCCGCCAGCGGGCACGCAGGCCGCACAGCAGACCCGCCGCCCCGCCGCCGCGCATCCGGCGGCAGCGCATCAGGCGGGCGCGCGCACCCGCGGCTGATCATCGCGCCGGCCGCGGATCATCGGCCGCGGCGCTCGGCGTGCACCGGTTATGGCTGCGGCGCCGCAGGCCTACGCCGTACATCGGCGAGCCCAGGACCAGCGGGTCAGCTCAGTAGCCGGCGCCCGCGCCCGGCGTCATGTCAGCCCGGCGGCACCTGGCTCTGGCTGATCGGTCAGCCGGCGCGTCCTGGAGCTAAGGGCGCGTCCTCAGGCGGTGTGCGCGCTTGACCGTCGCGGACCGGCCGAGCTGCTGGCCGCTGGCGTCGTGCGCGGTCACCGCGAAGTACGGTCCCTCGCTGTTCACCGAGATCACCGTCTCGAAGCCTGCTCGCCGCTGTGATCCGGCCGCCGCCAGGGTGGACGGGTTCTTGTCAGCGAGAACCGCCCACGTCTCGACCTCGGTCGCCCCGTTCCAGCTCACGTGGACGGCCGAGCCGCGGGCCGGGTTGGGGCGCACGACGACCGCCGGGCGGCCGGGGATGCTCCCGACCAGCTGGAGGTGAACGCGCGGTAGGACTGGTCGTTGAGGGGAACTGGCCGTTCAGGAGCAGCTCGCCGTTGCCGGCGAACTCGGAGAAGTGGCGGCTGGGCGCCCCAGCCGACGAACGCCCGCCCGTCCGGCAGGAGCTGCATGCTGCCCTGGTTGTCGGCGAGCAGCTCCGGGCCGGGTGGGCGAACGCGCGCTTCAGCGTGACCCGCATGGCCTGTGGCGTCCACGCCCAGGACCAGAGCCCGCGACTGCTTTTCTTCCGGCGGCGCGGAGGCGTTGTCGAACAGGGTGAGCAGATGCCCGGCCCGGGCATGCTGCGCGTCGTGCTGCCAGGAGAAGGCGGCGCCCGGCCCCGCCTGTGAAGTCGGACTTCTTCCCGCCGAGCCGCCACTGGATCGCGCTGCTCCGGCGGGCGACCTTGTAGACGGTCCAGTGTGTTGCGGGACGAGATGAGCAGGTCGCCATCGGGCGCGAGGGCGATGGAGTTGATGTGGACGTAGTCGTAGGGCGTGGCCGCCGTTCCCCCTGCAGGGGTTGCTCGGACTCGGTGAGCGGCACATGCTTGCATGCTGTCCCATTCTGAAGAGCACCCGGCCGCGGTGGCGACGTCGATCTCCTGGGCGATGCTGGTCAGGACCGCCTCGCTCTACTTCCGCCCAGCGCCGAGAGGTCGGCAGGACACCTTCCGGTGCGCGGCGACCAGGGCGGTTCCCTGCGGGGTGAGCCTGAAATCGTGCAGGTCCGTCTGGGCCCCGTTGCCCGCCTTGACGGTGGCGATGACGCGGTAGGAGCGGTCGGCGATGTAGGACGTCCCGGTGGTGACGCTGACCCGTTCACCACGCCCGCCGACCAGGTGAGCACCGGCTGGCCGCGGTACTCCTGCGCGGTGAAGTTCAGGGGTGTCCCGCCGAGGGGCGGCCCGAACCAGACCAGGCCGCCGTCCCGGTCCACGATCATCAGGCCGGACTGCCCCATTGACGTGTGGACGTGTCAACCCTCGGGGCGACGAAGATGTACGGGGCTGGCTGGCTCCGCCGAGGAGCCTGCGTCACCGTGACGGCCGGGGGCCGGATGTCGCTCCTGGTCACGAAGTGATCGACCGTCAGCGGTGGTACGGCCGCGTTGCGGCGCCGCGTGCATGGGCGGGTGCTGCGGGCGCCGGCGGGCGCGTCATCGGTGGATTCCGGGTGCGGCCACGCAATAGCCGATGTAACCGGCCAGGCCCGAGCCCGGCGACGCCGCTACCGCCGCGCTCCGCCGCGCCGGAGCGCCTGTCTCCGCGTCCAGTCTGCCGCCATGACGCCGCCTCGCCTCCTCACCTGCGCAGCAGGCCGGACCGCTTGACAGCAGCACTTACTCTGACGTCCCCGCCTCGCAAGGCGAATTCAAAAGCACATCTATCTCGTTTGCTTAGCCCAAGGTCGCCCTATACCTCACCGCGCACTGGCTCTTGAGTGCTTGCCCCGGGACCGGCGTGCAGGTGAGACGCTTGTGCGCACGTGGCGTGCGCGCTCGATCGCCGATGCGAGATTCATCGTCAAGGCGGCCGCGGAGCGATGGCCGTCTTACCCGTCGGCGCTTCGCCAGGCGCTCGCGAGCCCGACGGCGCCCGATGCCATCACCAGCCCCGTGTCCACCGCCCAGCCCGCGGCCGCCGTGCTGCCGGGCGTCACGGCGCAAGCGCCACCCGATCCGCGTCGCGCTCGGTGACGATCCCGCCGTGCGCGGTCCGCGCCTGGCCTGGTGCACCAGGATCAACGTGCCGCTGGACTACCGGGACCTGGCCGCGGGCCATATCAAGCTGGGATTCCAGTGGTACCCGGCGACCAGCGGCCGGGCGGTGGGAACGATCCTGGCCGTCCAGGGCGGCCCCGGCTACCCGACCACCGACTACGCTGGCGGACTACCGGGGAGCGTTCAGCCGCTGCTGGCCTGGCGCAACCTGCTCCTCGTCAACCTGCGCGGCACCGGGAACTCCTCGGCCTTCCTCGCAAGCCGCTCCAGCACTGGAAGGCAGCCGACGGCATCGCCGCCTCACACGGCCGACACCGGCAAATGCGGCTTGACAGCTGAACCACACCCGCACGCTGCCGGGTGGTGGGTACGTGCAGGCCAGTGACCTGCACATGACGGCGAACGCGCGGCCGTGGACGTGCGCAGCTGCTGCGCAGGCTGCGGACCGGCAAGGTCGATTTCTACGGCGACTCCTACGGCACCTTCTTCGGGCAGGTACTCACCGCCCGCTACGCCAAGCATGCCCGCTCGGTGACGCTCGACGCCGCCTACCCCGTGAGCGGCGAAGGATCCGTTCTACCCGCAGACCATCCGGACCGCGCAGGTACGCCTTCGACGTCTCGTGTCAGCGCAGCGTCGTTCGCCACCGCGCCGCACCCGGCTCCGCGTGGGCGCGGCTCAGCGCCCTGGCCGCTTACTTGCGTCAGCATCCCGTCAAGGGCCGGACGCGGGATCCGTTCGGCGACAAGGTCACCGAACGTGACCACGACTCAAAAGCTGTCCGAGATGGTCAATGACGCGGGCTCCGACAGCGGTGCGCTACCGCGAGCCTTGACGCCGCCGGGCGCGCGCTGCTGGACGATCACGATCCGGCTCCCTGCTGCGGCTGACCGAGCAGGACGTCTACACCGGGACTCGGGCCCGGTGCGGGAGTTCAACGACGGCCTCTACCAGGCAACGACCCGCCTGGACTACCCGCAGCCGTTCAGCTACCGCCAGACCCCGGCGCGAGCGGGCCGCGCAGTGCGCGCGGCGCCGTGTCGCCGCGCTGCCCGGCGGCCATGTTCGCCCCCGTTCACCGTCCATGAGTGGGTCACCGAGCCGGAGGAGGAGTTCGACGCGTGCCTCAACTGGCCCGCCCCGGCTCACCCGGACCCGCCGATCACCACCCTCGCCTCCCTACGCGCCGCGGAACCTGCCGGTGCTGGTGCTCTCCGGCGACCTCGACTCGCTCACCACCCCGGCCGAGGGCCGCCAGACCGCCCGGACGACATGGGCCCGTCCGCCCGCTGGATCCTGGTCCGCAACGACACGCACGTCAACGCCATGGACGACCCGGTCGGCTGCGCCTCGGGACTCGTGCAGACGTTCATCAGGGACCTGGCCGCGCTCCAGCGGATGAACGCGTCCTGCGCGGAGCGGACGCCGAGGTCCGGGTCGTCGGCACCTTCCCGGCGACGCTCGCCCGCGTCACGCCCGCCACCGCCCGGCCGGGTGACCGGGCCGGGCGCACCGGCCTGCAGGCTGGCCGCCGTCGGCGCGGCCGCGGTCGGCGACGCGGTCTGGCGCTGGTACTACGGCGACGGCGTGCGTGGCTGGGGCCTGCGCGGCGGCACCTTCCGGTTCACCGGGGACGGCAGACGGCATCGGGATCCGGCTCACGCGGGTGCGCTGGACGCTCCGACACCCGGGTCAGCGGGACCGTCTGGTGGAACCAGGTCAGCGGCCGGGTCTGGGCCCGGCTGACGGTCGCCCGCCCGGGCGGATCCGCCTCCGTCCGGCTCTGGTACTTCGACTACGTCCGGCATTCGGTGGCCCACCTGTCCGGCCGCTACCGGGGCCAGCGGATCGCCGCCACGATGCCCGCCCTCCGTGATCGCTCACCTGCTCGTCGCCCGGAAGCGTGCCCACAGCTTTCGGCTGGCGGGTCATCCAGTCGCCCGCGCGGTCACCGCCGTGAGCTTCGCGGCTGGCGGATCACCGCACGCTACCAGCGCGTCGCCTACCCGCACGATTCCCTCCGCAGACCGGTCCCGGGCACCTTCCGCGTAAACCGTAGAAATCGGCCACGACCGGGTGCCGCCAGCCGGGCAGGGCCGTCGCGCACCTGGTCTCCGGCCGAGCTCAGCGTGATCCCGCCCGCCGCCGGTGTCATGCACCGCGCGGAAGCTGACCAGCCTGCCCGTCTTCCAGATCGAGATCCAGCCGGTCGTAGCGGCCGATCGATCACGAAGAACTCGCGATCTCCCAGCAATACGTAATAA
>ERZ1370068.7090-contig-6029_pt1 | contig 57941 bp, 73 predicted proteins | sample MGYA00561227_ERZ1370068 | MGnify/ENA primary metagenome ERZ1370068 (study PRJEB38410, sample SAMEA6850437) | metagenome | study: Metagenomic assessment of the ecological functions of the soil: analysis of the soil microbiota associated with the... | reverse complement strand
GTGTACTTCGTTCAGTTACGTATTGCTGGCCCTCGCAGCGTATCGCCGTGAGCACCCCGCCCAGATGCCGGCTCGGCACCAGCGCAGAAAACTGGTGCCGCCATACGCAGCCGGTGGGCACCTACGCCCATGGCATCGAGGTAGTCCCTCAACTGTTCGGGCAGGCATGGCCACCCTCCGTGCGGATGGTGCGCGGCGCTTGCGCCGGGCGAGGCGCGCCAAGACGTTGTAAGACGCGCCAGAGCCGTGGCGTCGCCGCCTCGGGTCGCATGAGACTCGACAGTGATCACGCCGACCGAGCACCTGTTGATCCCGTTTGTCGGTGGGTAGTGGGATGCTCGCCGGTGCAGATGAGCCGGCACACCACGTTCAGGATTCTGCCTGGATCCCACCGTCGAGCAGCTGGAGGTGCTGGTCCGGCATGCCGGTGCGGCACGGTTCGCGTTCAATCAGGTGCCTGTGGATGGTGAAAACCGCGCTCACTGAACGCCAAAGCACCGGCCGGACACAGCGTGCCGTGGACCGGGTTTGATCTGATCAACGTCTTCAACGCGTGGAAGAAAACGCGAGGACGCCGGCCGGGTGTTCATCGTCGACACCGACGGCGTGGCCGAGTCGTGGTGACCGGCCTGCCGTGGCGTAGCCGAGGTGTGTCAGCAGGTATTCGAGGAAGCCGCCGTGGACCTGCGGTCAAGGGCTGAAAGCCTGGTCCGACTCTCGCTCAGGGCAAGCGCAAGGGCAAGCGGAGTCGGGTTTCCAGCTTCAAGAAGAAGACGCGGCGCTGCGCCGTCGTTTCGGCTGCGTAACAAGCACCCCAGGGGCCGCCCGCCGGCAATCCGCGTCGGCGACAACGACCGCCCACGCTCGATCATCCTGCCCGGCATCGGCCCAGATCGCCGATGCACGACGACACCCGCCGGACTGCGGCGCATGCTCGCCAACGAGCGGGCGCAGATCCTGTTCGCCACCGTCACCCACCACGGCGGGCGCTGGTGGGTGTCGCTGAACGTCGAGGCCGCCGACCTGCACCGCGCCACAGCGCCACGCTGCGCGACCGAGGCGGATACGGTGGCGGGTGGGTGTGGCATCGACCGGCTTGTCGGCGTTTCTGGTCGCCGCCACCGCCGACGGCGACCGAGGTCGCCCGCATCGGCGATGCCCCCAAAGCACTGCGCCGCCGGGATGACACGCGCAACGGCGGCTGGCGAAATCGTTGTCGCGCAAGCAGAAAGGATCAGCACAACCGCCGCGACGCCGCCGCCAAACTGGGGCGGCACCATCACCGTACGCCAACGTGCGTCGGCATTTCCTGCATCAGGTGTCCAACGAGCTGGTCAAGACCCACGACCGGCTCGTGATCGAAGACCTCAACGTGTCCGGGATGCTGGCCAACCACCGCCTGAGCCCACGCGATCTCCGATGCCGGCTGGGCCGAGTTCGCCCGCCTACTGCGCTACAAACAGGCCTGGCGCGGCGGCGACACTCGTCGTCGCTGATCGCTGGTACCCGTCGAGCAAGCTCTGCCCGGCATGCGGTGCCATCACGGCCGATCTGACCCTGGCCGATCGGGTATTCACCTGTCGGCTGCGGACATTCCGCGGACCGCGACCATCAACGCGGCGGTGAATCTAGCCCGCTGGGGCCAGGCCCATCACGACCACCATCGATCCCCGGACCCCCAAGCACGGAGGCCGGGCCACCAACGCCCGCCGACGGGACGGCGCTGACCAGCACCCCACGTGTGCCGGTGAAACCAGCCCGGATGACGCGGAACCGACGTTCACACCGCCCCGGCGGCCTGAACTAAACGACGCCCGGAAGGGCGGTGCCGACACTCGCAGGGATTGTTCGACACGCTTTAAGTAGCTATCATGCCTGAGTGGTGGTGATGGATGGGAGCCCGACGTGCTGCCTGGTTACTGGCAGCAGACGACGTTCGGCCTTGATCCCGACGGGCGAAGGTGACCTCGTACGCCACACTCGGTGCGCAGCGGTGAGCCCGACCGCGTCGGCGACGCGCGGTGCTGCTGGTGCACGGCTTCACCGACTACTTCTTCCAACACCGAACAGGCCGACCACTTGCCGCCCGCGGCTTCGCCGTTTACGCCTTGGACATGAACAACAAGTGCGGGCGGTCATGCGCGAGGGCCAACACCGCACTTCACCCCACCGACCTGGCGCGCTATGACACCGAACTGAGCGGGCGCTTGACCTCGATCGCGCGCTGCACCGGCGCGAGCGAAGGTACCAGTGTACGGGCACTCCGCGGGAGGGCTCGATCGTCTCGCAGTGGCTGGACCGGCTGCGCGCCGCGGCTGGCACCGCGGACAGCACGTCACCGGCCTCGTGCTCAACAGCCCCGTGGCTGGACCTGCAGGGTCCGGCGGTCACTGCGCGGACCCCGGACGCGCGCGGCGATCGGCGCGATCGTCGCGCGTTCCGCAAGAAGCTGATCGCCGCGCTCGCCGACCGAAGGCGGGTACGGCGCCTCGCTGCATCGCGACTACGCACGGCGAATTCGACTACGACCTGAACTGGGGGAAGCCGGTCGGCGGATTCCGGTAACCTTCGGCTGGATCAACGCGGTCAGGCGCGGACACGCCGGCTGCACCGCGGGCTGGACGTCGGGGTGCCGAACCTGATCCTGCGGTCGGATCGCAGCGTGCGGGAGGTCACCGACCCCGAAAAGACTGACGAGATCCAGCGCGGTGACGCGGTGCTCGGACGTCAAACAGATCGCCCGCTGGGCGGGCTGCATCGGCAACCGCTCCACGATCGTGCCGCATCGTCGACGCCAAGCACGACGTGTTCCTCTCGGTGCCGGAGTCCGCGGCACGCGGCGTACCGCGAACTGGACAAGTGGCTGGACTGGTACACTCGGCTGATAACCTCGGACGCCAGCACTAAATCCGAACGAGGGATGATCACCGATGGCGCACTTCGACATCGCGATCATCGGCACCGGTTCGGGCAACTCGCATCCTCGACGAGCGCTACGCCGGCAAGCGCGTCGCGATCTGCGAGCAGGGCGTGTTCGGCGGAACGTGCCTCCAACGTGGGCTGCATACCGACGAAGATGTTCGTCTACGCCGCCGAGGTGCGCCCAGAAGTGCCCGCGAGTCAGCGCAATACGGGGTCGACGCGCACGTCGACGATGTTCGCTGGGAGTGACATCAGATTCGCCGGGTCTTCGGCCGCATCGATCCGCTCGCGGTGGGTGGTGAGAACTACCGGCGGTCCTCACCGAACGTCCAGGTGTTCGCACAGCCACACCCGATTCGCTGAGGCCGCTGCCCGACGGCCGCTACGCGCTGCGCACCGACGACGGCGACGAATTCACCGCCGATCAAGTGGTCATCGCAGCCGGCTCGCGACCCGTCATCCCCGACGAGATCGCGAATTCCGGTGTGCGGTACCACACCAGCGACACGATCATGCGGATCGCCGACGTGCCCGAGCACCTGGTCATCGTCGGTGGCGGATTCGTCGCGTGCGAGTTCGCCCATGTCTTCTCGGTCGTTGGGCAGTCGCGTCATCGCTGATGATCCGCGGCAGCACCTTGTTGCGCGGGCACGACGACACGATCTGCGAGCGGTTCACCGACCTCGCCTCCAAGAAGTGGGAACTCTTGAGCCACCACGAGGTCAGCCGGCCTCCGGCAGGACGGCGACGGCGTGGAGTTGCGCTGCCACGACGGTTCCCGACTGCGCGGCGACGCGCTGCTGGTCGCGACCGGCAGGACCCCCAACGGCGACCTGCTCGACGCGGAGCGAGGCTGGCGTCGAAGGTGACCGCGCGACGGCCAAGTCGTCGTCGACGAGTACCAGCGCACGACCGCGCGCGGGGTATTCGCCCTCGGCGACATCTCGTCGGACTATCAGCTCAAGCACGTGGCCAACCACGAGGCGCGTGGTGGTGAAGCACAACCTCTTGCAGGATTGGGACGACACCGACGCGCTGATGCCGCTCCGACCACCGGTATGTGCCGTCGGCGGTGTTCACCGACCCGCAGATCGCCAGCGTCGGGCTCACCGAAAACCAGGCCCGGGCAAAGGGATTCAAGGTCAGTCGAAGGTCCAGGATTTCGGCGACGTCGCCTACGGCTGGGCGATGGAGGACACCACCGGCATCGCGAAGATCATCGTCGACGACGACACGCGGGCTGATTCTCGGCGCACACATCATGGGCCATCAGGCCTCGTCGTTGATCCAGCCGCTGATCCAGGCGATGAGCTTCGGCCTGCCTGCTCAGGAGATGGCGCGTGGCCAGTACTGGATCCACCCCGCATTGCCCGAGGTGATCGAGAACGCGCTGTTAGCGCTGTGCGGCGAGCCGCCCTGGCCGCCCGTCGCGCACGGCACTGGACTTCACTCGACGGCCGGTGTCCAGCGCTCCCCGATCTGTCCGAAGCGCCAGACCGCCAGGGCGATCAACCAAGCCGCGACGAACAGCCCGACGATCACGAAGCCGACGAACTCAGGTTCGCCGATCCGATCACAGCCAGTGGACCTCGACTCGATGCCGAGGCGGTCGGCCAGCAGGCCGGCGGAGCACGATGACGCCGATGACCAGAGCGACGACCACCGACAGCACCGTTACGGTCAGGTTGTAGTAACACCTTGCGGACCGGCTGGAGGAACGCCCAGCCGTAGGCCCGCGACATAAGGATGCCGTCGAGCGCATCGAACAGGCTCATCCCGGCCGCAAACAGCACCGGCAGCACCAGGATGGCGTACCAGGGCAGCGTGAACGCCGCCGTTCCCGCGGCCAGCACCAGCAGTGCCACTCTGCGTAGCCGTGTCGAACCCCAGGCCCCATGAGCAGCCCGACCGGGTACAGGTGCGCAGGGCTTGCTCACCCGGTGCATGACCCTGGCGAGTAGCCGCGCCAGGAAGCCGCGCTTCTCGAGTTGCCGTTCGAGTTCGGCCTCGTCGAAGTCACCGCTGCGCATCCGGCGGAACACCTTGGCAATGCCCACCACGGCGAACAGGTTCGTCAGCCCGATGAGGATGAGGAAGGTACCCGCGACGAGGGAACCCACCAGCCCGAGCGTCTGCAACATCGGCGAGCCCTCGTCCTGAACCGGTCCCACGACCGCGCGCACGCCGAGCGCCAGAAGGAAGGCCAGACCGAACACAACGCTTGAATGGCCAAGCGAGAACCAGAATCCGGCCGATAGCGAGCGCGCGTGCCCTCCCCGACCAGCTTGCGGGTGGTGTTGTCGATCACGGCGATGTGGTCGGCATCGAAGCGCGTGCCGCACCCCGAGCAGGTAGGCGGTCACGCCGAGTCCGACGCCGAAGACGCCCGCCGATCCGAGCGTGATGTGCTGCGGCGCCACCCCGAGCACCAGCACGCCCCAGCCGAACAGGTGCAGCGCTAGGACGACGCCGCCCATCGCGGCGATCGTCGTCCAATCGGTTCGGTCGAATCGGGTGGCCACAGTGGCTTCAGACTGCGTCGACGACGCGTCGACCTAGGTCGACTATGCACGCACCTGATCATCTGTCTAGATGAACAGATGTTCAGGTGTGGGCTCTGGCCGAGGTCAGCAGTTGTCGCAGCTCGGCGACGGCGGTGACAGCGGTTTCGTGGTCGCTGGCGCACGGAATCACGTTGAAGACCGAGCAGCCGGCCTCGACGTAAGGGTGGAGAAACTCTGCGACATCCTCAGGCGTCCCGTAGGGCGAATAACGCTCGAAGGGCTCGAACGGCATCTGGTAGAAGCTTTGGCATTCCGGCAGCGAGTGGGCGCGCGCGGCTTTCGCGAGTCGGGCCGGAAGCCGCACCAGACATTGATCGCGTGCTCGAAGCCGCTCGGGTCCCTATCAGCGTGACCGGCGTGCTCGGCGATCTGTTCAACCACCGAGCTGAATCGCCGGGGCGAGACCCAGACTCCCAACCAGCCATCGCCGAACCGTCCGGCGCGGCGCAGGGCGCAGCGTCGGACCGGCCTCCAACGACGATCGGAATGGACGGTGAAGGGGCCGGGACGATCAGCGCATCGCGGAGCGAGAAGAACTCTGCCGTCGAAGCTGACCGGCTTGCCGTCGGACAGCCCGCGCAGGATCTGAAGGGACTCGTCCATTCGACGGCCGACCGTCCGCGGATCCACACCACAGATCTCGAGCTCGTGCCGGTCCTCACCGCCAATCCCCACGCCGAGCGTCAGCCTCCCGGGGCGAGCCCGGCGATGCTGGCAAGCTGCCGTGCTACCAGCACGGGGTGACGCAGCGGCAATAGGTACAGCGCCACATAGCACGGCAGCGCCGGGTAATAGGCCAGCACCGATGTGGCGTCGATCAGTGCGTCTGACCCGGCGCCGACGTGGAAGCTGACGTGGTCGCCGACGCACACGTGGTCGACGGCCGACTCGGCGATCCGAGCGAACGTCTCGTGTGCGGCTCTTTCATACTGGCAAACGCACCGACCGGAGCGAATATCCCTACTCGAATGTCACTCATGCTCAATCCTTTTCACTAGGTTTTCGTAGCGGTGACGAGCAGATACTGGCGTTGTAGACGGCACATATCAGGCCTCCCCGATTCCAGCGCTGCTAGAGGAAGCTCAGAAAGTCCCGATCCAGGGCCTCGACGCAGTCCGGGCGGTCCGCGTTGAACCGGTAGGCCGCGATGGTCGGCCCGTAATTGCGCTTCCAGTACTCGCGGAATTCCTGTCGGAGTCGCGCAGTGGTCCATGCGCACCGTCTGGCGACGGGTCGTCAGACCGGTGACCCGTTCACCGAACAACCTCCGCACGTGGTCCTCGTCGCCCCACAGTGGCGGCCGGGCTGGCCCGGCGAGGGGCGGCGGCGCGTACGGCTTCATCGTCGCGAACAGCTTGCCGATGAATCCCTCGGGCGTCCAATTGATCATCCCGATGGTTCCGCCCGGGCGGACCACCCGTATCAGTTCGTCGGCGGTCGCCTGATGGTGCGGTGCGAACATCGCACCGACGCAGGACATCACCACGTCGAAGCTGTTGTCGGCGAAGGGCATAGCCTCCGGCGTCGCGCCTCGACCCATTCCAGCTCGACCCCGCGTTGGGCCGCGATTCGGCGCCCGGCATCGAACAATCTCGGGCGTGAGGTCACTCGCTGTCACGATCGCGCCCGCCGCGGCGGCCGGGATCGCGGCGTTCCCTGAGCCTGCGGCGACGTCCAGGACGCGGTGTCCCGGCCGAATCCCGCATGCTTGCACGCAACTCCGGGCCCAGCTCCGGAATCAACTCCGCAGCGACGGCCGGGTAGTCGCCAGACGCCCACAGCGCCCGGTGCTTCGACTTGAGCGCGCGGTCCGCATCCGGCGGTCAGGTCGCAGACGAGGCTCGTTGTTCGGTCGTCAGACATTTCACTCCCTGGGTTCGTGATGGTTCTTTGCTGGTTGGGTGCCTTCGCCGGTCTGTCCGTCGAGCGGTTTGCATGCAGATCAACGATGGCGACCGCACATTCGGCCAGACTTCGATAATGATGAAATCGCCTGGTCACGGCGCTATTGCTGTCATCAAACAGTTGAACGGTCAGGACGATCGGCCTGGCCGCCGCGCTCGCCGCGTAAACAGTTGAACGGTCAGACGATCGGTGCCCGGCCTGCCGCGCTCGCCGCGTCATCAGCGAATCCTGACCGCGACCTTCGGATCAGCGACGTGCCCGCAGACAAGACCGTGCCAGCGCCACCGCCTCAACGCCGGTTAGGCCGTCGCCTTCTTTGTTCTCCCAGGCGGGCCGCCGTGGACAGCGGTGAGCGGTGAGGGGCCTGCCTGCCCTTAAGAGCGCAGTGATGCGGTGGCGGCAGCAGCGTCATCGTGGCACCAGTCCGCACCAGGAATCGCGTCACGTAACGCAGGTTGAGCCATTGCTGGCTCCAGTCGCCCACTCGGTCCCAGTGGTCAAGCACGTCGACGAAATCACGCGCCGCTCTTGCCGGGTCGCCGTGCACCGCGCGGGTCGCAGCCGCTTCCATCAACGCAATGCCGTGCCACCAGAAATTCTGCACTGAGGCGGCCGACTCCGCGGCTTCGTCAAATAGCGCAAGCGCCCTGTCCGGCTCGGATTTCTTGAGCACCAGACCCAGCGCGTAACGCGCCATCGACCGCGCCGTCGGGTTGGCCGTGGCGTCGGCAACCCGCACGGCCTCCTCCGCTGCGGCGAGACCCGTCCTCCGGAGTACGCAGCGCGGCCTGGCAGATCGCGACATAGAACAGCGTCCACACCAGCCGAATCGGGTCTTCGTCGCGACGAGCCCGCGCCATCTCGCCGTTCGTAGTGCGCCAGCGCGGCGTCGGCATCGCCCTCGTAGAGCGCGACGTCGGCGAGCACGTCGCCCGGGTAGCCGACGCGGCCGTTGCCGCGACCAGGCAGCGGCCGTCGCCCTGCGCGAGCGTCGCCAGCGCACTCGCCTGGTCGAGCTCGCCGCGGTTCCATGCGCCCCGCGCGCCGCAAGCCCAACCGCGGCGGCGAAACAGCGGATGCTCGTGGTCCGCGAGGCTCGAGCGACTCGTTCCGCCCAACCGGCCGCCTCGAATCCGATACGCAGATGCGCAAGCTCGGTCAACGATGTCACCAGCCGAAGCGCTAGGTCGATGTCACCGGTCGGCCATGGCATGCTCGAACGCCGCGCGCAGGTTGTCGTAGTCGGGCAGCATCCGCTCGACCCACGCCTGCTCGTCGGACCGTGCATGCCTGCGGCGGCGCGCTGCGCGAGCTCGGTGAAGTACGCCGCATGCCGGACGAGCGTATCGATCGTCGATCCCCAACTCCTGCAGGCGATCCCGGCCGTATGCGCGCAGCGTCTCCAAGACGCCGTACCGCGTACCTGTCGATCGCTGCGCACGGCGATCACCATCGACTTGTCCACCAGCCCGGTGAGTAGCTCGAGAGTGTCGTCCTCGGTCGCACCGTCCTCAGCCGCACACGCCGTGCGCCGCATCGAGATCGAACCCACCGGCGAAGACCGACAGCCGCGCGAACAATGCCTGCTCAGGCTCGGCGAGCAGCCGGTAGGACCAGTCGATCGTCGCGGTCAGGCTCTGCTGCCTGGGAAGCGCACCGCGCGCGCCGCCGCGCAGCAGACGTCAGCACCATCCAGGCGCCGTGCCACGTCGAGGCTGCTCATCACACGCATCCGCGCCGCGGCCAACTCGATCGCCAAGCGGCAGGCCGTCGAGCTGTCGGCAGATCTCAGCGACCGCGCCGCACCGGCTCCCGATCGAGATCGAAGTCCGGGCGGCCGGCCCTGGCGCCGATCGGCGAACAACGCGGTGGCGTCCTCAACCGTCAGCGGCGGAACCGGCAGTATCCGCTCGCCTTCGATCCCCAGCGGCCTCGCGGCTGGTGGCCAGCACCGACACCCGTTGGGCAGTGCCGTAACGATCTGGTCCGAGCAACCGAGCGGCCGCATCCAGTACGTGCTCGCAGTTGTCCACGACCAGCAGCAACTCACGCGTGTCGCGAGGTACTCGATCACCGTTGCTTCGATGTCGAGGCCCTGCTGCTGCTGCAGCCGCAGGGCGGCGGCGACCGCATGGCCCACGGCCGCACCGTCGTCGAGCGGCGCGAGTTCGCACAGCCACGCCGCCGTCAGCGGAAGCGGCCCTTGTCCTGCCCGCCACGGTCTCGAGCGCGAGCCGTGTCTTGCCGACACCTCCACTCCCGTGTCAGAGGTCAGCAGCGGGCCCTCATGCAGAGCGCCGGCGACGGCGCGAGAGCTCTTGCGCTCACGCCCGACGAAGCTCGTCGGGCGCCGCGGCAGGGCGACGACTGCCGACGGACGGTCGACGGCCCGAGGCGATCTAGGACGGCGGTTGCGCCGCGGTCGCCATCGAGGTAATCTGCTGGTGTGCGTCGCGCAAGCATCGGGCTCGGATCGACGCCCGAGTTCTCGTCGACCGAGCCGCTCACGCATCTGCCGGTACGTCTCGAGCGCTTCACGCCTGCCGGCCGCTGCGGTACTGGGCAAGCATCAGCTGACCGGCCAGGCGTTCGTCCAGCGGATGCCGTCTTGCAGCCGCCGTCACGAGGCTCACCGAGTAGCGTCCTGCGTGCCGCCCTGCCGTGCAGGAGCAGCGTCGTTTCGGTCCAGTCTGGCCGAAACGTCGCTCCGCCTCAAGGGCAGTTCGCGCATCGTTCACCCACGCGCGTGTCAAGCGATGCGGAACGGCTCGCCGCGCCACAGCGTCGAGCGCGCTCGTCGAAGAGGGACGGCCGCGTCGGCGGGTCGCGGCCGCTCGGGCCTGCGATGCCGACGTGCGGAAGCGATGGATGTCCACGGACACATGATCCGTCCTCAGCACGTAGCAACCGGGCTCGCGGGGCGATCCCGCACGTCGATCGCCGTTCAGCAATCCGACGACCGCGACGAGATATGCGCCGCGAGGGCGTTGCGGCGCCCGGTGCGGCGGGTCGTCCGCCCACACTCGATCGATCGAACTGGTCGGCCGGGACGGGATCGTTCGACGTCGACAAGCAGCGCCACCAGAACGCATCGCTGGCGTGGCGTGCCCGATGTCCAGGCGACCCCGTCGAGCAGCAGCCTCGACGTGGCCCGAGCAACCGGAACTCACCGTCACGCCATGCGCCACAGCCTCCATCAGGCCGACGAGCTAATGGGCGGATTCTCGCGTTCGTCGGGTCGCAGAGCGTTCAGTGACACGAGATCGGGTACAAGCTGCCCGCCGACGTTGACCTCGTAGCGCCCGCCTTGACCCAGTCGGCGTTGACGACGGCGTCGTCGGTCGAGCGAACGTAGGCCAGCCCGACGCAGGACGCCGATCGTCTCGCCCCACGCCGCCGAGGTCACCTGGCCGGCGACGGCGCCGTCGCGCAGGACCAGCTCGCCGCCCCACAGCATCGCCTCCGGCGCATCGACGCTGAAACCGACGAGCTTGCGGCGCGGGCCTTCGGCTTTGGCCTTCTCGACGGCCTCGCGGCCGAGGAACGCGATGTCGGTCTTGCAGCTTGCACGCGAACAGCAGCCCGGCCTCGACGGGGTTCTCGCTCGGGGTCAGTTCGCGGCCGAAGGCGCGGTAGCCCTTCTCCAGCCGCAGCGACTCGATCGTGTAGTAGCCGCCGCGGCCGACGCCGAACGTCGCGCGCCCGCTCGCCATCAGGTCCTGGTAGACGCCGACGGCGAATTCGGCGGGCACGTAGAGCTCCCAGCCCAATTCGCCGACGTAGGTGATCCGGGTCGCGCGCACGGTCGCATAACCCAGCGAGATCTGCTGGCTGGTGCCGAACGGGAACGCTTCGTCGGACGAGGTCGGCGACGGTCAGGCGTGGCCAGCAGGTCGCGCGATCGCGGCCCCATCACGCCGAACACGGCGTAGCGCCGACGTCACGTCGACGAGCGACGGCGCCGGCGCCGGCGGGCAGGTTCTGCGGATGTGGTCCTTGTCGCGCTCGGTGGTGGCGGCGCTGCTGACGATCAGGAACTCCTCGGCGCCGGTGCGGGTCACGGTGACGTCGGACTCGTAGGTGCCGCGTTCGTTGAGCATCCCGGTGTAGACCGCCTGGCCGATCGTCGACGCCGACGTCGGCGGTGCACAGCCACTGCAGCGCCGCCTCGGCGTCGCGGCCCGACCGATCAGGTACTTGGAGAACGAGGTCTGGTCGAACACCGTGACGTGCGTGCGGGTGTTGGTCTGCTCGGCCGCCGACCATGGCAGCCAGTTCGGCTTGCCCCAGGTGTACTCGATCGCCGGCTCGCGCCGGCGGCGCGAAGAAGTTGGCGCGCTCCCAGCCCATCCTGCTGCCGAAGTTGGCGTCCGGCGGCCTCCAGCAGGTGGTGCACCGGCGACCGGCGGAACGGCCGGGCGGTCGTCATCTCGCGGTTGGGCCAGGGGATTTCGTAGTGCAGGCCGAGCACCTCGGCGACCCGGTCGTGCAGCCAGCTGGTTGTTGCCGTTGAACGGCGCGAACCGGCGGATGTCGACGCCGGTCAGGTCGCGTGGTCGGCGCGCCGTTGACGATCCACTCGGCGAGCGCCCGCCCGCGCCGCCTGCCGGTGGCGATGCCGACCGAGTTGAATCCGGCGCCGACGAAGAAGTTCGCGAGCTCGGGCGCCTCGCCGAGGATGAACTGGTTGTCCGGGGTGAAGCTCTCCGGGCCGTTGTAGAACTTCTTGATGCCGGTCACCTCGAGCGCCGGGATCCGCAGCAGCGCGTTGTTCATCAGGATCTCGAAGTGGTCCCAATCCTCGTCCAGCAGCTGGAACTCGAACGGATACGGGATCGCGTCGGGCGCCACCCACGGCTTGGCTTCCGGCTCGAAGCCGCCGATGACCAGGCCGCCGACCTCTTCCTTGAAGTAGGTGTAGCCGTCGGGGTCGCGCAGGATCGGCAGGTCCGGGTGCACGCCGTCGATCGGCTCGGTGACGACGTAGAAGTGCTCGGCCGAGTGCAGCGGGACGTTGACGCCCGCCATCGCGCCGACCTGTTTGGCCCACTGGCCGGCGCAGTTGACGACGATCTCGGCCTCGATGTCGCCCGGCGTCGGTGCGCACGCCGGTCACGCCGCCCGTCCTCGGTCGAGAACGCCGATGACCCGGACCTTTCGACGATCGCGTGCGCCGCGCATCCGCGCGCCCCTTGGCCAGCGCGAACGTCAGGTCGGTCGGGTTGGCCTTGCCGTCGCCGGGCAGCCAGATCGCGCCGACGCAGGTCGTCGACGCTGCATCACCGGGTAATGCTCGAGGGCCTGCTCGGGCGTGAGCAGCTCGCATTCCATGTCGAACGCCGCGGCGTTGGCGGCGGTGCGGCGCAGCTGGATCATCCGGTCCTCGGTGCGCGCGACCGTCACTCCCCGCACTGCTTGTAGCCGGCGGACAGGCCGGTCTCGCTCTCGAGCTCGGCGTACAGCTGCGGTCGAGTACTGCACCAGCCGCGTGGCGCTCTCCGATGCCCGCAGCTGGCCCGACCAGCCCGGCCGCGTGCCAGGTGGTGCCGCAGGACAGTTGGCCCTGCTCGAGCAGCACGCACGTCGGTGACAGCCGAGCTTGGTCAGGTGGTAGGCGACGCTGGTGCCGATCACGCCGCCGCCGATGATGACGACGCGGGCGCGGTCGGGAAGCGATGTGGCGGCCATAGTGTCGTAGATCGTCCTTGGCGTCAGTCGGTCGCGTGACGCACGTCGTCGAGCAGCCGGGCGAAGTGCGGGCCCTTGAACTCGGCGACGGCGGCCTCGTAGCGCTCCATCGCCCAGCCCCAGAAGTCGAAGTCGAGTGCGCTGGAGGCGCTTTGGATGCAGCCCCACAGCGTCCAGCCGTACTTGGCGACGATGCCCTGCAGGTGGGCGCGGGCGATCTTGTGCCGCAGCCGCCGGCCGTAGTACGCGGTGACGAGCTCGTCCAGCTGCTCGGTGGACAGGCCGCACTCGCTCCAGATGTTGCCGAGCTCGAAGCACGGGTCGTTGTTGCCGGAGTACTCGTAGTCGATCAGCCACACCCTGCTCGCCGTCTTCGATGAAGTTGCCGGCCAGCAGGTCGTTGTTGCACGGGACGGTGGTCTGATCGGTGGCGGTCAGCACCGTCTTGCGATCTCGGTCGAACGTGTCGGCGTAGTCGAGGTAGTCATGCGGAATCTTGAAACCGTTGTCCTGGACGGTTTTCAGGTAGCTGGGGCTGGCGCTCGAACATGTCGAACCGGCCGCGGAACCGCGGCCCGGAGTGCAGCGCCCGGCATCCCGCGGCCACCTTGGCCATCACCTCCGGTCGCTGAAAGTCGTCGTTGCACAGCGTCTTTCCGTTGAGATACCCCAGCAGACAGAATGCCGAGATCGGGGCGGTAGTCGATCACCGGCGCGCCAACGCCCGCCCGCTCGGCCGCCTCGGTGTTGTAGTGCTCTCGCGTCGCGGTCGATACCCAGGAAGTTGCGACTGGTGTCGGTGCAGCGGGCGACGTAGACCGCGTCGGGGTGGTGACCTTGACGTTGCGATTGGTCAGTCCGCCGGACAGTTCCTGCAGCTGCCGCGGCCGCCCGGCCAGCACGGGATCTCCTCCAGCAGCGTCGTTGAGCTGGGCGTCGGTGAGCGGAAACGGCATCGGTTCACTGTAAGCCGCCCGCACTCGTTAAAGGTCTAGACTATTGGCCATGCCGTCCAGCGACCGACGTGATCGACCAGCGTGGTTGCGCAGCGACCAGCCCGCCGTCATCTTCGACTTCAACGGCACGCTCTCCGACGACGAGCACATCCTGTTCGACATCTTCAGCGAGCTGTTCCGCGTCCACCTCGGCTGGGCGATGACCGCCGATGATTACCGCGACGAGCTCCTCGGCCGCAGCGACCGCGAGATCATCGAACGCGCGCGTGGCGCGGCACTGGTCGCGGCACCGATGAGGAGGTCAACGAGCTGCTGCGATTGCGCCAGGGCGTCTACAAGCAGAACGCGTCGCCGACCACAACCCGATCGGCCGACGCTACGGTGCAGCTGGTGAAACTGCTGGCGGACAACCGAATTCCCGTTGGCATCGTCACCGGCGCCCAGCGCGACGACGTGCTGGCGGTGCTGGCAGGCAGTCCGGCGGGTGAGCTGTTCAGCGTGCTGATCGCCGAAGAGGACGTCAGCGACGGCAAGCCGCATCCCGAAGGGTTTCACACCGCAGCGCGACTGCTGCACCGCCGGGCCGGCGATGTGCTCGTGTTCGAGGACTCCGTGCCCGGCGTGCGCGGCGCGCTGGCCGCGGGCATGCATTGCATCGCCGTCGCCGGGCGAGCCGCAGCCGGAACTTGCAGCGCCGACGCCGGCCATCGTGTCCGAGCTGTCGGCGGACCTCGTCGAGGACGCGCTGCTGCAGTCGGGTGAGCGTCCGCGCGCGCTGGGTCGCACTCACTCCACCCGCGACTTGATGCGGATCCGCGCGCGGTCCGAGCGGTGATAGTCGCGGGAGAACTCGACCGCGACGCCGTCCTCGCGTGAACGACGTGCGGGTGATCAACAGCAACGGGCTTCCCGGTTCGATGCCCAGAAGTCTCGGCTTGCTGGTCGTTGGCCTGGGTCGCCTCGAATCTCTTCGTCGGCCGAGAACGGGGATGCATCGTATTGGCGCATCACCGCGTACAACGAGCCGGTCAGATCTGCGGACGAGCAACCCAGGAAAGATCGCCGCGGGCAGATAGGCCTCTTCAAGCACGATCGGCTCGCCGTTGGCCGACCGCGCGCGCAGAATCTCGTGCACCTGCTCGCCGCGTGTCGAGCCCGAGGCGCTGACGCACCTCGGCGGCGGGGCGGCCGAGTCGTCGCACGCAAGACCTGCGCGCCTGCCTCGACATGGATGCGGCGCATCTGCTCGGTGAACCCGGGCAGGCTCGCATGGTCGAACTCGAATGCGCGGCGCCGCCACGAAGTTGCCGCCGAAGCGGCCCGCGCCGTGCGATCGATGAGGCCCTTCGGCTTCGATCGCGCTCAGCGCCTGGCGCAGCGTCATCCGGCTGACGCCCAGCGCGTTGGCGATCTCGACCTCGGACGGCAGCTTGTCGCCCGGCGCCAACGTGTGGGAGACGATCAGCTGCTCGAGCCACGTGCCGATGCGCATGTGAGCGGGCAGATCTCGCTAGCGCCTGACAGGTCCGGACGATCCGCGAGCAGCGGATCATCCATCGTCAACACGCGCACATCAGGGAGCTTAGGTCGCCGGTGCCCGCGAAGAGGCCTCAGCCGTGCCGGGCGCCGATCCAGTGCAGCAGGTCGTGCACGATCTCGTCTTCGAGCCGGTAGCTGACGAGCCGGCCCACCCGTGTCGAGCTGACCCAGCCCTGCTGCCGCAGCACGCGCAGCGCCTGGGAGACCGGCGTTCTCCGATCGCCCGAGCGCCGCGGCGAGGTCCCCGACGCAGATCCCGGGCGCTCGGTGCAGAACGAGCAAGATCTCCAGGCGGTTGGGGTCGGACAGCAGGTCGAAGCGTTGCGTCCAGCCGGTGGTGTCGACGTCGGTCAACGCCGATGTCGCACGTTTGACGTGCGTCTGGTTTCCGGGCTGTCTACTGTTCAAACTTAAACCCGTTGGTCGATGAAGTGCTGCAGCTCATCAGGCGACGAACCAGCGACGCCCGATTGCGGCCGTCGCTCTGCCAGGTTGTCGACACGCGCAAAGTCTTTGGCCGTGGGCAATACCGCCGTCGACGCACGGAGAACCGGAGTAACGGCTGCACGATGGTAGAGGTCGTGTGACCGGGTCAACACTGGGGACATCGCAGGGTCGGCATAGCCGCGGCGTCACCCGGCTTGGTGGTTCACCGTCGCACTGGCGGATCTGCGGCCGCCCGGCGGATCGATTTGCAGCGAGGCCGGGCGAATCCTGCCCGACGTGCTCGCCTTATCCACCGCCTGGCCGCCGACAAAGACGCCGCCCTGGCGTGCGACCGGGCTCCCGGCTTGCGCGTTACCCACCTGGCGTTGCCGTTCGATTTGATTCCCGACTTTCATACCTGTGCTCGGGTACGCGGACGAATGCCATCATCGTCACCGCGGTCCTGCGCAGCGTCGTTCGTCGAGCCGGAATCGATGCGGTGCGAGGCCACTGGCCCGGCAGCCATGACGGGCTTCGCTGCGCTGTGCCGCCTCACTGGCCTGATCAGAATCAAGGCGGGAGGCGGACGGCTGATCGGCCTTTTGCAACCGGTCCTTCGTGGACAGCCCAAGAACTTCGCCAGTCCGCCGTTCCGTAGTCGCGGCGGCGATCACCCCCACGTCACGGTCGTGGTCGACGCGCAGCGGCCGCTCACCTGAAAACGCGACCTCATCGATATGCCCTGAAATAAACCGGTCGAGCAAAAGTACTGAGCGGCGCGTCAGTCCAGGAAGCCGTACCAAGAGCCAGATCGTGGCTGTCCTCGCCGGCGGCCCACTCCTTGGCATCCTCGAGCTCGTGGAGGCCGAACATGGCGAGCTCGCTGGGGACCATCCATGCCAGCGCATGCAGCGGATGGGCGACCCAATCTCTTGTCGGATACTACGGCGATTCGTTCTGAAGGCCGGAATGATGCTGGAAGAGAGCGCCGAAGCCCAGCTTCAGGTCCTCGACCGCCGCCGGGGCCGAAGCCTCGTGGTAACGCAACTTTTGACGACACTTCTCCAACGATCCTGATCTCACCGGTCTTGAGCAGCTCCTCCATGGCGGGCTGGAACTTTGGCGCGCAGTGTCCTCACCAAGCAGCCGGCCCGACACGCGGATGCCAGTCACTCCTCCGTAGCGGCCTGGAAGCATTTTCGATCATCGACTTCTCTTACGCAGGTGTGCGCACGCTATTCCGGGCTGGTTCAACTGACTGTTGCCGAACGGATCGTGCAGGAGCAGCCTGGTACCCGGCGCCGGCAATGAGCGGGACTCGGTGCACCTCGACGCCCCGCCTCGTGCAGGTCGGTGACTGCGGGCATCAATGTCGCCGACTCGATCGCGAAGTGGTTCGGCACCGGGCGGCCGGGTGTCGGACTCATCGCCAGGTGTAACCTGCCGGCCGCCGGCGTCGAGCCAGCGCATACCCAGGCCCAGATCCGGCGCGGCAGCTGCGTCATGCCGAGAACGTCGCGATAGAAGGCGAGACTCCTTCTGCACGTCGGCGACGCAGATGGCGACATGGTGTACACCGGCCGGCTTCATCGCTCGATTCTGACCCGTATTCTGCATTCGTATGACGTCCAGGGTCGGCACGCCACGTCTTGTCGTTGGCATCCGGCGCCCATCTGTCGTTCAATCACAACCATGCAACAGCGTCGGCCGATCCCGCGACGTGTGCCCGCATCGCCGCCGCAGCGCCCTCGCCGTCGCCGGCCAGGATCGCGATGACGATCGCCTCGTGCTGCTCGTCGGAATGCGCGATGTTGCGCGACAGCAGCGGAATCTGGTCGAGCAGGCCGTTCAGACGCATCCGGTTCTCGGCTACCAGCGGCACCAGTGACGGCGATCCGGCCGCCTCGGCGATCGCCAGATGCAGCCGCGAGTCCAGCCGCCGGTAGTCGTCGGCGAGTGCGCCGCGCACGTCGGTCAGCCGCGCCCACAGCACTTCACGTTCGGCGGCGGTCAGCGTCCGGCTGGCCGCCATCCGCGCGGCACCCACCTCGAGAATCTCCCGCAGCCGCAGCGCGTCGTCGATCTCGGCCCGGGTCACGCTCGGAGCGTCGCCGCGTGTGCGTCGGCAGCGTCGTCGGCCAGGAACGTGCCGCCGTAGCGGCCGCGCCGCGACACCAGATAGCCGGCGTCGGCAGAGCGACTTGATGGCCTCCCGCACGGTGTCGCGGCTGACGCCGAGCCGGGCCGCGAGCTCACGTTCGGGCGGTAAGCGATTCACCCGGCTGCAGAACACCGAGCCGGATGGTCTGCAGCAGCCGTCCGACGGTGTCCTCGAACGGCATTTCCGGGCCGCACCGGGCGCAGCAGTGCTTCGCCTGCCAGCGGGACGTCCGGATCTGCCGACATGGTCTTACAGCGGAGTGACGTAGTGGCCGAGCTGATGCCGCCGTCGACCAGGAACGTGGACGCCGGTGATGAACGACGCGTCGTCGCTGGCCAAGAACGCCACCGCGGCGGCCAGTTCCTCCGGCTCGGCGAACCGGCCCATCGGCACGTGCACCAGCCGGCGCGCCGCCCGTTCGGGATCCTTGGCGAACAGCTCCTGCAGCAGCGGCGTGTTCACCGGTCCCGGGCACAGCGCGTTGACCCGGATACCCTGCTGCGCGCGAACTGCACGCCGAGCTCACGGGACATCGCCAGCACGCCGCCCTTGGAAGCGGTGTAGGAGATCTGCGAGGTCGCCGAGCCCATCACCGCGACGAACGAGGCGGTGTTGATGATCGAGCCCTTCTGCTGCGGGCACCATGTGTCGCAGCGCGGCCCGGCAGCGACAGGTACACCGACTTGAGGTTGATGTCCTGCACCTTCTGCCACGCGTGCGAGCTCGGTGTTCTCGATGACGTCGTCGTCGGGCGGTGAGATGCCCGCGTTGTTGAACGCGATGTCGACCGACCCGTAGGTGTTCGGCGGCGGTGTCGAACAGGTGTGTCGACGGCCGACCTGGTCGGAGACGTCAACGGGCACAAACAAGCCCGTCGAGTTCGTCGGCGGCGGCCTTGCCCGCCGCCGGGTCGATGTCGCCGACGACGATCGTCGCGCCTTCGGCGCGCATCCGCTGGCCGGTCGCCAGCCCGATGCCGCTGGCGCCGCCGGTGATCACCGCGACCTTGTCGGCCAGTCGTTGGGTCAAATCCATCTAGGCTATCTCCGATCGCGAAGAAGACGTTCTTGGTTTCGGTGAAATGACAGCGGCGCGTCGGGGCCGAGCTCGCGGCCCAGTCCCGACTGCTTGAATCCGCCGAACGGCGTGTTGTAGCGCACCGACGAGTGCGAATTGACCGACAGGTTGCCCGATTCCACCGCGCGCGACACCCGCATCGCCCGCGACAGGTTGTCGGTCCAGATCGATCCGGACAGGCCGTAGGGCGTGTCGTTGGCCAGCGCGATGGCATCGGCCTCGTCGTCGAACGGCAGCACCGTGACCACCGGACCGAAGATCTCCTCGGTGACGGTGCGGTCGGTGCGCGACGGGGTCAGCACGGTCGGCGGGAACCAGTAGCCGGGCCCGACGGCGCGTCGCCGCGGAACGCGACTGGCGCGTCGTCGGGCACGTAGGAGGCCACCGAGTTCGCAGTGCGACTGCGGATACCAGCGGCCCCATCTCGGTGTCCTTGACTTCGGGTCGCCGACCACGACGCCCTTGACGGCCGGTTCGAGCAGCTCCATGAACCGGTCATAGACGCTGCGCTGCACCAGGATCCGGCTGCGCGCGCAGCAGTCCTGTCCGGCGTTGTCGAACACGCCGTACGGCGCGGTCGCCGCCGCGCTTCTCCAGGTCACAGTCGTCGAACACGATGTTGGCGCTCTTGCCGCCCAGCTCCAGCGTGACCCGCTTGACCTGTGCGGCCGCACCCGCCATCACCCGGTGCCGACCTCGGTGGAGCCGGTGAACACGATCTTGCGGACATCGGGGTGGGTGACGAAGCGCTCCCCGACCACCGATCCCTTGCCGGGCAACACCTGCAACAGGTCTGCGGGCAGCCCGGCTTCGCAGCGCCAGCTCGCCGAGCCGGATCGTGGTCAGCGGCGTCCATCTCGGCCGGTTTGACCAGCACCGCGTTGCCAGCGGCCAGCGCGGGCGCGAAACCCCACGACGCGATCGTCATCGGGAAGTTCCACGGGGTGATCACGCCGACCACGCCGAGCGGCTCGTTGAACGTGACGTCGAGACCGCCCGCCACCGGAATCTGCTTGCCGGACAGCCGTTCCGGGCTGGCGGCAGTAGAACTGCAGCACGTCGCGGACGTGGCCCGCCTCCCACTCCGCGTTGCCGATCGGATGCCCGGAGTTGGCCACCTCGAGCGCTGCCAGTTCGTCGACATGCGCATCGACAACAGTCGCGAAGGCCCGCAGCGCACGCCGCCCGCTCGGCCGGCGCCAGTCGCTGCCCAGTTCCGTTGCGCGCGCCGCGGCGCGCGCCACCGCGTCGTCGACACCCGCCTCATCGGTCTGCTCGACGGTGCGCAGCAGCTGCTTCCGTGGCGGGGTTGATCGGAGTGGAGGCAGTCACGCTCACCTTCCCCGGGTCGCTGCGCTCCTGCCCCCAGGAGCCACTTTCCCGTCGCATATGCCGTCGCGGCCTCGACCACCGCGGCGAACAGCCGGAGATCGTCGAGTCGCTCCTCGGGATGCCACTGCACCGCCAGAACGAAGTTCTCAGACCTGTCCCGTCGCTCCGCTCCCCGGAGGATTTCGACGGCCTCGATGACGCCGTCGGAGTCCTGCGCGCTGACGATCAGGCCCTCGCCGAGCCGGTCGATGGCCTGGTGGTGATAGCACTGCGCATCCGACGACTCGCCGATCAGCGCGGCCAGCCTGCGTGCCGGGCACGGTGCGCACCGCCGACGTGGAGAACACCGCGTTGCCCTGCTGGTGGCGGGTGTGGCCGATCACATCGGGCAGGTGCTGATGCAGCGTGCCGCCCAGCGCGACGTTGATCACCTGCGCGCCGCGACAGATGCCCAGCAGCGGCATGCCGCGCCGGATCGCGCCGTCGACCAGCGCGAACTCCAACGCGTCGCGCTGCGCGGTTGGTCGGCACCGGCCTCGTCGGTGGCCGGATGGCGCGTTGCTGGCCGTAGCCTGGCCGGATCGACGTCCCGCCCGCCGGTGATGATCAGGCCGTCCAGCCCGTCGAGAACCCGCGACGGCGATCTCGGCGTCCACGGGCTGGGGCGGAAGCAGCGCAGCGATTCCGCCGGCCAGGTTGACGCCCTTCGATGTAGATGGCGGGCAGAAAGCTGGCGCGCACGTCCCAGACCCCGGTCTGCGCCTGCTGCAGATAGGTGGTCAGGCCGAGAACGGTGGCCGTACGCTTCTCGCGTCAGCCGCTCAAAGCCGCGCACCCTTTCCCAGTCGGTCACCGCGGCATTGAACGCGTTCAGTTCGACGCGCGCGTTGTTGCAGGTAGTGCTCGACGACGTCGTCGCCGAAGGCCTCGCGCGCCACCTGCGACTTGCCGAACAGCGCCGCCGCCTCGGTCAGCGTGGTCGGCAGGCGTTCCGCGCCGCTGGTGTAGGCGTTGCCCTCCAACGCTTCCGGCAGCTCCAGCTCACGCTCGATGCCGTACAGCCCGCCCGCGATCAGCGCCGACACCGCGAGGTACTGGTTGACGTCGCCGCCGGGCGCGCGGCATTCCATCCGCATGCCGTGGCCGTGGCCGACGACGCGCAGCGCGCAGGTGCGGTTGTCCATGCCCCACGCGACCGCGGTCGGCGCGAAGCTGCCCTCGACGAAGCGCTTGTAGGAGTTGATGTTCGGCGCGTAGAACAGCGTCAGCTCGCGCAGCGTCGCCAGCTGGCCGGCGATGAAGCTGCGGAACATCGGCGACATGCCGAGCGTCGTCGTCCGAGTCGGCGAACACCGCGCGCGCCGTCGTCGCCACGCAACGAGATGTGGATGTGGCAGCTGTTGCCTTCGCGCTCATCGAATTTCGCCATGAACGTCAGGCTCTTGCCGTGCTGGTCGGCGATCTCCTTGGCGCCGTTCTTGTAGATGGTGTGGTTGTCGCAGGTGACACGGGCATGGTCGTAGCGGAACGCGATCTCCTGCTGACCGAAGTTGCACTCGCCCTTGACGCCCTCGCAGTACATGCCCGCGCCGTCCATGCCGAGCCGGATGTCGCGCAGCAGCGGCTCCATCCGGGTCGACGCGATGCATCGCGTAGTCGACGTTGTAGTCGGTGGCAGGCGTCAGCCCGCGGTAGCCCGCCGCCCACGCCTCGCGGAAGCCGTGTCGTCGAACACCATGAACTCCAGCTCGGTGCCGACGTAGGGCACCAGGCCGCGCTCGGCGAGCCGGTCGATCTGGCGGTTGCAGGATGCTGCGCGGCGCCTGGGTCACCGGGTTGCCGTCGGTCCAGGACAGGTCGGCCATCACCATCGCGGTGCCCGGCAGCCACGGGACGAGGCGCAGTGTTGAGAAGTCGGGCGTCATCACCATGTCGCCGTAGCCGGTCTCCCAGCTCGAGATCGCGTACCCGTCGACGGTGTTCATGTCGACGTCGACGGCGAGCAGGTAGTTGCAGCACTCGGCGCCGTGCTCGGCGACGTCCTCGACGAACAGCCGCGCCGACACCCGCTTGCCGGTCAGCCGGCCCTGCATGTCGCAGAACGCGACAATCACGGTGTCGATGTCACCGGCGGCCACCAGCGACTCCAGCTCGGATTGCGACAGCATGCCAGTCATGACGAGAAGTCAACCATTGGAAACCGCCTCACGCCTGCGTGACCTTGCACATTTACCAATTGTCCACCCTAAAGGTAGGGCATCAGACCAATAGAACTCAATTATTCGACTCGGGCTACGCCGTCGTCGACGCCGGGAACGCGTGCCTGCCGCGAGTGCTGGCCTTCCGGTTGATCCGGACATCGAACGCTTCGGAGACGTGCCATTCCCGGGACAGCATGACCGGAGTGCCGTCGCCGCCGAAGTCGACCTCCTCGATATAGAGCAGCGGCTTCCCGCGCCGCACGCCGAGCACTTTCGCGGTCTGGCTGGTGCTGGCGACCGCGCGCAGCGTCGCGGTCGCGTGGTCTGGCCGCATGCCCCGAGGAACTCAGTAGCGCGAACAGCGAAGGGTCCAGGTTCTGCAGATCGAGGTCGGTGCGGAGCAGGCGCGCGGGATGCGATCGAGCGAGTAGATCACCGGCCGGTCGTCGGCCGTCCGCACCCGTTCGACCGCCAGCACGGTGTCGCCCGGATCGAGTTGAAGTGGCGCGTCGTCCTGGCAGCACGGCTCGAACGCCGCCTCGAGGATGCGCATCCCGGCACGGGCGCCAGCACTCTCGATCATCGCGAGGTAGCTCAGCGTCGAGTCGAGTCCGTGCGGCATGCGCCGACGCTCGGTGACATAGCTGCCCGAACCGCGACGGCGGGTGACGTACCCGGCCTCGACCAGCCCACGCACCGCGTCTCGCACCGTGGCACGAGATACGTTGAACCGCTTGGCGAGTTGGCCCTCGCTCGGCAACTTGGTCCCCGGCTGCAACTGCGAACTGGTTATCTCTTCCAGCAACTCGTCACGCAAGCCGGTCGGCGAGCAAAGTTCGGCCGGACACTCTGCCAAGCCTACGTCCGGGTTTCGCGGGATGCATCGGCGCTCGGCCGTCGCCTCGAGGACGCGACGGACCTGGTCTGCGATGGACGGCGCACCGGGCAGCAGACCGTCGAAGATGGCGCTGCCGATGGTGTATCCCCACGCGCCGGCCTCGCCGACCGCGAGCGCCCGGTCGATGCTCGCGATCGACCCCGCGACGATCACCGGGCCGCTCGACCGCCGGACCACCTCACGGATCAGGGCGTCGTGATCGGCGCGTCGGATGGCGATACGCCAGCAGGTCGAGCCCGCTGACGTGGTCGAGGGCCGGTGAGCCGTTCGGCATCGGTCGCGATCTCGTCGATCGTGCCGAGCAGAACACTCGGATGGTCGACGACCCTGCCCGGGAACGGGCAGTAGCGCACCCCGTCCGGCAGGATGCCCGCACCGTCTGCGGCGTGGGTTCCGCCGAGCACCCAGTCGACCCCGGCCGCGGCCGCCGAGTGCAGCGACGACAGCTCGTCCTCCTTGCTGGTCGAGACCACTTCCAGCATCACCTCGAAGCCGGCGTCGTGGGCCAGCGACGTCAGCTCACGCTGTCGCGACGCGTCTGCGCCGACGTCCTTGAACCCGATGTACTGCAGACCGGTGTCGGCCAGTTCCGGCACGATCTCGGCGGCGTGTTCGACGGTTCTGTCGCCGTGGGTGAGCATGAACACGAATTGAGACACGGCAGTGCTCCTATCCCTTCATCCCGGCTTTCGCGGCGTCGGCCACGATCGACCACGCCGTCTCGTCTGACCACACGCCGAGGAGGTCGGCGAGGTCGACGATCGAGATCCGCTCCCGCAGCAGGTGGGAATTCCGCAGGGCCCAGAACAGCAGGTCGTCGTCGTAGCCGACGCCGAGGTCCTCCGCCCGGGTCGGCAGACCGCTCGCGTGGCTGATCTCGTCGAACTGTTCCGGTGAGGCAAGCGTCAGTGACCGCGCGAACGCGTCCCAGTCCGAAACCAGTGTCTCGACTGCGGATTGGTGTGCGCAGCAGCCAGTTTCGCTTCGCGGAGTAGGCCGTCCAGCACTCCTCGGCGGTCTGCGGGTCGAACTCGGCGAATGCGCGCGCCACGGCGTCGCGACTTCGTCGTTTCGTCGGGTACCCGGACCTTCGCATCCGCCGAACGGATCGTGGAGTCGACGAGCTGCCAGACCCGCACGGCCAGCCGGGTCGCGACCGTGACCTGCATGCCGTGCGCCGCGGCCGGTCTCCGCTGACGGCTGCGCGCCATCTCCATCAGGTGCGAGACCGCATGCTCGGTGCCCGATGCCGGCGCCGTCGAACCGACGATTCCCATCGACAGTCCACTGGCCGCCAGCAGCCGGGCCAGATCGGCGATGCCCTGCCGGCTCGGCGTCGCGCGCGGCCCGCGCGAGTGCAGGGAGGACTGGATTTGCGGCAAGGACATCGTCGACGACGGCCGGGGTTGTACGGCGGTCCGTGACCGAGCCGGGCGGCGAGCTGCCACTCGGCGACCGCGTTCGGGACCGTCGAAAGATCGCCCACCCCAGCGAGATTCAACTGCCACGGCGCCGCAGTGAGGATGTCGGTGTCGGCGACGAGGACGTCGGGCCACCTCGACTGGACGGTGCGTTTCGCGCCTGCGACGACGAGGACGCTGCGGTCGGCGATGAAACCGTTGATGCTGCAGGCGGTTTGGACGGCGACGTGACGGCTGCCGGTGCGCTGCGCGGTGACCTTCGCGATGTCCGTGAGGGTCCCGGATCCGACGGAGACCAGCAGCCGGTGCTCCCCGACCTCGGCCACCGCGCGCTCGACGGTTTCCTCGTCGGCGCGGACCGTCCCTGTTCCGAGCTGGATCGACCCGGCAGCCGAGCTGTCCGGCGAGCCGATCCACGACACGCGCCCGCCGGTGTGCGGTACGGCCCGCCGTCGCTGAGGATCATCGGCTCTTGCGCGACGAATCGTTCGACGCTGTCCGCTGATCGCACGGTCCAACACCGACGCTCCGATGCGGACGTCGACGTCGGGCAGTCCGGCGTGACCGTCGGCGCGCAGGGTCGCCAGAAGCGCCGCGGGGTCGGGAACGGTGATCACGTCGGCCTCGCCGAGCTGGACGTCGGCTGAGCCGACAAGACGGCCGATGCGCCAGCGCGGATCTCGACGGCGTCGAACGCGGCGAGATAGCGGCGGTAGGCGTCCGCGTAGGTCTTGGTCGCCTCGGGGTCCGGGTCGATGGCGGCCGGAGCGAGCCGGACGGCAACCGATGCCGCGGTGAAGTCCGCGAAGAACCCGGTGCCCACCCCGGCGACCATGGCGGCGCCGACGGCGGTGGCCTCCTCGGTCAGCACGCGGCGCACCGGCCTGCCGAGCACACTGGCCTTGATCGTCGCCCACAGGTTGTCGCGCGCGCCGCCGCCGACGATCCGCACTCTCGCCGCGACCGAGGCCGAGCGCGTCGAGTCGATCGACGATGTCGCGCAACGCAAATGCGCAGCCTTCGAGCACCGCCCGAGCGACGTGTGCCGGCGTGTGGTTCATCGCGAGGCCGAGCAGGCCGCCACGCATCCGGTCGTTCCACCGCGGCGCCGTCGCCCCCGACAGTGCGGGCAGGAACAGCACGCCTTCGCTGGCCGGTGGTGCCGCCAACGCCAGCGGGAAGACCTCGGCCTGCGGCACACCGAGCAGCCCGGCGAGCCAGAGTGTGCTGCCGCCGCTGACGAATCCGGGATTCTCGATCAGCCATGAGCCGGGTACCGCATGGCCGTGCGTCTCGACGAGACCGAGCGGGTCGCGCACGGGTGCCGCGGACACCGTCGTCACCGGTTCGGCGGTGCCGGTGACGTCGACGACGACGCCCGCCTCGATCGCGCCGGCCCCGACCGACGCGGCAGTGTTCGTCTCCGGTGCCGACGACGACCGCGCAACTCGCCGGTAGACCGAACTCCGAGGCGACGTCGGGCAGCAGCGTGCCGACCACCTCGGTCGACAGGCGCACCGGCGCGAACATCGACGGGTCCAGATCGGCTGCCGTGCACAGAGATTCGTCGAAGTCGCCGCGGGTGACGTCGTACACCATCGTGGACGACGCGTTCGCGGCGTCCTGGGCGTGACGAGCCGGTCAGGTGGTGCAGCAGATACGACCCGACGGGCGCGAGCGTCGCCGCGCGCTGCCAGACGGCGGGGTTCGTGGTCGCGGATCCACATCATCTTCGGCGCACTGTGCGAGGCATCGGCCACCAGACCCGTCCGCTCGGCCAGCATGTTCCTCCACCGACCGCGGCGACCAGACGGTCGCACTGCTCGGTGGCGCGTTTGTCCAGCCAGATGATCGCCGGGCGTAGCGGCTCGCCGTCGGCATCGCACGCGACGACACCGTCGACCTGACTGCCAAGACCCATCGCCACGACCCGCGTCGGTTCGATGCCCGCGGTCGCCGCGCGGACGGCGTCGCGCAGTGCGGTGCAATAGGTTTGCGGATCCTGTTCCGGCCCAGCCGTCGTGCTGGTGCGTCATCGCTCAGGGCGGCCGAACCGGTGGCCACGACGTCGCCACCCTCGTCGACGAGGACGACCTTGATGCTCTGCGAGCCGACGTCGACTCCCAGGACCAGAGACACGTCTTTCCTCAGCTCACGGCGAGCGAGTCGGCGTGTCCTCGGTCGCGATCTCGGTCGCGGACATCGCGCCGTAGCCCTCCTGTTCCAGGTTCACGCCGTACTGCCCCTGCGACAGCGCGAACTCCTCTTCCGGCGACAGCACCAGCTTGTGCCGGCCCGCGATCGCGAAGTAGAGCAATCCGATCACGAAGTAGATGAGCGTTCCGACGACACCCGGCCGGTAGTCCGCGTTGAGGAACAGCGAGACGAGCGCGACCAGCGCGATGGCACCCGCGATCGCGGCGCCCCAGACACCCACCGGACTGCGGTACGGCCGCTCGATGTTCGGCAGCCTGCGGCGCAGCATGATGAACGCCAGGCACTGCATGAAGTAGGAGATCACGGCACCGAACACGGCCATGTACAGCAGCGCGCCGACGATCTTGCCCGCGAGTGCGTTCTCGCTCTGTCCGAGGAAGTAGATGACCAGCGCGAGGATGTACCCGACAACCGCGCCGGCGATCAGCGCGACATACGGCGTGTTTCTGGTCGGGTGGGTGATCGACAGGCTCTGGGGAAGTATCCCGCGCGGGACAGCGAGTAGGTGTTGCGGCCGTAGGCGTAGATGATCGTGAAGAAACTGGCGATCAGCCCGATCAGCCCGATCAGCGCGAGCACCGAGGCCGCCGTGCCCTCCCCGAAGACCGCCTTGAAGCCATCGAACAACGGGGTCGCCGACGTTCCGATGGTCGCGGCTCCGCCACCGACACCGCGTGTTCAGGAACAGGGTGAGAACAGCGAAGAGGACCAGTGTGTTGAGACCCCAGATCGTCGCACGGGGATGTCCCGCTTCGGATCGTGAGACTCCTCGGCGGCCAGCGGCAGTTCCTCGATCGCCAGGTAGAACCAGATCGCGAAGGGCAGGGCGGGGAAGATTCCGGCGATGCCCTTCGGCAGGAAGCTGCTGCCGCCGCTCTCTCGGGTGGGATGTTGGTGAGCAGGCTGGCGTCGAAGGACCCCGTGAAGAGCACGGCGAGGAAGAAGAACCCGAGGATGCCGAGCGCCGCCGCGGTGATCACCACAGTGAACCGCATGGTGATCTCGATGCCGAGGATGTTGATCCCGACGAAGATGATGTAGTAGATCGCCCACCACAGAACAGGGCTGTTCCACCAACCGTCGGCTCCAGTCAGGTCGAAAACGATGTCGTGCGAGAGGAACCCCATCGCGCCCACGACGACCGCGGGCGTGATGACGTATTCCATGTTCTCGGCCAGCCCGGTGATGAATCCGCCCCACGGGCCCATCGCCGACCGTGAGAAGGAGTAGGCGCCGCCGGTGTGCGGCAGTGCCGGCGACATCTCGGCGATGCTGTAGCACAGGCCGTAGTACATGACCGTGATGACGATGCCTGCGATCAGCAGACCACCGAAGCCCCCGGCGTCGAGGCCGAGGTTCCAGCCGTAGAAATCTCCCGAGATGACCGCGCCGACACCGAGCGCCCAGAGCGACCAGAAGGCGGCGTGACGGCGCAACTTGCGCCGTTCGAAATAACCGTGTTCCGCGTCCCGATAGGTGACCGATCCGACTGCCCGCTTGTTCTCCGCCATGGCGCCCTCCTCGGCTGTTTGGCGCAAGTTGTCAGACAACTTGGACAATAATGAGGGCGAATGCGCACGTCAATATCGGAACGGAGACAGTTCGGAAACACGCGAAACGCCAGCTAGTCGGCCCCGCTGGGCGCCCAGCGGGAAAGTCTTTACGCTGTCGTCATCCCAAAGGTAGGACACCAGACCAATAGCGGCCTATTGTCCGCTAGGGAACGTGCGCTGTCCGATCCCCCGAAGGAGAACCGCCGTGCCAGAGGGCCACGAGCATCTGACTGACGACGAGCGGCACTCGCCAAGCTCGGCTACGTGCAGGAGTTGCAGCGATCCTGGTCCGGGCTTCTCCAACTTCGCCATCTCGTTCTCGATCATCTCGATCCTGGCCGGCTGCTTCACCTCGTTCGGCCTCGGCTGGAACAACGGCGGCCCCGCGGCGATCGCCTGGGGCTGGCCGCTCGTCTCGATCTTCATCCTGATCATCGGCCTGTGTATGTCCGGAGCTGGTCTCGGCGTTTCCGACCTCGGGCGGAATCTACTGGTGGGCAAGCAAGCTCGGCGGCGTCAAGGCCGGGTTCTACACCGGCTGGCTGAACCTGATCGGGCTGATCGCCATCCTGGCGTCGGTCGCGTACGGCTGCGCGACGTTCCTCGACCTGACGCTCGGCACGTTCAGCGAGACCTGGCTCAACGGCTACAGCCTGACGCGGACGTTCGTCACTGTTCCGTGATCATCCTGGCGGTCGTCGGCCATCATCAACATCTTTTCGTCCCACCTGCTGGCCGTCATCAACAACATCTCGGTGTGGTGGCACGTGGCGGGCGCCGCGGCCGTCATCGCTGATCCTGTGGGCTCATTCCCGAGCAGCACGCCAGCTTCAGCGACGTCTTCGCCAAGACCGATCAACAACACGCGGCATGTTCGGCGGTCGACAAGTCCGGCTGGGGCTTGCTGCTGTTCGTGCTGCCGATCGCGGCGATCCTGACGCAGTACACGATCACCGGCTACGACGCGTCGGCGCACCTGTCCGAGGAGACCAAGAGCGCGGCCGACGGCGCGGCAAGGGCATCTGGCGGTCGATCTTCTACTCGGCCATCGGCGGCTGGATCCTGCTGCTGGATCCTTCCTGTTCGCAGTCCAGGACGCTGACGGCGGTGTCGAAGGGCGGCGGCGCGGTCGTGACGATCTTCAACCAGGCGATGATGAGCTCCAAGTGGGTGGCGCCGATCGTGCTGTTCATCTCCACCGCGGGCCAGTTCTTCTGCACCACGGCTCTGCCAGACCAGCGCATCGCGGATGCTGTTCGCGTTCAGCCGCGACCGCGCCGTGCCAGGTCACCAGTTGTGGTCCGTCGCTGAGCACGAAGAGGGTGCCTGCGAACGGCGTCATGGTGACCGCGGTGCTCGCGGCGACTCATCACGCTGCCCGCGCCTGGTCGAGGTCGATATCAACGGCGCACCGGTGCCCGTCGCGTTCTTCGCGGTGGTGTCGATCGGCGTCGTCGGTCTGTACCTGTGCTTCGCCGGTGCCGATCTACTACCGGTGGAAGGCGGGCGACTCGTTCCAGCGCAGGGCAGCTGGAACCTGCGCAGCCACCGGAAGTGGATGGCACCGGTCGCGATCATCGAGATCATCATCACCTCGATCGTCGCGCATGTTCCCGACGTCGTCGGGCGGCGTTCCCGTGGAACACCGGTGTCTTCGAGTGGAAATTCGTCAACTACACCCCGCTGCCCTGGTCGGCGGCGTGCTGATCCTGCTGTGGATCTACTGGCACGCGTCGGTGAAGAACTGGTTCACCGGGCCGATCAAGCGAGGTCAGACGAAACCGGCGTGAGCAGTTGGAGGGCGTTTCGTAGCCTCTCCGCTTGAGGCTTAGCGATTACCCGCAGCACGCGGTAGGGTCGAGCTGAGTGTGTGGAGCCACCGGCGAGGTGCGTCTCGACGGCCAGACGCCTGACGTCAGCCGCGGTCTCGGCGATGGCCGGGGCGATGACGCCACGCGGCCCCGACGCGCTGGCGTGGTCGCAGGGCTGGCGTCGCACTGGGCCACCGCCGCCTGAGGATCATCGACCTGTCCGAGGCAGGCGCGCAGCCGGTGGTCGACGCGGAGCTGGGCCTGGCCGTCTGCTGGAACGGCTGCATCTACAACTACCAGCGAGCTGCGGCGCGAGCTGGAGCGGGCTCGGCTACCGGTTCTTCTCGCACAGCGACACCGAGGTGCTGCTCAAGGCCTACCACCAGTGGGGCGACCGATTCGTCGACCGCCTGCTACGGGATGTTCGCGTTCGCCGATCGTCGAGCGCGACAGCGGCCGGGTGCTGCTCGGCCGCGACCGGCTGGGCATCAAGCCGCTGTACCTGACCGAGACGCCGGCTCGCATCCGCTTCGCGCTCGTCACTGCCCGCGCTGCTGGCCGGCGGCGGACGTCGACACCCGCATCGACCCGGTCGCGCTGCACCACTACCTGTCGTTCCACTCGGTCGTCCCGCCGCCGCGACGATCCTGCGCGGCGTCACGCAAGGTCGCCGCCCGCGTCGCTGGTGCGCGATCGAACCCGACGGCGAGCCGCACCACGACCACCACGTACTGGGAGCCCGACTTCACGCCGGCGCGCAGACAGCGCCGACTGGTCCGAACGCGATTGGGAGGACGCGGTTCTCGAGGCGCTGCGGCTCGCGGTCGAGCGCCGCACTGGTCGCCGACGTGCCCGTCGGCTGCCTGCTGTCGGGCGGCGTCGACTCGAGCCTGATCGTCGGGCTGCTCGCCGAGGCGGGCCAGCACGGCCTGGCGACGTTCTCGATCGGCTTCGAGTCCGTCGGCGGCGTCGAGGGCGACGAGTTCAAGTACTCCGACATCATCGCCGAGCGCTTCGGCACCGACCACCACCAGATCCGCATCGGCACCGACCGCATGCTGCCCGCGCTCGACGGTGCGATCGGCGCGATGAGCGAGCCGATGGTCAGCCACGACTGCGTCGCGTTCTACCTGCTCAGCCAGGAAGTCGGCCAAGCACGTCAAGGTCGGTGCAGTCCGGGCAGGGCGCCGACGAGGTGTTCGCCGGCTACCACTGGTATCCCCCGATGGGTGAACCGGCCGCCGCCTCGCGTCGAGGGCTCGGTGGCCAGCTACCGCAAGGCGTTCTTCGACCGCGACCAGCGCGCGCGTCGCGTGCGCTCGTCTACACCGCGCGTGCGCTGCTCGACGACGACCCGAGCGGGCAGTTCGTCGCCGAGCACTTCGCCCGCGCAGGCGCCGCGACCGGCGTCGACCGCGCGCTGCGGCTCGACACCGACCGTGATGCTGGTGGACGACCCGGTCAAGCGCGTCGACAACATGACGATGGCGTGGGGCCTGGAGGGCCGGGTGCCGTTCCTCGACCACGAGCTGGTCGAGCTGGCCGCCACCTGCCCGCCCGAGCTCAAGACCGCCGCATCGGCGGCAAGGGCGTGCTCAAGGAGGCCGCGCGCAGGGTGATCCCGGCCGACGGTCATCGACCGCCCGAAGGGCTACTTCCCGGTGCCCGCGCTGACCCACCTGGAAGGCCCATACCTCGACCTCGTCCGTGACGCGCTGTACGCGCCGGCCGCCAGGAGCGCGGCCTGTTCCGCCCGAGGCGGTCGATCGGCTGCTCGCCGACCCCAACGGTCGACCTCACCCCGCTGCGCGGCAACGAGCTCTGGCAGATCGCCCTGCTGGAGCTGTGGCTTGCAGCGGCACGGGCATCACCGGAGCCGCGGCATGACCGCCGATCGATCGGCCGCGACACAGCCGATCCCGGATCCCGAGGCCATCACGCTCGGCCTGCACGACGCGTCGCCTCAGCACCTGGTCGACGCGATGGCCGACGACGTCGTGCTCGAACTCGGTTGGGGCCGACTGATTTTCGGCCAGACGTTCGCCGACCCGGACAAGCTCGCCGAGGTGCTGCGCGCAGGAGGGCCACGGCCGACGCGACATCTGCATCTACGCCCGCGAGCCCCACGTCCTCGTCGCCCGGGCGCCCGCCGAACTGTTCATCGACCCGAGCCACACCTACCGGCTGCGGTTCTCCGACGATGATGTCGGACTCCGTCGCCGACCGGATTCACGGTTCGCACGCTGCAGAGCGCAGACGACGCCGACGCGATGAACCGCGTGTACGTGCGCTGCGGGATGGTGTCTCGCCCCGGTCGACGTCATCTGGGACAACCATCTGCACCGCTGACCCGGTCGACTACCTTGTCGCGGTCGCGCGACGACGACAGCACGGTCGTCGGCACCGTGACCGGCGTCGACCACGAGCGGTTGTTCTCCGACCCGGAGGACGGCTCGAGCCTGTGGACCCTGGCCGTCGACCCGGCGTCGAGCCTGCCCGGCGTCGGTGCGGCGTTGACGCGCGCGCTCGCCGCGATCTACCGCGACCGCGAGCCGCGCCTACATGGATTTGTCCGGTGGCTCACGACAACGCCGCCGCGATCGCGCTGTACGAGAAGCTGGGATTCGCGCGGTGCCGGTGATGGCGGTCAAAGCGCAAGAACGCGATCAACGAACCGCTGTTCACCCACCCGCCGGAGACGGTCGACGACCTCAATCCGTACGCGCGCATCATCGCCGACGAGGCCATGCGCCGCGGCATCTGGGTGGAGGTGCTCGACGCCGAGGCGGGTGAGATGCGGCTGTCACACGGCGGGCGCAGCGTCGTCACCCGAGAGTCGCTTGTCGGAGTTACACATCCGCGGTGGCGATGAGCCGATGCGACGACAAGCGATTGACCCGTCGCATCGTCGCCGAAGCCGGAATCGTCGTCGCCAGAGGACGGCTGGCCACCTTCGACGAGGAGGACTACGCGTTCCTCGACGAGGTGGGCGACGTCGTGGTCAAAGCCGACCCGCGGCGAGCAGGGCAAGGGCATCACGGTCGGCGTCGACAATCCCGACGAACTCGACGCGGCGCTGGCCCGGGCCCGTGAGCAGCATCCCGACGTGCTCATCGAGCAGCGCGCGGCGGGCGACGACCTGCGGCTGGTCGTGATCGACCACAAGGTGGTGGCCGCCGCGCTGCGACGGCCCGCGGAAGTCATCGGCACCGGACATCACACCGTGCGCGAGCTGATCGACGCCCAGAGCCGGCGCCGCGCGGCGGCGACCGGCGGTGAATCCGGATTCCCGTCGACGATGTCACCAGAAGCCACGGTCAGCCGACGCCGGCTGGTCGTTCGGCGATGTGCTTGCCGGAAGGTGCGCGCGCTTGCGGGTTCGTCGGACCGCGAACCTGCATCAGGGCGGCACCATCCATGACGTCACCGCCGAGGTGAACCCGGAGTTGTGCTCGGTGGCGGTGACGGCCGCCGAAGCCATCGGCATCCCGGTGACGGGTATCGACCTTCTCGTTCCGGACGTGCGCGGCGACCGACTACGTGTTCATCGAGGCCAATGAGCGCCCGGGCCTGGCCAACCACGAGCCGCAGCCCACCGCCGCAGGCGTTCGTCGACTTCCTGTTCCCACGGCAGTCCGGGCCTGCCACAGGCGTGGACGCCGGACCAGGCGCCTCAGTAGCCGCTACCAGGTGCTGGTGCGCATCACGATCTCGGCGGCCAGCTGCGCGGTGGACTCCTGCGCGTTGCGCCTGCCGAGCAGGTCGACCAGCCGGAAGTCGCCGTACACGTAGCGCTGGCTGGCCTTGGCGACCGCCCGCGCGGCGGGCGTGCTGACCAGCGCAGTGGTGTTCATCTCCACCGGCGGGCAGTGTTCGTCGCGGATCACGCCGGTGCAGGTCGGCGACGCGCGGATGGCCGCGGTCGATCACCACCAGCCCGATGAACCGGTCCAGCCGGGTGGCGGCCAGCTCCCACGCCAGTTCGCCGCCGATGCGGTCGCCGACCAGCAGCGCCCACCGCACGTCGAGCGCGTCGAGGATGCCGACCACCGATTTGGCGGTCAGCCGCGGATCGGGACCGATCACGATGGTCCGCAGCGACGCGGTGTGCAGCCGCTGACACACCGCGTCATAGGCGGACGGCGCGTGATGCGCGGCGCCGAGCACCACCACGACGGAGCCCTTGTCCGGGCCCGCCACGTCGACCGGCACCGGAAACCCGTCGACGGTGACCATGGTGGAAGGCATTTGGTCACGCTACAGCAGACTGGCCCTGTTGGCGGGCCGATTTTCATCGGTCTTAACCTTGCCGTCAGCCGTCTGTAGCGCGGCTCGGCCTGCTTGGCCGCGATGTCCAGAAACGTCTGCGGCAGCGCGGCTTTGACGGCGATGGTCGGGTTCGGTGTGGGAAACGCGATGCCGAACACCGCCATCCTGCCGATGTTCTCGAACGCGAAGTAAACGCTGCTCTCGACGTCGTTCAGTCGCATGGTCTGCTGGTACACCAGCGCGTCGGGGCGCGGTGTCTGCAGCCGTGATGGTGGTCATCGGAATGCCGGGCGTCGACGGGTCGAAGAACGTCTGGAAACTGCGCGCAGCGGTCGGCGGTGGCGGCCAGCCTGTCGAGGTCCAGCGGCCACGTCAACACCGTCATCACGATCCGCGCGCCGTCGTACGCCACGACGTACTCCGCCGCGCTGCCGGGCCCGCGCTCGGCCGAGTCGGCGATGGCGCGGGTGAGCCCGTCCGAGCAGCCTTCCGGGTTGGACAGCATGGCAGGCGGGCCGCCGGCGCCGTCGGCTGGCCGGGCGGCCCGGATGATGCGGTCGTATTGCACGCCCGGCGGGAAGTCCGCCGCCGTCAGCACCACCTTCTCCAGCCTGGCGCCGGGCCAGGTCGCGGTGCCGGAGATCGCGTGCGCGCAGCCGGTGAGCACCGCGGCGAGCAGGACGGCCAGCGCAGCGGCCACCTCGAGTGCCGCCTGGTCATGTGCGCCAGGCTACCGACGCAGACGCGCGATGTGACCCGTCCCAGGCGGCCGCGAGATCCACCCACGCTAGCGACACGTATAACCGCCATCTACCGGCAGCGTGACCCCGGTGATCATCGAGGCGTCGTCGCTGAGCAGAAAGCATGATGGGCGCGGCGATCTCGTCCTCGGTGGCCCAACGAGCCGAGAGGCATCTGCTCCAGGAACGGCGGACCGACGTCAGGGCGTCCCCAGTAATCGAGCGGACATCTCGGTCATGACCACCGGTGGGGTTGACGCTGTTGACGCGGATGTTGTGCTCTGCCCAGTTCCAGCGCGGCCACGCGGGTGATGTTGTCGAGCGCCGCCTTGGACGATCCGTAAGAAATGTGGCCTGACAATGCCACGAGGCTCGCCTGGCTGGATACGTTCACGATCGATCCGCCCACCGCGCTCGCGCGATCATCCCAGGTGTCACGTGCTTGATGACCAGCAGGCTTCCTCGCGCGTTGATGCTGATCACCTTGTCGAACACGGCGATATCGGTGTCTTGGGGCGTCGCTATCTCCACCGCCGAAACCGCCGCAGTTCACCACGCCCCACAGGTCCAGGCCCGACACGGCGGCACGAATCTCGTCTTCGGAAGTGCCAGATCGAACGGCCACCGGCTGAGCACCCGTCTCGCCGCCGAGCTCGGTCAACTGCTCGGCGTCCCGCCCACCCGCGTAGACCGTCGCGCCCAGATTGACGAGCCGGCGCACGTGTCGCGATGCCACCGACTCGCGCCGTTACCAGCACTCCGCGTCCGGTGAAATCAGCCATACGCTGCTCGCTCCGATATCGAGAATCCGGAGGTGAGGCCCCATCACACGCCATGCACGGTGTCAATACCCTGCTTCCTCGTGACCGGGAGCGACGACCGTAACTCTCACGGTCGACGGTCTGTTACTCGACTGCGACGGTGTCCTCGTCGACTCGCACAGCGCGGCAGCCGTTGCCTGGAATCTGTGGGCGAAGCGCTGGGCACCGGGTTTCGACTTCCACCGCGACGTCGAGCACGGCAGGCGAATTGCGGACCTCGTCGCCGAATTGATAAGCAGCCAGGCGATGTCGCCGCGGCGACCGCTGACCTGATCGCAGCAGGAACTGGACCACGCCGCCGACGTGGTGGCGATACCAGGCGCACGCCAACTCCTCGACTCCAGTTGCCTCAGGGAACGTGGGCGGTCGTCAACGTCCGGCGGCCGTGCCATCGCCACCGCACGCATGGCGTCGGCCGGCCTCGTCCCCGCGGACGTCCTGGTCACAGGCGAAGACGTCGAACGCGGGAAACCGTTCCCCGACCCCTACCGGCTCGCCGCGCAGCGCCTGCGCGTGCCTCCCGAACGTTGCGCGGTGTTCGAGGACGCGCCCGCCGGAATCGCGGCAGCGCGTGCCGCCGGTGTCGACACCATCATCGGCGTCGGCGCCATCGCCGCCACCGCCAGTGTCACCGTGGCCGTTGCTGGATTTGCGCGGCGTCCGCTTCGACGGACAAATGCCCGCGAATCGAGTAGGTCATGCAGCCGGACTTGTACGCCGCCGCGCCGCCTTCGCCGTTGAGGTTCTCCGGCGTGATGACCGTGAAGCCGGTCTGCACCTTCTTGGTGTTCTGGCCGCCATCGAGCGCCGTCACCGCCTCGTCGACGCCGAACTTGCCGATGATGCCCGGCTCCTGCGCGACGAGCGCCTGAACGGTGCCCGTCCCGCAGCGCCTGCATCTGATTCGGGCCCGCGTCGAAGCCGACGATCTTCACCTGGCCGCTCTTGCCCGCCTGCTTGACGCCGGTGGCGGAGCCCTCGGCGGAGAACAGGTTGGCGGCGAAGACGCCGACGAGGTCGGGGTCCTTCTGCAGCTGGGCGCCGATGAGTTGCGCGGCGGTCGCCGGGTCGTCGTGGCTGTACTGCACGCCGACGTAGGTGAACTTGCCGTCGGCCTTGACCGCGTCCTCGAAGCCCTTGGCGCGCGCGTCGGTCGTCGAGATGCCGGGATCGACGCCCATGACCATGACCTTGCCGCCCTCGGGGTGCAGTTGCTTGATCGCGTCGAAGGCCGCCTTGCCGCCGCCCTCGTTGTCGCTGGCGATCGCCGACACCGCATACGACGGGTCGTTCGGTCGTGGTGTCGACGAGCACCACCTTGATCCCGGCGGCGGCCGCCTGCTCGCAGCGGCTGCTGCATGGCCTGGACGTCGGTCGGCGCGACCAGCAGCGCGTCCGGCTTGCTCGCGACGATCGAGTCGAGGATCGGCTTCTGCAGCGTCGGATCGAACTTCTGCGGGCCCTGCGTGTTGACCGTGACGCCGAGCTTGGCGGCCTCCTCCTGCGCGCCGCACTGCATGGTGATGTAGAACTGGTCGCCGATCACGCCCTGCAGGAACTGGATGTTGTAGTTCTTGCTGGCCTTCGGCGGTGCGGTAACGGTGGTCGCCGCCGCTGCCGGCGCGGGCGTGGCCCGTTCGACGTCTCGCCGGAGCCGCTCGACTGCGGCTTCGAGTGACGTGCAGGCCGCCATCGGCAGTGCGAGCACTACTGCCCCCAATGCACCCGCGACCAGCATTACGCGCTTACGGTTCACTGGCTTTCCTTTCGTTTCGACCTTCTGCGTTTGAAGAGGCCTCGGGACCGCGCACTGCGCATCGCCGCGGCGCGTCGGGTTTGGTCGACGTAGACGGCGGCGATGAGCACCGAGCCGACCGCGACGCCCTGCCAGAAGGGTTGGACGCCGATGATGACGAAGCCGGACTGCAGCACGGCGCGGGATGAACAGGCCGACGACGGTGCCGAAGATGCGTGCCGAACCCGCCGAAGATGGACGTGCCGCCGATGACCACCGCGGCGATGACGTTGAGGTTGGTCAACGACTGCCCGGCGATCGTCGTGGTGCCGTACTGAGCGAGCGAGAGCAGCGCGCCGAGTCCGGCCAGGGTTCCGGCCAGCGCGTACACGAGCACCAGATGCCGCGTCACCTTGACGCCGGTGCGACGGGCGGCCTCCTCGTTGCGTGCCGATGGCATACGTGTAGCGGCCGAACCTGGTCTTGTGCAGCAGGATGCCGCCGAGAACGAGCAACCACCAGCGCCACGAACGGCAGGCCGGGGATGCCCAATACCTTTGTGTAGGCGCTGAAGTCGGTCAGCTCAGCTGGGGACCGAGCGGATGTCGATGCCGCCGGTGATCACCTGCGCCAGTCCCAGCGCGACCGACAGCGTGCCGAGGGTGACGATCAGCGCGGGCACCTTGGCCATGGCGACCAGCACGCCGTTGACGACGCCCCACGCCATGCCGCTGAGGATCGCAGCGACCAGCCCGACGGCGGCCACGCCAACTCCGCTGCCGCCCATCGCCTCCATCAGCTTTGGCTGCGACCACGGACGAGAACACCAGGACCGACCCGACGGACAGGTCGATGCCCGAGGTGATGATCACGAACGTCATCCCGACCCCGATCACCGCCCAGACCGCGACGTTCTGCGAGATCAGCGAGAAGTTGCCGGTGGACAGGAAACGGTCGCCGGCGATGAGGGTGAAGAACAGGCAGATGACGATCAGGACCCCGAGGATCCAGAACGCCTGAAGCCCGACAACGCGTTTCAGCAGCGACTGGGTACCGTCGAACTGCGTCTGCCCCTGTCCACGACGGCGGCCGGCTGGTTGGCTAACGGTGCTCACGCCGCGCCCTCCTTCGCGTCGAGGGCGCCGGTCATGCGCACCGACAAGCGTCTCCGACAGTCGTGTCGTGGCCCGGGTAGGTGGCGACACGCTCGGCCGAGCCGCAGCACCTGGATGCGGTCGCACACCTCGAGCACATGCGGCATCGAGTGGCTGATGAACACGACCGCGATTCCCTTGTCGCGCACCCGCTTCACCGACTCGAGAACGTTCTTGGTCTGCACGACGCCCAGCGCGGCGGTCGGCTCGTCGAGGATGACGACCTTGTCCGCCCACGCGATGGCCCTGGCGATGGCGATGCCCCTGACGCTGTCCACCGGACATCGACCCGACCGGGCGAATTCAGCGATCGCACCGTCGCCCCGAGCTCGCTTGAAGGACGCGGCCGCGCTGGCGGCGCATCTCCTTCTCGTCCATGAAGCCGAGGTGGCCGAGAACGCCTTTGCGCGGGATTTCCCGGCCGAGGAAGACGTTCTGAACGGGATTGAGATGCGGCGCGAGTGCCAGGTCCTGGTACACCACCTCGATGCCGAGGTCGTTCGCCTGTCGCGGGCTGGACAGGCGAACCGGCCTGCCCTCGAAGTAGATCTCGCCCGCATCGAGCTCGAGGCTGCCCGACAGCGCCTTGATGAGCGTGGACTTGCCTGCACCGTTGTCGCCGATCAGTCCGACGACCTCGCCGGGATTGATGTCGAAGTCTGCGCCGTCCAGCGCGCGGACGTGGCCGAAGCTGCGCGAGACGGCCGCGCGCCTCCAGCAGTGCGGTCATGCTGTGCCTTCCTGTTCGTGGTGTTCGGCGGTGCGCTGCGGTGGCCAGGTGGTCGCCCGGCCGGCATAACGAGCAATCGAACGTCGCCCTCGACGTGCCAGTCGCCGCAGGCCGCGGGCACGACGAGCGGTCTGGCCGCGGTTCGATCGTCGACGGGCTCGCCGTGCGTCGCGCGTCAGCGACGCCGGCGCCCGACAGCACCACCGCGACGGCGAAGCCTGCCGGCACGTCAACCCCGGTGGCAGCAGGTCCATGCGGAAGAACGGGCGCCGCCTCCTCGGGCAGCACCTGCCACCAGGCCGCCGTCGATGGCCGGCGTGCCGCGTCAGCGCGGCGACGTCGGTGAGCGCCGCGGTCTCGACGGCCGACAGCGCCACATCCCGAGAGAGGCCGAGGAAGATCTCCGTCGTCGGATGCCGTGGTGTTGGTGCCGCTCCAGCAGAATCGACTGGTCGGTGGGCTCCTGCGCCTCCACGAGCAGCGACGCCCTGCTCCGATGGCGTGCGGGGTGCCACCCGGCACCAGCACGCCGTCGCCCGGCCGCACCGGCATTCGGTGCATGAGCGCCAGCATCGCCTCAGCGTCCTGCGCCTCGACCAGCTCCGTGAGCCGGTCGTGGCCGACCGCTTCGCGCCACCCGACCCACACCGCGGCGTCGTCGTCGGCTTCGAGGACGTACCACGCCTCGGTCTTGCCGTAGGCGCAGCCGAGGTGCCGGGAGGCGTAATCCCGGGTGGGATGCACGTGCACGGGCAGGCGTTGGCCGGCATCCAAGCAGCTTCACCAGCACACCGGTGTCGCCCGGTTCTCCGTCGTCGCGGCCGAGCCAGCCGCGAGGGTCGGCGCGAACCGCGTCACGCAGCAGCGTGCCGTCGGCCAGCCGGGCGGGCCCGAGGTTCGGCTCACCGAAGCGGGCGACCGTGGCGCCCACCCACTCCTCCGGTGAGCGGTCACCGACCGGTGGCAGACCGCGCCAGGCGGCTAGCGCCGGCCCGCCCGCGTACCAGTGCGGTACCACGTTGGGAGGCAGGAGCTGTGGTTGCACGGTCGTCCGGCGCCTCCTCTTCTGACGGCTGCGTGTGTTACCTGCGTCACGCTGCACTGGGCTTGTGCCGGACAGTACGCCACATTCGCGGCTATGTCACCGGTGTCAGAAAATCTGCCCATCCGGTCTGACATCGGTGACATACTGACCGCTGACCGACCGAGGAGAGGACGCTCGATGGCGACCATGCGCGACGTTGCCCACCGGGCGGGTGTCAGCGCCAAGACGGTCTCGCGCGTGGTCAACAACGACCGCTATGTCTCCGCCGACGTCCGCGAACGGGTCGAGCGCGCGATCGACGAGCTGCAGTACGTGCCCAACATGCTCGCCGTCACCTTCCGGACCGGCCGCGACGCCGCGATCGGCGTAGCGGTGCCCGGCGTGTCCGACCCCTTCTTCGCCAGCATCATCGGTGCCGTCGAGCGCGAGGCCAGCCGGCGAGGCGTCGCCGTCATCGTGACCAGCGTCGGCTGGGAGCCGTCGCACGAACAGCAGTCCATCGAAGCCGTATTGAAGCGTCAGGTGGCGGGCATGATCATCTGCCCGGTCGGCCGCGACATGTCGTACCTACGGCCGTGGCAGAAGCGCACACCGCTGGTGTTCGCCGACCGAGAACCCGGCCGGTTGACCGCCGATGCCGTCCTGCAGGACGACGTCGGTGGCGGGTGTGAGGCAACCCGGCATCTGATTTCGCACGGGCACCGCAGCATCGCGTTCATGGGCGACGACGCGGTGACCGGGCTGCTGCGACTGAAGGGCTGGCAGGACGGCGCTGGACGAGGCGGGACTGCCGCAGCGCAGCGATCTCACGCATGTGGGCTTCATCGACACACCGACGCTGACGGCCGCGCTGCGTCGCATGCTCGCGGCGCCCGACCCGCCGAGCGCAATCTTCTCGTCGAACGCGCGCTGCACCATCGCTCTCGTGTCGTCGCTGCAGGCGTTGCGCCGCAAGGATATTGGGCTGGTGGGCTTCGGCGACTTCCCGACGGCGGCCGCGTTGAAGCCCGCCGTCACGGTGATCCACCAGGACGGTGACGAGATGGGGCGCTTCGCCGCCGACCGGCTTTTCACGCGGCTGGACCAGCCCGCTCGGCGGCTGCGGAGGCGGACCGTCCTGCCCGTTTCGCTCGTGACGCGCACGTCGTGTGCAATGCCCGGCGAGAAGATACGCGCCGGACACCACCACGTCGTCAGCGGCGTCGGCGCGTGAGCGTCCTTCCGGCGGTGCTCCTGTCCGGTCCGCCGGCATCCGGCAAGAGCACCCTGTCGCACCTCGTCGCACGCGAGTTGCGCGCGGCGGTCATCGGCCAGGATGTCGCCACCGGTCCCCTGGTGAGTGTCGTGCAACGGCTGGTCGGGAGTCGACGATCTCGACGACCCGCGGCTGGCCGGCCTGACCAGAGAGCCGCGCTACCGGGTGGTCCTCGACCTCGCCATCGACAACCTCGCGGCGGGAATGCCTGTGGTGTTGGTCGCCCCTTTCACCGCCGAGCGCACCGACCCGGCTGCCTGGGCTGCCGCTCGCGACCGGCTGATGGCTGCGGGCGGCACGCCGCTGCTCGTCTGGCTGCGCCTCGAGCCCGCCGAAGTGCTGCGCCGGCTCAGAGAGCGCGATGCCCCCGGGACGCGGCCAAGCTCACCGATGAGGCCGCCTACCTCGCACGATTGGCGACGGCGTGCGTCCCGCCCGGCGTTCCCCATCTCGCACTCGACGCCACCCGGCCGCCCGACGTGCTGGCCCGCGCGGTCCTCGACGCACTGCCGTCCTGACAGTGTTGCCATCGATGGCAGAGGGCTGGCAGACTCGGTCGTGCCATCGATGGCACAACCCAGGAGTCGTGGTGACCAAGAGCATTCTGCGCGACGTCGCCGCGGTCGCAGGGTGAGCCTGCGCACCGCGTCACGCGTGCTGAATGACGACCCACGGGTCGCGGTCGACACCCGCGCCCGGGTCCAGCAGGCCATGCGCGACCTGAAGTACACGCCCGACTCGATGGCACGTTCACTTCGCGCAGGGACCGACACCGCCGTTGGCATGGTCGTCGAGTCGGTGGCCGACCCGTTCTTCTCCGCGATGGTGGCCGCCGTCGAAAAGGCCGAATCGACCAACGGCAAGTCGGTGCTCGTCGCCTCGACCACGGCGATGCCGCCCGCGAACGCGACGTCGTGGCTCAAATGCTCTCGCGGCGGATCTGCGGCATGCTGTTGGCGCCCACCACCGGGGACCACGCCTGGCTGCACACCAACACGCCACTGGTGCTGGTCGACCGCGCAGCTCCCGGCCTCGACGCCGACGTCGTCGGCATCGACGACGAAGCCGCCGCGGCCGGACGCCGTCCACCACCTCGTCGCGCACGGCCACCGGCGGATCGCTTACATCAGTGACCATCCGCTCGTGCCGACATCTCGGGCGCGGTTGGCCGGGTACCGGCGCGCCATGGCCGCCCACGCGCTCGACGTCGACCCGCGGCTGGTACGCGCCGAGTGCCCGGACGCGGCGTCAGCGGCGGCAGCTGCACGAGATCTTCTGGCGGGCAACGATTCTGATCCACCGACTGCACTCCTGAGCGCGGCCACCCGGTGCTCGCTCGGCGTCGTGCCGACGCTGCACGCCATCGGCCGAACGGACATGGCGTTGGTCTGCTTCGGCGACTTCGCAATGGCGGACCTGCTGCAACCCGGGATCACGGTCGTCGACCACTCGGCCGAGGCCGTTGGCGCGGCGGCCGCCGCGCGGCTGGCCGAGCGAATCGCGCAACCCGACCTGCCCGCGTCGATCATCCACGTGCCGGTTCGGCTGATCCCCGCGGCTCCGGAGAGATGTCGGCCGGTGATCGCACGCGAGCCGCGAGCTGCGTCGGCATCGACCTGGGCACCACGATGTCGAAAACGTTGCTGCGCACACCATCTGGCGAACAACTGGCCCTCGTCGAGAGTCTCGTACACCGTGGACCACCACGCCGGACGGCGGCACCGGAGTCCAGTGCCGAGTGTTTCGTCGAGCTCGCCATCGACCTGCTGCGCCGCGGCTACGAGCGAGCCGCGGCCGGCGCGACCGCTGCGGGTGTCCGCAGTTGCCGTTGCGGGCCTGGCCGAAAGCGGGGTTGTGCTCGACGGCTCGGGCGCGAGCCGCGGACTCCCGTCGTCGCGTGGTTCGACCGCCGCGGCACTGCGCAGATCGACTCGATTTCACTGCGTGACAACGACTTCGGGCCCGAGTTCGTGCGCCGCACCGGGCTGCCGTGGGACTGCCAGGCCAGCGTCGCGAAGTTGCTGTGGTTCGTCGACGGCGGCCTGGAGCTCTCGCCCGCCCACCGGTGGCTCAGCGTGCCCGAGTACGTGGTGTATCGGCTTGGCGGCGAGCTCGTGCACGAACCGTCGCTGGCATCCCGCACCGGTCTGCTCGACCAGGCCACTGGCACGACCGTGGGCCGACGGCGCAGCCGAGCTCGGCCTGCCGCCCACGCTGCTGCCGGCCCGTCAGCCATTCGGTGAAAGTGTCGGGACGCTGGCGCACACCGGATTACCCGACGGGCTGCAGGGCGCCGCGCTCCTCGTCGGCGGCCACGACCATCCGGTGGCGGCAATCGGTGTCGGCGCCACCGGCCCCGACGAATTGCTCAACTCGACCGGAACGGCCGACGTCGTCGTGCGGTCATTGCCCGCGATGCTCACCGATCGAGCAGCGGGAACGCCTTGTCGGCCGCGGTATCTCGGTCGGCATGCACGTGCTGCCCGGTACGAAGTGCGCTCATCGGCGGCGTCCGCGGCGGCCTGCATTACTGCGCCGCGTGCTCGGGCTGCTCGGTGTGACCACCGCGGGGCAGCGAGCAGCAAGCTGGACCGCGCCGCACTCGCTGTCGGGACCCTGCCGGCCGGCCTCGAGATCTCCGGAGCCGGTCCGACCGGCGACGACGTGGTCCTGCATCTGCGCGACGACGCCGACCCCGCAACCGTCTGGGCCGCCGCCACCCGGTACACCGCGCGCGAGACCCGGGTCCTCCTCGACCTGATCGAGTCCATCGTCGGGCCGCACACGCGCGCCGTTGCAAGCGGCGGCTGGACCCGGATGGCCAGCGTGCGGACAGCGAAGTCCGCCGTGATCGACCACCCTGACGTTTTCCGAACTGCCCGAGCCGGTCGTCGCCGGCGCCGCGCTGCTGGCACACCGGGCCGTCACCTCCAGCCCCGTCTAGAAGGAGAAAGCATGTCCACACCGTCCACCACGCGCTCGCTCGCCGACATCGCGACGCCCGACGGCGTCTTCTCGATCATCGCAATGGATCAACGGAACACGTTGCGGCGCATGTTCGGCGCCGTCGGCATCGACGCCACGGACGACGATCTGGTCGCGGCGAAGACCGACGTCGCGCGCGCCCTGACCCCGCTCGCCAGCGGCATCCTGTTCGATCCGACCTACGGCGTGCCCGCCATCACGGCACCGGGCGCTCGCGCGAGACGTGCGGATTGCTGGTGGCATCCGAGCCGGCCGAGCGCGGCAAGCTCGGGGTGGAGCCGATCACGCGCCGCGACCCGGCGCTTGACTCGCGCTGGGTGCTGTCGCAGGGCGGCGACGCCAACAAGTTCTTCGCCCAGCTGCGGGCCGACCGCCCGGCACCTGCCGCCGGTGAGCCGGATCTCGTCGCGCAGTGCCTGCGGGCGGTGAGCGAGGTCGTCGCCGACTGCAGCGAGGTCGGCGTCCCGTCGGTGATCGAGAACCTCGTGTACCCGTTCGAGGGCGAAGACTTCTCCGGCGGTCGCCGTGAGGACGCCATCATCGAGGCGGCGCGCGCGCTCAACGAAATCGATTGTGACCTACTGAAACTGGAATACCCCGGCTCGCCCGCCGGCTGTCGCCGCCTCGCCGAGGTGCTCGACCGGCCGCTGGGCGGTGCTGTCCGCGGGCGTTCCGTTCGACGACTTCACCAAGGTGCTGCGGATCGCCTTCGATGAGGGCGGCGCCTCCGGCTTCATCGCCGGACGGTCCGTGTGGCGGGAAGCGCTGCCGCTCACCGGTATTGAGCGTCAACGGTACCTGTCCGAGGTTGCCCGCCCACGCCTGGAACGGCTGGTTGCCGTCGCCACCGACGCGCCCGCCGTACACGCAGCTCGCCGGATACGACGTTGAGCGAGCTTCAGCTCTGCAGTGTACCGTGACGATCGCCGGCCGTTGCGGCGGGCCGTTTTCCAGCAGCGCGAGTGACGGCGTCGACGTCGAGGTGCGCGGTCAGCAGGTCGGCCATCAGGTCGAGCTGCGCGTCGCGGCGCGCAGGGACGTCGACGTCGTCGGCGACGACGAATCCGCCGGCGGCTGCCGCGGTTCGGTCGAGCCACTGTCGGCGAAAGTCGTTGTTGTCCAACAAGCCGTGCCAGTGAGTGCCGTAGACCGTGGCCGCGCCGGATTCCGACACCGAGCCAGTCGTCCTCGGTGCACCGCGCGAGCTTGGCCGTGGTGGATCTCGTAACCGTGCAGCGCGGCTGTCGTGGTGCCGCAGCGGTCTTGTCCGGCGCGAACGCGATGTCGGCGTCGAGCAGGCCGAGGCCCTCGACGACGCCGGCCTTGGATTCCACCGGGTCGTCGATGCGCCGGCAGAGCATCTGGAAGCCGCCGCAGATGCCCAGCACCGGCTTGCCCGTTGCCGGCGTGCGCGGTGATGCCGTCGGCGAGGCCGCGTTCGCGCAGCCAGCCCAGGTCGGCACACGGTCGCCTTGCTGCCGGGGATCACCACCACGTCGGCGTCGGCGAGGTCCGCGGGATCGGTCACCCAGCGCACCAGCACGCCGGGCTCGCACGCCAGCGCCTCGACGTCGGTGGAGTTCGAGATGCGCGGCAGCCGGATCGCGGCCACCCGCAGCCAGTCCGCGCCGCGCGGCGGCTGCGGGTCACCGACGACGCGGTGCGCGAGCACCGACACCGAATCCTCGGTGTCGAGCCACAGCCCGTCGGTGTATGGAATGACGCCGTAGGTGGGCCTGCCGGTCAGCTCGCTGTAGCTGCGTCGAGGCCCGGCGCGAGCAGTGCGGCATCGCCGCGGAACTTGTTGACCACGAACCCGGAGATGAGGCGTTGGTCGTCGGGCTCGAGAACCGCGACCGTCCCGTACAGGTGGGCCAGCAGCCCGCCGCGGTCGATGTCGCCGACAAGCGATGACGGGCAGGTCCGCGGCACGGGCCAGCCCCATGTTCGCCAGATCGGTTGCCCGCAGGTTGATCTCGGCAGGAGAGCCTGCACCTTCACAGATCACCGCGTCGAATTCGCTTCGCAGTGACTGCAATTCGTCGGCCACGACGGCGGCGAGCCGGTCACGGTGGGTGAAGTAGTCGCCGGCGCTCACGGTGTCGACGACCTGGCCGCGCAGCACCAGCTGTGAGGTGCGGTCGCTGCCGGGCTTGAGCAGGATCGGGTTGAACCGGACGCTGGGCGCCAGTCCGGCGGCGCGGGCCTGCATGGCCTGCGCCCGGCCGATCTCGCCGCCTTCGGTGGTGACCGCCGAGTTGTTGGACATGTTCTGCGCCTTGAACGGCGCGACGCGAATGCCCTTGCGGGCCAACAGCCGGCACAGCCCGGCGACGACCATCGACTTCCCGGCGTCCGACGTGGTGCCGGCCACCAGCAGCGCGCCACGCTCATTTCTCCGCCGAGCAGACGCAGAAACGTCGCTATTTCGATCGGCATTCGTACGTTTCTGCTGTCTGCTCGCGGGAAGTCTCACAGCTGGGTCAGGATCTCCGCGCCGTCGTCGGTGACCACCAGCGTGTGCTCGAACTGCGCGGTCCACTTGCTGTCCTTGGTGGCGACGGTCCAGCCGTCGTCCCAGATCTCGTAGTCCAGCGCGCCGAGGTTGATCATCGGCTCGATGGTGAACGTCATGCCCGGCTCCAGCACCGGTGTCCACCGCAGGCTGGTCGTAGTGCAGCACCACCAGCCCGTTGTGGAAGGTGGTGCCGATGCCGTGCCCGGTGAAATCGCGAACGACGTTGTAGCCGAACCGGTTTGCATACGATCTCGATGACCCGGCCGACGACGGAGAGCTGCGCGCCCGGGCTTGACGGCCTTGATCGCCGCGCATGGTCGCTTCGTGGGTGCGCTCGACGAGCAGGCGGTGCTCCTCGGACACGTCGCCGGCCAGGAAGGTGGCGTTGGTGTCGCCGTGCACGCCGTCGATGTAGGCGGTGACGTCGATGTTGACGATGTCGCCGTCCTCGATGACCGTCGAGTCCGGGATGCCGTGGCAGATGATCTCGTTGAGCGACGTGCAGCAGGACTTCGGGAAGCCCTTGTAGCCCAGCGTCGACGGGTAGGCGCCGTGGTCGATCATGTACTCGTGGGCGATGCGGTCCAGCTCGTCGGTCGTCACACCGGGTGCGACGGCCTTGCCGGCCTCGGCCAGCGCACCCGCCGCGATGCGGCCGGCGACCCGCATCTTCTCGATCACCTCGGGCGTCTGCACCCACGGCTCGCTGCCCTCTTTGGCGGTCGGCTTCCACGCGTACTCCGGAGGCGCGATCGAGCGGGGCACCGGCAGCGTCGGTGACAGCACGCCGGGGCGAAGTGCGGTGCGAACAGGCATGACGCCAGAGTAGTCGGACCGGCCCGCTAGATTCTGGTGCCATGACCATCGATGAGGTTGACGAGCAGTTCGCCGCCGGGTTCGCCGAACGGTTCGCCGATGACCTGGCGCACCCCGGACCTGGCCAAGCACGAGGCGCTGTGGAGCGACGACATCGTGCTGATCCAGCCCATGATGGGCACCCTGCGCGGTAAGCAGGCCTGCCGCGAGTCGTTTCAGCGGCTGTTCGCCCTCGTGCCCGACCTGCACGCCGATGTGCACCGCGTCGGGCATGGCAAGCACGGAGGTGTTCATCGAATTCACGCTGAGCGGAACGTACGGCGGCAAGCCGATCGCGTGGGACGCGCATCGACCGGTTCACGTTCACCAATGGCCTGATCGCCGAGCGGGTTTCGTACTTCGACTCCACGCCGCTGATCGGCAAGCTGGTCGCCCGCCCGGCCGGGTGGGACCGGCTGGTTCGCATCGGTTCGCAGCTGTTCCAAGCGCTGATCAGCGGTCGAAGCGGGCCGAACCGCCACGACTCGGCGGGGGCCGCGGATCGACGACCGAGCCGCAGACCACCTTGCCGGTGAGGATGACGTGCGGCGTGCCCTCGGCGGGCGCGTCCTTGCGGTGGTCGTGTGCGCTGCCGACGATGACCTCGACGTCGTCGATCGAGGCGCTCGCGCCGTCGGGCAGCCGGAGGTCCAGCCCGCCGAACTTCATGTCGAGTTCGATCGACGACCATCGGCCCGGCGAACGCGCGCCCGAGTGAGGTCCAGGTCCACCGAGCCCATCCGCCGGTGCAGGGCCAGCCGCGTCGGCACGATCCACTCCCCTGCGCGCTTGAGTGAGCCGAGCACCCCGCGCAGCTCCACCCGGTCGGTGGCCGAGGTGACGATCGCGCCGGGTCCGGGCAGGTCGCCGACGAGGGCGTCGAGGTCGGAGTGCAGCCGCGCCTGCGACACCAGCGCCGAGCGCTCCTCGAACTCGTCGATGTCGATCAGCCCGAGCGCGACGGCGTTGTGCAGCCGCCGCAGCGTGCCGTTGCGGTCGGCGTCGGAGACGCGCATCGCGGATTCATGGTTGATACCCGCCATAGCCCTCTGCGGACAGGCTACTCAGGCGAGGTAGTCGGGCGGCAGCTGATCGAACATGCCCTTGAGCATCCGCACCGCGTACTCCGAGCTGCCGCCGCCGACGATCAGCGCGGCGAACGCCATGTCCCCGCGGTAGCCGGCGAACCACGCGTGCGATCCGCCGTTGAATTCGGCCTCACCGGTCTTGCCGCGCACGTCGCCCGAACCGTTGAGGTCCTTGGCGGTGCCGTTGGTGACCACCAGCCGCATCATCGGCCGCAGCCCGTCGAGCATCTTCGGCGTGATCGGCGTGCGGTCGCCGGTGATCGACCGTCTGGCGGCCCTCAATCAGTTGCGGCACAGGCGTTTTCCCCGGCCGCGACCGTCGCCGCGGCCAGCGCCATCCCGAACGGGCTGACCAGCACCTTGCCCTGGCCGAAGCCGTCCTCGGTGCGCTCGGCCAGGTTCACCGTCGGCGGCACCGAGCCGGACACCGTGTTGATGCCCTCGATCTGGTAGTCCGGGCCCGATGCCGTACTGGGCGGCGGCCGTCGTCAGAGCCGCGCGGCGGCATCCTGCTGGCAAGCTCGGCGAAGGTGGTGTTGCACGAACTGGCGAACGCCCGCGACATCGGCACCGTGCCGAGGTCGAATCCGCCGTAGTTCGGGATGGTGCGGTGGCCGATGTCCATCGTGCCGGGGCAGGCGAGAAGGGTGTTCGGGCGTTGCCATATCGCGGTCGATGGCCGCGCCCGCGGTGATGATCTTGAACGTCGATCCCGGCGGGTACAGGCCCGTGGTGGCCGAGCGGCCCGTCGCTGTCGGCGGCGGCGTTCTGCGCGACGGCCAGGATCTCACCGGTCGACGGCTTGATCACCACGATCATCGCCTTCTTGCCGGTGGTGTTGACGGCGTCCTGCGCGGCGTTCTGCGACGGCCCGATCCAGGCTGATGGTGACCGACGGCGCCGGGGCAGCCGGCACCTCGTTGAGCACGTCGACGTCGACGCCGTTCTGGTTGACGCTGACCACGCGCCAGCCGGCCTCGACCGTCGAGTTCGTCGACGACCGCGTTCTTGACCTGGCTGACGATGGCGGGCGCGAAACGACTCGTCGGTGGGCAGCAGTTCGGCCTGCGGCGTGACGACGACACCGGGCAGTGCCCCGATCGCCCCGGCGACCAGGTCGTGGTCGGACTGGCGCAGCGTGATCAGGCTCAGCGGGTCCTGCTGACGAGCTGGCCTGCTCGGCGAGCCGCTGCGGGTCCAGGGTGTTGTCGAACGGCCGCAGCGCGTCGACCACGGCCCGTGGCGGTCGGCATCAGTGCGCCGCCGGCCGACTTCGCGTCCAGCGCGTAGTGGTACAGATAGCCGGGCACCAGCACGTCGGTGCCGCCGCGCTCGTTGACCGACGCCCGCCGCGGCGGGTCGGCGCGCAGCGCGAAGGTCTGGTGCTCGCCGAGCCGCGGATGCAACCCCGTCGCGCTCCAGCGGACCTCCCACCGGCCCTCGTCGCGGACCATGTTCAGCTGTCCGTCGTAGGTCCAGGTCCGGTTCTTCGGCAGGTGCCAGGTGTAGCGGTAGGCGACGCTGCCGGTGTCCTCGGCGTACTTCGAGCCCAGGATCTGCGCGTCCAACCGGCTGGCCTGCAGCCCGGCCCACGCCTCGTTGAGGTGCGGCCCTGGCGTCGGCGGGCTTGTCGCTGAGCTCGGCGGCGCGCCGCCGGTGTCACCGGTCGGCCAGCGCGGCGAAGAACTTCTCGGCGGTCGGTTCGGGTCCGTTCGGTTTCGGGGTGCACGCGTTCGAGCGTCGTCGCCACCACCGCAGCGACCGTCAGCAGACTGGCCACGCGTGATGCTGATGAGAGCCATGTTGCCATTGGGGCAGATGTTACGAATCGCGATCGCGAATGCCGCGGAGGCGCACCGACATCGAACCGGACACATGATTGCGCCAGGAGCTGCAGTGGATCCGCAGCCGTCGATCCAGAAGCGCAGCTTACGACCGGCTACGACCCGGCGGCGGGCGCGCACCACCAGCGGCACCGCCGGGAAGTACGCGGCCATCTCCGAGCGCGACTTGCGCAGCGCGGCCGTGCCGTAGCCCCGCTTGCGGTAGGCGGGTGGATCCAGATCCGGACGTTGACCTCGCCGCCGGCCAGCTCGCCGAACACCATGCCGACCTTTTCCGATCCGTCGATGGCCACCAGCCACGCCGCCTCTTCGGCGTCGACCCGGCTGACGGCGGCGCGGATCTCGTCGTCGAGATCACCTGCGGGCGCACCCGAGCCGTCGCCCGCCGCACGCACGTCGTCGGTGCGCGCGGCGAAGATGTCGCGGTCCTTGTCGGCCGCGAACGGCCGCAGCACCAGGTTCTGTCCCGGGCTCGCCGGCTGCTCGCCCATGGTGAAGCTGAGCTGGCTGTTCAGATCCTCGAGTTCGGCGGCGATCCTGCGCCGCGACACCTTGGTGAGCCGGTCGAACGACAGCCGCAGCACCGCTTCGGCAGCGACCAGCGACGTGCCGAGCACGGTGGCGATCGCCTCGACGGCGGCGTCGTAATCCTCGGATTCGACGATGACGTCGAGCATCTCGTGCCGCCGTTCGAGCGCGCGGACGCAGTGCGTCGGCGATCTCCCTGCGTGCGACTCTGCTGTCCTGCGTCGGTCATGGCGTGAAGCGTAGCGCAGCTGCCGCCGCTGGAACAATCAGTCGAGAAGGACGGTCGCGAATGTGCCGACCTCGCGTGAAACCGATGCGCGCGTAAGTCGCGCGGGCGACGGTGTTGAAGTCGTTGACGTCACAGGCTCGCGATGCGGCCGCTGCTGCACCACCGCCGACGCCAGCGTCGCGGTGCCCGCGGTGCCGCAGGCCGTGGCCGCGCCAATCGGGATGCACCCACACGCCCTGGATCTGGCCGACCGACGGCGACTGCGATCCGACCTCGGCCTTGAAGACCACCTGGCCGCGCTCGAAGCGGGCCCATGCCCGGCCCGCGGCGATCAGCCCCGCGACCCGCCGCCGGTAGCCGCGCCCGCCGTCGCCGATGCGCGGATCGATGCCGACCTCGCCGATGAACATGTCGATGGCCGCCACCAGATAGGCGTCGAGTTCGTCGACGCGAACCGGGCGCACCGGCGGGTCGATCGGCGACTGCGGCGCCGTGCTCAACGCCATCAGCGGCTGATGCTCGCGCACATCGCGCGCCGGACCCCAGGCGTGCTCGAGGCGCCGCCACATCGGCATCACGCATTCGGCGCGGCCGACCAGTGACGAGCAGCGCCGCGCGGTGCTCATCGCCTTGTCCGCGAACGCGTTCAGATCGTTGAGGTCGCCGCGCAACGGAATCAGGTTCGCGCCCGCGTAGCACAGCGATTCGCTGGCCCGCCGCCGCGTCCACAGCTCACCGCCGATCGCGGACGGCTCGACGCCGTGCTCGGCGACCCGCGAAGCCACCATGCAGGAACCGACGGGGTCCTCGTCGAGCACCTGGCGAACCGCCGCGGCGTCACGCACCACCGACACCCGTCGCTCGTCGACGAGGCGAAACAGCGGCGGAGCCGACATGGAGACTCTTTCTGACCGATCCCGGGCGTGGTGACCCCGCTCACAGGGTCATGTCTCAGCTTACGGTCACAACCGGCGAACCGCTGGATCATCGGAGCCACGCTCCGATTCTCTTTCGCTGGCGATTCGCATGGCCTCTTCGATCAAGCGTCTCGACGATCTGCGGCTCCGGGCACGGTCTTGATCACCTCGCCCTTGACGAAGATCTGGCCCTTGCCGTTGCCGGACGCGACGCCGAGGTCGGCCTCGCGCGCCTCGCCCGGACCGTTGACGACGCAGCCCATCACCGCGACGCGCAGCGGGACTTCCATGCCCTCCAGGCCGGCGGTGACCTCGTTGGCCAGCGTGTAGACGTCGACCTGCGCGCGCCCGCACGACGGGCACGACACGATCTCCAGCGACCGCGGCCGCAGGTTCAGCGACTCCAGGATCTGGTTGCCGACCTTGACCTCTTCGACCGGCGGCGCCGACAGCGATACCCGGATCGTGTCGCCGATGCCCTCGCGACAGCAGCGCGCCGAACGCGACCGCGGACTTGATGGTGCCCTGGAACGCCGGGCCGGCCTCGGTGACGCCGAGGTGCAGCGGGTAGTCGCACTGCGCGGCCAGCTGCTCGTAGGCGGCGACCATGACGACCGGGTCGTTGTGCTTGACGCTGATCTTGATGTCGCCGAAGCCGTGCTCCTCGAACAGCGACGCCTCCCACAGCGCGCGACTCGACCAGCGCCTCGGGCGTGGCCTTGCCGTACTTGGCCATGAACCGCTTGTCCGAGCGAGCCGGCGTTGACGCCGATGCGGATCGGGATGCCCGCGTCGCCCGGCGGCCTTGGCGACCTCGCTTGACCCGGCCGTCGAACTCCTTGATGTTGCCGGGGTTTACGCGCACCGCGGCGCAGCCGGCGTCGATCGCGGCGAAGATGTACTTGGGCTGGAAGTGGATGTCGGCGATCACCGGGATCTGGCTGTGCTTGGCGATCTCGGGCAGCGCGTCGGCGTCCTCCTGGCGCGGGCAGGCCACCCGGACGATGTCGCAGCCGGACGCGGTCAGCTCGGCGATCTGCTGCAGCGTGGCGTTGACGTCGTGCGGTCTTGGTGGTCGTCATCGACTGCACCGCGATCGGGATGGTCGCTGCCGATGCCGACGTTGCCGACCATCGAGCTGGCGGGTCTTGCGCCGCGGCGCCAGCGTGGGCGCGGGCGGTGCCGGCATGCCTAGACCGACTGCTGGCCGTGGCCATCGGTGTCTCCTATTGGAACGGTCTGATCGGGTTGACGAAGTCAGCGGTCACCGTCAGCGCCATATAGCCGATCACCACGACCAAGATGACGTAGGTGGCGGGCATGAGCTTGAGGTAGTTCACCGGCGCCGCGGCCACCATGCCGCGCGCCTTCCGAATCATATTGCGGATCTTCTCGAACAACGCAATCGGCGATGTGGCCGCCGTCGAACGGCAGCAGCGGCATCAGGTTGATCGCGCCGAGCACGAAGTTCAGCTGGGCCAGGAAGAACCAGAACGCCATGAAATAGCCCGTGCTCGAACGCGTCGCCGCCGATGATCGACGCGCCCACGACGCTGATCGGCGTCTCCGGATCGCGTTCGCCGCCGCCGATGGAGTGCACCAGCGCGCCGATCTTGGTGGGGATCTTCGCCAGCGACTTGCCCAGTTCGACGGCGAGGTCGCCGGTGAACGCAACGGTGCCCGGCATCGCCGTCAACGGGTTGTACTGCGCGTACTGACGGCCCGGAGGCTCCGCGGCGCGAGATGCCGATCGCGCCGACGGTGACGGCAGCGTCGGCCGTTCTTGAGGTCCAGCGCTGAGTCCGGGTGACGTCGACGACGGTGGTGATCTCGGCTTGCCGTCGCGCTCGCATGACGAACTGGCGTCGGGCCGGTCGAGCTTGCGCACCGCGGCGACCATCTCGTCGAAGTTGTGACGTCGGTGTCGCCGACCTTGACGATGATGTCGCCTGGCTTGATGCCGGCCAGCGCCGCCGGGCCGGTCGCCCGTGCAGTCGTCCGATCTTGCCCTTGCTGACTTCAGGTGCGACACAAGAGGTTTCGGCTGACGTAGGCGGCAGGTTGCGGTTGCAGATTCGGCAGGCCCCAGATCAGCGCCATCCCGTAGATCAGCACCAGAACCGATGACGAAGTTCATGGCGGGCCCGGCGAACAGCACCAGCGACCCGCTTCCATGTCTTCTGCCGGTACATCGCGTAGCGGCTGGTCCTCGGGCGCGATCTCGTCGATCGCGGTCATGCCTGCGATGTCGCAGAAGCCGCCGAGCGGGACCGCCTTGACGCCGTATTCGGTGTAGCCGAGCTTGTTGGGCCGGCGCGTCGACCACAGCGTGGGGCCGAAGCCGACGAAGTAGCGGCGCACCTTCATCCCGGTCGCGCGCGCCGCCCGCATGTGCCCGCATTCGTGCAGCGCCACCGATACCAGGATGGCAGAGCGCGAACAGCGCGACGCCGATGATCCACATCATCTTGGTGGTGACGACCTCCCGGGATACTGCGCCCTTTGCCCGGTCGCGGGCCCAGCGTTGCGCATCGAGTACGTCTTCCACGGTAGCGGGTTCGGCGGCCCACTGGTCGGCAGCGTGCAGGACCTCGGCAATCGTTCGCACGATCGCCGGGAACCGGATGCGGCCCGCAAGGAAGCGCCGCGGCGGCCTCTTCGTTGGCGGCGTTGTAGACCGCGGTCAGGCAGCCACCCTGCCTGCCGGCCTCGCGCGCCAGTTCGACCGCCGGGAACACCGTCGGCGTCGAGCGGCTCGAACTCCCACGTCGAGGCGGTGGAGAAGTCGCAGGCCAGGGCCGCGCCGGGCACCCGGGACGGCCAGCCCAGCGCCAGCGCGATGGGCAGCTTCATGTCCGGCGGGCTGGCCTGGGCCAGGGTCGAGCCGTCGGTGAACGTCACCATCGAGTGCACGATCGACTGCGGGTGAACGACGACCTCGATGCGGTCGTACGGGACGCCGAACAGCAGGTGGGTTTCGATCAGCTCCAGGCCCTTGTTGACCAGCGACGCCGAGTTCAGCGTGTTCATCGGCCCCATGGACCAGGTCGGGATGCGCTCCGGCCTGCTCCGGCGGTGACGTCCTCGAGCTCGCTCGGCCGTCCAGCCGCGGAACGGCCCGCCCGACGCGGTCAGCACGATCTTGGCCACCTCGTCGGCGGTGCCGCCGCGCAGGCATTGCGCCATCGCGGAGTGCTCGGAGTCGACGGGCACGATCTGGCCCGGCTTGGCGGCCCTGCAGCACCAGCGGCCCGCCCGCGACCAGCGACTCCTTGTTCGCCAGGGCCAGCCGGGCGCCGGTGGCCGAGCGCCGCCAGCGTGGCGCTGCAGCCCGAGCGCGCCGACCAGCGCGTTGAGCACCACGTCGGCCTCGGTGTTCTCGACCAGCCGGGTGACGGCGTCCGGCCCGGCGTAGGTGACGTCGCCGACCTGCGGCGGCCGTCGGCGTCGGCGACGGCGATATTCGTCACGCCCGTCTCGGCGCGCTGTCGGGCCAGCAGGCCGGGATTGCCGCCGCCGGCCGCCAGCCCGACGACCTCGAAGCGGTCGGGGTTGGCGGCGATGACGTCCAGCGCCTGGGTGCCGATCGAGCCGGTGCTGCCGAGGATCAGCACGTCGGGTCTCTTGCGCTCACCGTCCCTATTGTGCCGCGCCTGGTGCTGGCTACTCCGCACGAGCAGACGCAAACTCCCAAAACCCCGTCGAAATGGGTGACTTTGCGTCTCCTCGCGCAAGGATGGAGGCCGCTGTGGACTTCGACACGCGGTTGCGGCTCGCAGCTTTCGACTGGTTGAGAGTCCGCAGCAACGACGGTACGACACGCCATCAAATCCGCCGATCTCGCCGACTTCAGATTCGAAGGTGAACCGTTCCGCACTCATTGCGCCAATGCAGGGCATCTGGAAACCCTCGACTTTCGATGCCGCGCTCTCCATCCGAACCGCCTACCGGCCGGAGGGTGCAGATCCGGCCGTACGAAGACATGTTCAGCGATGACGGCATCATCCACTACAAGTGGCGCGGCATCGACGCCAAATCACTACGAGAACGTTGCTCTTCGCGCGGCCATGGAGCTGCAACGAGCCGTTGATCTGTGTTGTTTCGGCGTGGCGGATGCGACGTATCTACCGCTTTCCCGTCTATCTCGCGCGCGGGGATCGCGTGGCGCGCGCATTCGTGGGTACGTTCGATGAATTGCGCGATCTGGTGTTCTCCGAATCGATTCTCGAGGAGCGCTTGCGGCGTTATGTGAAGGTGGAGACGAAGAAGCGCCTGTATCAGCCGGTATTTCGTGCTACGGTCCTGCGGGCGTGCGGACCAGCTGTGCGGTTTGCTCGCTTCGACATGGACAGCTTGATGCTGCGCACATCGTCGCTGACCTGGCTGGTATCGCGAGCGTCGCAACGGACTTGCTCTCTGCAAGATTCATCACGCGCTTTCGACTCCCACATTCTTGGTGTTCGGCCGATCTTGTTGTCGAGATACGCGGGCTTGCTCGTGAGCATGATGGTCCGATGCTGGAGCATGGTAGCAATACGTAACTGAACGAAGTACAAT